>Ga0116228_10000738_pt1 | contig 25578 bp, 15 predicted proteins | sample S1TSphfallax_2_FD_89694 | JGI IMG/M metagenome (GOLD analysis project Ga0116228, IMG submission 89694) | Host-associated microbial communities from peat moss isolated from Minnesota, USA - S1T2_Fc - Sphagnum fallax MG | ecosystem: Host-associated > Plants > Peat moss > Unclassified | place...
CGTCGCCGTGCCCAAGGTCGTGGTGCCGTTCTTGAACGTGACCGTACCCGTGGGTACGGTCGCACCCGCGACGGCCGCGACCGTTGCCGTCAAGGAGACGGAGCTGCCCTGACTCGCGGAGGTCGGCGTGGCCACGAGGCTCGTCGTGGTCGCGACGACCGGCGCCGTGATCGTCACCGTGACGGCGCTCGAGGTCGACGTGCTGTCGCCGCTATCGCCGCCATAGACCGCCGTGATCGAGGCGGAGCCGATGGGCAGAGAGGCCGTCGAGAAGCTCGCCTGTCCCGTACCGTTGAGCGTGCCGGTGCCGACCGTGCTCGCGCCATTCTTGAAGCTCACCGTGCCCGTCGGTGTGCCGGTTCCGGTAGTCGGTTTGACGACGGCCGTGAAGCTGATCGACGTGCCGCTGACCGCCGCGGTCGGTGTCGCCGTGAGCGTCGTCGTCGTCGCGACCACGAGATTGGCGATCTTCGCGACGAAGCCATCGCCATAGTTGCCGTTGAGCGTGCCGGTGTTGCCGCCGAATTGCGGCTGGAACACGCCTGCGGTCGGTGTCAGCGAACCGTTGCTGCCGACATTGCCCGCGAGGTAAATGTTGCCGCCTGAATCGACCGCGAGGCCGTTCGCCGAGGTCGTGCCGGTGCCGAGCAGCGAGGCGAATTGCAACTTGCTCAACGTGGGATCAAGTTTGGCGGCGAAGGCAAAGCCGCAGCAGGTGCTGGGCGGCGCGGCCTGGATGGGATTGACTTCAACGAGGCCATAATTGGCCTGCCCGGCAATGTACACGTTGCCGTTGCCGTCGAGCACGATCGGGCCGGAAGCTATGGCGCCGTCCGTGTTCGCCGCGCCGCCAAAATAAGTCGCGGCCACGAGACTCGAGCCGCTTGCGTTCAATTTGGCGATAAACGTTGTGTTACCGCAGTTGTCCGACCCGCTGATGCCGCACGTGGTTTGGTAGGCGCCCGCGGTCACTGGAAAGCCGTTGTCGGTCGTCCAGCCGTAGACGTAGGCCTCGCCCGCCGCATCGATGGCGATGCCGGAGACCAGGTCCGAGACGTTTTGATCGCCGCCGCTGCTCGCGGGCACGCCGAGGCCGCCGAGGTAGGTACCATAGAGCAAGGTCGACGCGGGACTGACCCCGGTCGCGGGCACGGGTGAGAACTTGGCGACGAATCCGCGCACCGCGACGCTATTGCCGTTCGAGTCCAGCGGCGCGGTCACAGTCTGGTAGGCACCCGCGGTCGTCGGCATATTGCCATCCTTGGTGTATCCCGCGAGGTAGAAATTGCCTTGCGCGTCGACGGTCACGGTGGTTCCGTAGCTGTCGAAATACGCGTGTTCCGCGGAAAAATTCACGCCGATCTGGTTCTTGTCGCCGAACAACGTGGAGTACTGCAGGGCGGAGCCACTGGCATTCACGACACTGACGAACGCATAGGCCTGATCATCGCCGCCGCGACCGTCGGCCTGCAGGGCGCCGGGCGTCGTTGGAAAGCAATACCAGCCTGGATTGCCGGCGCACTCGGTATGCGGCGACGAGCCGGCAACATAGGCGCGGCCCGTGCTGTCGACGGCGATGGAGGCGCCGATCGTACCCGCGGTCCCGAGGAACGAGGAATACACGATCTGATTACCCGTCGGGTTCAGCTTGGTGACGAACGCACTGCTCTCGAAGTTGTTGCCGCCGGCATTCGCGACCGTCTCGCAGTTGCTTTGCTCGCTCGGGTTGCCATTCGGTCCGCAGACGGTTTGGAAGGCACCGGCAGTCGCCGGAAAATCTGCCGAGAACGTCGTGCCCGTAATGTAAGCGTTACCGCCCGAGTCCACGGCGATGGCCATGCCATAGTCCGCGAAAGTTCCGCCGATATACGTGGAGTAGAGCAGCGTCGAGGCGTCGGGCGACACCTTGGACACGAACACCCACGGCAAGGAGTCGCCTTGGTACTTGGCCGTACGGGCGAGGCCGCCCTGGGCGGGAAAATTCGGCGATACCGTATAGCCCACGACATAGAGGTCGCCGGACGCATCGAGGGCTGCCGATTGCGTGCCCTCCGCGCTGCCGCCCGAGGCAATCGCACCGGCATACTGCACACCGACGGTGTCGGTGTTCGTGCCGCCGAGATAACTCAAGTAGCTGAGCACGGGATCGATGACGAGCGCCCGGCGATGATCGTAGGCGCCCACAGCGAAGCGAACCGAATTGCCTGCGACGCGGTAACTGGCCCGCACAGGCACGCGCCGGTCGCCCCGCACCTGGTACGCGACGGGCGGTTCGAAGGCGATGTGCCGGCCGCGCGTCTCGATCGCGAGACCGCCGTCTGGCTGTAAGGACAGTTTGTCGGCGCCATCGAAACGAATGCCGATGCTCTTTGTCGACGCCCCGGGCGCGACCGCGAAATCGTATTCCAACTGCCCTTGATTGCCGTAATAAACGAGATCGACACCGGGATAAACCGCGGAATAGCGCACGCGGCCGTAGGTCGGCACATCCCTACGCCATTGCGCCGGATCGTTGCCGACGAAGTAGTTGACCTTACCCGGCAGCGGCTGCTCGGCCGATGGTTGGCGGACGACGTGGCTCCCGAGGAGGTGCAGAGAAACGCGGTCGGCCTGACTCGTGGCACGGTTCGGTGCAGGCGCCAGCGTCAGTACCGCACCCGCGTCGCTGAGTGCGATCGCATAGGATTTCCCATGCGCGACATAGTCGATTTCCCGGGATGCGACCTGACCCTCGTTCGCCTCGAAATTGAGTGGCAGTCGGTTGAGCTCGCCGTGGCCCGCGGCCGGCCGAGCACCCGAGTCCGCCGCCACGGTGGCCGCCCCGCACGCTGCCGTGCCGATCAGGCACGCAGCGACCGCGAGACCGATGCATCCAACAGGCGGCGCTTTGCCGCCGACATTACCGAAAACCCAATGCGACATATCCCTTCTCCCAAGCTGTTCTGACAAGGACCCCTGGTGATGAAGGCGCAGGCGGCGCGCAATTCGTATCAGCCGCGGCTGCCGAACGGCGTTTTTCAAGCTATAGTCTGGGAAACCCTGGGTCAGCGCATGATCGAATCGACGGCCGCCAACGCGGCATTGCAAGCCTTGCTGGAGCGCTGGTCGCATGGGGACCGCGATGCGCTGGATCAATTGCTGACCCACCTGTACCACGACATTCATGCGATCGCAGTCCGGCAATTGCACCAGGAGCGTCACTCGAGTTTGCGGCCGACGGCGCTCGTGCATGAGGCTTACCTGCGACTCGCGGCGCTGCGCGAGATCCGGCTGCAGGATCGCACGCATTTTCTCTCGATGGCGGCGCGCGTCTCGCGCCAGGCCTTGATCGACGAGGCGCGGCGGCGGCGCGCGGCGAAACGCGACGGCGGCGATCCGGTCACCTTGAGCGATACGAATCTCGGCGAGCCCGACCAGGTCTACGATGCGATCGACGTCGATGAATTATTGACTGAGCTCGAGCGCTTCGATGCGCTTGCCGCGGACGTCGTGGCGCTGCGCGTGTTTGGCGGACTGTCGATCGAAGAAGTCGCCTCGTGCAAGGAAATCTCGGTCGCGACGGTCAACCGCCGCTGGGCCACCGGTAAAACCTGGCTCACCCGGGAACTGACTCGGCAGTGAGGGGCGTGCCCGAGAACGCCGCGCGGCGCGCGATCGCCTATCGTCTATTCGCCCAGGCGCTCGATGTTCCGCCGGCGGAGCGTGCGCAATTTCTCGCGGACCGGTGCGGCGATGACGCGGCGCTGCGCGCGGAAGTCGAGGCGCTGCTCGCCATCGCCAGCGAGGGCGGACTGGAAACCGGCTCCCTCGTGGGCGGGTCCATGCAGGCTGAGGAGTCGCTGACCGGTCGCGTCTTCGGTCGATTTCGCCTGCGAGAACCCATCGGCGAGGGTGGCATGGGGGTCGTCTACCTCGCGGAGCGGACCGACGGCGTGCAGCAAGTGGTCGCCGTCAAGCTGGTCTCGACGCTGCTCGCCGCGGCCGCCCAGCAGCGCTTTGCGCACGAAGTGCAGATTCTCGCGCGGCTCGAGCATCCGTCCGTCGCCCGCCTCATCGACGCGGGTGTCGAGCAGGGCCGCGCGTGGCTGGCCATCGAATACGTGCGCGGTTCGCGCATCGACGAATATTGCGACACGCGCCGGCTCGCCGTTGCCGCGATCGTGAAACTCTTGGTGCAACTCTCGGCCGCCGTCTCGGCGGCCCATGCCATGCTCGTCGTCCACAGCGACATCAAGCCCGCCAACGTCCTCGTCACGTCGGAGGGTCTGCCCAAGCTCATCGATTTTGGCATTGCCATGGCGCTGCGGGAGAGCGACGGCGAACGTCCGCCGACGGTCGATGTCGGCCGACTCTTCTCGCCCAACTATTCCGCCCCGGAGCAAGTCAGCGGCGGCGCGGTGACGGTCGCGACCGATGTGTTCGGCCTCGGTGCGCTCGCCTACCGATTGCTCACGGGCGTACCGATTTATCGCGACGCCAAGACCGCTGTCGCCTACCTGATGGCCGTGAATGCCGAGGAAATCGAACGACCGAGTCGCGCGGCGAGTGCCGGTAAGCACGACTCCGCGTGGATCAAGTCGCTGCGCGGCGATCTCGATGCGATGCTGGGCAAGGCGCTCGATCGCGACCCCCGGCGCCGCTACGCCTCGGTTGCAGAATTCCAGGCCGATTTGCAACGCTATTTGGACGGTCGCCCAGTCCGCGCACGCGTGCCCTCGTTGCCTTACCGCACGGGGAAATTCGTTCGGCGCAATGCGCTCGCGGTATGTCTGGTCGGTCTACTCGGCATCGGCGCAGCGGCGGGCGGCATCGCGGTCGGGCTGCAAGCACGCGCGACCGCGCTCGCGCGCGACATGGCGGCGCGACGCGGAGAATTTCTCGAAACCATCTTGAAGTCGGCGAATCCGCGCGACGGTCGCCGCGATATCACGGTCGCCGAGGTGCTCGACGACGCGGCGCAAGCGCTGCATGCCAAACTGGGCACCGAGCCGCTCGTCGAGGCGTCGATGCTCGCGGTCATCGCGGACACAAATATGGAGCTCGGTCGCTACCCAGAGGCACTGAGTGCGCGCGATCGCGAACTCGCGCTATTGCGCGAGCACGCGGCGAGCGGCCGGCAAATCGCCGAGTCGCTCTCTGCGCGCGGCGATCTGCTCTGGCGTGCCGGCAACTACCCGGAGGCGGAGGCGACGCTGCGCGGCGCCATCGCTTCCCTGACCCAGCTGCACGTCGATGAAGCCCTGATCGTGGACGATCTCGGCACGCTCGCGGGCATCTACGCCAATACCAATCGCGAGCGGGACGCGGAGGCGACGATCGCCGCGGCGATCGCGCGCGACACGCGTCATAGCGGCGTGCCACAGCATCAACTCGCGGTCTTGCTGGGCAATCAGGGTCGCTACGAAGAATCGGCGGCGCGGGCCAAGGAAGCGCTCGATTTGCAGCGCGCCTATTTTCCCGCCGACAGTCCGACGCTATTGAACACCGTCGGCACCTATGCGATGACGCTCTCGAACCTGCATCGACCTGCGCAGGCCGACCCCTTGTTTCGGGAACTCGTCGCCTCGAGCACGCGGATCCGCGGACCCGAGCATCCCGACACCCTCGTCGCCGAGGTTCAGTTGGGCGACAATCTCAGCGATCTCGGACGCTATACGGAAGCGGCCGCGACGATCCGTCGCGCCGCCGAAGCGCTCGAGCGGGTCGTCGGTGCGAATCATCGCTATACCTTGAGCGCCTGGGGCAGCTATGCGATGGCGGCCTGCCACACAACCGAAGCCGCCGCGGGACTGGCAGCGGCCGAGCATGTGCTCGAGACCCGCTCCAAGTTGCTCCCGGCCGCCGACTGGCATATCGCGAGCGCGCGCGGTGAAGTGGGTTTGTGTCTCGCCGGTTTGCGGCGCTACGCGGAAGCGGAACCGGTGTTGCTGCAGGCGGTCGCCGCGCTGGAAGCGGCCCGCGGTCCGGGATTTTTCCATACGCAAAAAGCCTATGGCACGCTGCGCGACTTGTACGCCGCGACCGGGCGACCCGCGGACGCCGCGCGCATTGCGGCAAAGATTCGGCCCTAGGCCTGGTGGTGACCTATGCTCGAGGCTGTGCTGCGTAGGCTGATTCCAGGCTTTGAACGTGCTTCGCGCCGCTTTCGGACGCCCCGCGTATGCGGCAGATTGCGGGCATGACAAAGGGGCGCGAACGAGGGGACGGCGAGTTGATCCGGGCGACCGATCGCGGTTTGTATTGTCGCGCCGGAGATTTCTACATCGACCCGTGGCTGCCGGTCGAGCGTGCAGTCATCACGCATGCGCATGGCGACCATTTGCGCCCCGGCAGTGCCGTCTATCATCTGGCATCTGCCGGGCTACGCGTCGCTCGCTGCCGACTGCCACCCGACGCAGCGATCATCGCGCTGCCCTATGGCGAGCCGATCACGCTCGGCGAGACCCGGGTCTCCTTGCACTCGGCAGGTCACGTTTTGGGCTCCGCCCAGGTTCGCATCGAGCACGGAGACGAAGTCTGGGTCGTTTCGGGCGACTACAAGCGCGATTCCGATCCGACCTGCCAAGCCTTCGAACCGGTCCCCTGTGACGTGTTCATCAGCGAGGCGACCTTCGCGCTGCCCGTCTACCGCTGGCCCGCGACGAACCAGACGGCGCGAGAGATCCTGGATTGGTGGCATTCGAATCGCGCGCACGGGTTGGCAAGCGTGTTGTTTGCCTATGCCCTCGGCAAAGCCCAGCGAGTTCTCGCCGAATTGTCGCATTTCACGTCGGATCCGGTTTATATCCATGGCGCAGTCGCGGCACTCGTCGACGCGTATCGGGAAGAGGGCGTGCAGATGTTGCGCACCTGTCCTGCGACGGTCGCGGGCGCGACGGATTATCGCGGTGCGCTGGTGTTGGCACCGCCGAGTGCCGCCGGGTCGCCGTGGATGCGCCGCTTCGGCGAGCACCGCACCGGCTTCTGTTCCGGATGGATGCGCGTCCGGGGCGACCGCCGCCGCCGCGGTTACGATCGCGGTTTCGTGTTGTCGGACCACGCCGACTGGCCGTCGCTGCTGCGCACGTTTCGCGACACCGGTGCCAGGCGGATCCTGTTGACTCATGGCCAGACCGACACCCTTTGCCGGTATCTGCGCGAGCAGGGCGTGGATGCCGGCACCGTGCCGACCGAATATGGCGGCGAGGACTAAGTGCGGCGTTTTGCGGCCTTGTTCGCCGATCTCGACACGACGACTTCCACCGCCGCCAAAGTCGAAGCCATGAGCGCCTACTTCGCCGCGGTCGGGCCGTCGGACGCAGCCTGGGCAACCTATATCTTGATCGGCAGGCGCGCCAAACGCAGCGTCGGCCCGGCCCAGCTGCGCAAATGGCTGCTCGAAGAGGCCGATCTGCCGGCTTGGCTGGTCGAGGAAACCTATGCATCGGTTGGCGATCTGGCCGAAACGATCGCCCTGTTGGTTGCGCGCGAGACGGCGAGCGACAGCCACTCGACGGATGTCTCCCTGACGGAGTGGCTCACCAACCGAATCCAGCCCCTGACCGAGGCGAGCGACACCGACAGACGCAGCAAGATCGTCTGCTGGTGGCAGCAGTTGCCCTACGCACAATGTTTTCTCGTCAACAAGTTGCTGACCGGATCCCTGCGGGTCGGAGTGTCCCGTTCCTTGGTGACGCGAGCCTTGGCGGCAGCGCTCGACCGGCCGCGCATTCAGATCGAGCGCGCGCTCATGGGCGCGTGGGAACCGAGTGCGGCATTTTGGCAACGCCTGTGCAGCAATGACGCCGGCTTCGATATCGCTCAGCCCTATCCTTTTTACCTGGCGTCGCCGCTCGACGGGCCGCCCGAGCAATTGGGTGATCGCAGCCAATGGCTCGCGGAATGGAAATGGGACGGCATTCGCGGTCAGATCGTGCGTCGAGGCGCTCGCTGCGCGCTGTGGTCGCGCGGTGAGGAAGTGATCTCGGAACGCTTTCCGGAAGTCGTTGCCGCCGCCGCTGCGCTACCGGAGGGGACCGTACTCGACGGAGAGGTGGTTGCCGGCTCCGCTGGCGGCGTCTTGCCGTTTGCGAAACTGCAGCAGCGAATCGGTCGCAAAAAGCCATCCCCGAGCATGCTCGCCAAGATCCCGGCGCGATTCATCGCCTACGATTTGATTGAATCGGACGGCCAGGACTGGCGCTCACGCTCGTTGCGCGAGCGGCGCGCGCAACTCGAACGCGTCGTGTCGGACGCAGCCATGCCGGCGATCGGAATTTCCCCCGCCCTATCGGAAGAGTCGTGGCAGGCACTGGGCGCCGCGCGACAGCAGGCACGGGCGAGATCCGTGGAAGGGCTCATGCTCAAAGAGTGGCAATCATCCTACGGGACCGGTCGGCAGCGTGGTGGCTGGTGGAAGTGGAAGATCGATCCCTATTTTTTCGACGGTGTGTTGCTGTATGCCGCGCCGGGACATGGGCGACGGTCCAATTTGTACACCGATTACACGTTCGGGGTGTGGGTCGACGGCACGCTCGTGCCGGTCGCAAAGGCCTATTCGGGTCTGACCGACACCGAGATCCGCCGCTTGGATGCGTGGATCCGAAAGAACACCAAGGAGAAGTTCGGCACCGTGCGCAGCGTGCCGCCGATGCACGTGTTCGAACTGGCTTATGAAGGGATCGCGATCTCATCACGCCACAAATCCGGCATCGCCTTGCGCTTTCCGCGCATCGCCCGCTGGCGCACCGACAAGAGTCCGAGCGAAGCCGATACGCTGGAGAACCTGCAACGAGTGCTCGCGGTGCAAAGTGGCGATTGACTGCAACGCTCGGCTGCAGCGGGCGCGCGCGTGGTTTGCATCGCGCGGCCGCCGCCCGTTCGGGTTTCAAGAGGCCACCTGGATGGCTTACTGGGCGGGGGAGTGCGGCATCCTCCATGCCAACACGGGCACCGGCAAGACGCTCGCTGTGTGGCTCGGGCCGCTGCTGGATGCAGGTAGTGACGCGCACAGACCCGGGATCCGCGTCGTCTGGGTCACCCCGCTGCGCGCCCTCGCACGCGATCTCGAGCGAGCGCTGCAAGAGCCGCTGCAGTTTTTCGGCTCGCCGTGGCGCGTCGAGCAACGGACCGGTGACACCAGCTGGGCGCGCCGTGCGAGCCAGGCGAAGCGGCCGCCGCAGGCCCTGATTACCACCCCGGAGAGTCTATCGCTGATGCTGTCACAGGCCGCCCAGGCGCAGACGCTCACGCAGCTCGATGCGTTGATCGTCGACGAATGGCACGAATTTCTGGGTACCAAACGCGGCGTACAAGTCGAACTCGTCGCAGCCCGCCTGCGCAGCCTGTCCCCGCAACTGCGCATCTGGGGGCTTTCAGCGACCTTGCCGGATCTTCCCACCGCTATGCGAGCGCTGCTCGGACCGGGCGGCAAGGGGCGGATCATCCACGCTCCGCCCGTCAAACGCTACGAGATCGATTCGCTGATGCCCCGGAGCATCGAGCGGTTCCCCTGGAGCGGACATCTCGGACTGACACTGTTGCCGCAAGTGCTCGAGCGCCTCGAACAGGGACGCACGACACTGCTCTTTACCAACACGCGCTCGCAGGCAGAGCTCTGGTATCAAGCGATCATCATGACGCGGCTCGACTGGCTGACGTCGATCGCGATCCACCACGGATCGATCGACGCCGGAATTCGCCGTCGCGTGGAGGACGGACTCAAGCAAGGCAGCTTGCGCTGTGTCGTTTGCACGTCCTCGTTGGATCTGGGCGTCGACTTCCCACCCGTCGATCAGGTCCTGCAGATCGGCAGCCCGAAAGGCGTGGGGCGGCTCCTGCAGCGTGCCGGTCGCAGCGGCCACCGGCCCGGCGATGTGAGCCGCGCAACGATCGTGCCGACGCTCGCGCTCGAACTACTCGAGGCGGTGGCCGTACGACGCGCCGTCGCGCGAGGTGACTTGGAGCCGAGACTGCCGTTGACCTTGGCACTCGACGTACTCGCTCAGCATTTGGTCACGCTCGCGGCCGGTGGTGGCTTCGATGAGGCGCAGGCGCTCGCGGAGGCCCGCAGCACGAATGCCTTCGAGCGACTCTCCGCTGCGCAGTGGAGTTGGGTCTTGGATTTCATCACCCGCGGCGGGTCGGCACTGCAGGGATACCCACAGTTTCGACGCGTGAGTCTCGTGAACTCCCGTTATGTGCTCGAGGCTGCGGATCTCGCGCGCCGCCACCGGCAGAATATCGGTACGATCACGAGCAACGCGTCCGTCGCGGTTCGCTGGCTGCGGGGCGGCGAGTTGGGCCAGGTCGACGAGTCCTTCGTCGCGCGACTGCGTCCCGGCGACGCGTTCGTCTTCGGCGGGCGTGCCTTGAAGTTGGTGCGCATGCGCGACTCGGTGGCCTATGTGCGTCTCGCCAAGGAGCCCACGCGTTATGTACCGCGGTGGCAAGGGGCGCGTCTGCCGCTGTCGCCGACGCTCGGCAGGGAACTTCTCGCGGTCCTCGCCGGCCCTTCGGAGCAGAATGACGGGGATCCGGAATTGGCCCTACTCAGACCGCTGCTCGATTTACAGCAACGATGGTCGGCCTTGCCGCGCAGCGATCGGCTGCTGATCGAAGTGCTCGACAATCGCGAAGGTTTTCACTTGTTCGTATTTCCATTCCTCGGCCGGCAGCTCAATGAAGCGGTGGCTTCCCTCGTGGCCCTGCGTGCCGCGCGGGAGGCGCCGCGCACATTCTCGATCACGAGCAACGAATACGGCTTCGAACTCTTGTGCGAGGAGCCGTTCGACGCCACGGAAGAGACTCTCCGCCGCTGGTTCCGTGCAGAGGATCTCGTGACGGACATGATCGCGAGCGTCAACCTGTCCGATTTGGCTCGCCGTCGATTCAGGGACATCGCACGGATCGCCGGCTTGGTGGATTCCGGTACGCCGCGCCGAGGCAAGACGGCACGACAGTTGCAAACCTCGAGTGGTCTCATGTTCGATGTGCTCGAACGGTACGACCCAGGGAATCTATTGCTCGAGCAATCGCGGCGCGAAGTGCTCGAGTGGCAGCTCGACCAGACGCAACTCGCCGACGCGATCGCGCGACTGGCCGCACAATCCTGGCGTATCGTGACGCCCGGGCGATATACGCCGCTGTCCTTTCCGCTCTGGGCCGAGCGCCTGCAAACGCAGACATTATCGAGTGAGTCGTGGCAAAAGAGAATCGAGCGCGAAGCCCGCAGGCTCGAACGCATGGCGGGCTGATGCGCGGCACCTGGCCCCTGCAGATCCGCGGTGAGGAGTTGCTCCTGCATCCCGAGCGCGCGGTGATCTGGCCCCGGTGCCATACCGTCATCGTCGCGGATACGCATTTCGGCAAGAGCAGCTATTTCGGTCGGCATGGAATCGCCGTGCCCGCCGGCTCCGATGAGGACGACCTGGAGCGGCTCGCACGGCTGCTGGCGGACCAGAAGGCTCGCCGCCTCGTGATCCTCGGCGATTTCCTGCACTCTCCCCAGATCGAAGGAACCCCCGCATCAGAGCAATTGAAGGTCTGGATCGAAACCATCGGCAGCGAGGTCGAAATTCATGTCGTGGCCGGCAACCACGATTGCGGCGATCGTTGGAGTCGCCCCCCATCGCTGCGCTGGTGGGGGTCACACCGGGTCGCGCCGCCGTTTCGGTTCATTCACGACGTCGAGCGCACGCCTTCAGCAGGCCCAAACGAATGGTTCACGATGAGCGGCCACGTGCATCCCGTCGTGTGTCTGCGCAATGGACGGAAAGGGGTGAAGCGCGTGCCCGTATTTTGGCAACGGCAAACGGGTTTGATCCTGCCATCGTTCGGAACCTTCACGGGTGGGTTCGCCGTGCGCCCTGCGGATGATCAGCGCATGTTCGCGGTAGGGCCCGACAGCGTCGTGCCGCTCACAGCCTCACCCGCATGGCCGGCGGGCACGTCTTCGAAGAACACGAACACGCCGACACCATAGTTGGCGCCGGCGCCATCGGCGACTTCTCGATAGGAGTTCAAGCGATCATCCGCGGAATCCAGCAGCATCTGGCTGTTGCGAGTTACGAAGCGGCAGAAGTCGTCGAATTTCGCCGGGTCGATGGAGAGTCGGGCGGCGGTAACCTGCGTCCGGCCGGAGGGCAGACCACGGTCGCGAAATACGTGATGTTCCAGGGTTTCGGCGAACCGCTGCAAGTCCCGCAATACGGGCTCCACGGCAAAGCTCTCCTCGCTGGTGTCGAGCACGGCGTGGTGCAGCAGGCGCACACCCGCGGCGTTGGCGAGGATCCGGACGACCTCCATGCCATGCAATTCCTTGAGCACTGCCGGAGCGTTCAATCGGGGATCGACGGAATGCACGAGCGCGGTAAAGCCCTTGGGATCTTCCTTGCGCAGCGACAGTTCGCGCGCGTGGCCCAAGTCGTCGGTCCACGCCGGAGAACGGGTCCAGGCGCCAATGACACCGCTCAAGGCGAGCAGGCTCTCGTACCGCGAACCCGTTCCGAGCCGTCCCTTTTTGACATCTCCGTCATGCTGGGCACTGGCGCGCTTGACGCCCTCGAGCAGGCTCGCCTCCGAGACCCCGGCGGACCGCAAGATGCGCACGATGGGTCGAAGAACGCCGTAGACCCATTTGGACAGCAAGGAGACATTGGTGGCCGTCGAGTCGTCCCGCCAGTTCATTGAGGATCCTGCCGTCGGTTGAGGTGCACCGAACTGCGTTCTAAAGCGATTTCCCCTTATCGGCACCTCGTCCCGAATGTTGAGCGAACGCGCCGTACCCCGTTACCTTGGACCCGATCCCCGTGTCGCTGCCGGTTGACAGTCGGCAACGTGCTAATATGTGCACCGAACAGGGCGCAGGAGCCGTTCCGCGATGACGATCAAGAATTCTCTGATTGCGTCCTGTCGGCGCATTCTCGCGCCGCTCACGCGAATTCTGATTCGCTTTGGCGTCGGTGCCGGGGAGTTGAACGCGCTCGTCGAACAAGAGTACGTGAAGTCCGCCGTTCGGCAACTGGCGCACTCCGGCGAACTCGTGACCTCGTCACGGATTGCCATCATCACGGGCCTGCCGCGCAATATCGTCGCCTCGATCGTTGCGTCGCTCGATGAGGAATCCACCCGTCGGGTCGGTTCTTTGCTCCAGCGCGCGCAACGGGTCCTGACAGGCTGGTACGAGGATCGAGAGTTTCAGACGCGGGAGGGCGATCCGGTCGCTCTGGAGGTCGCCGGCCCGGGCAAGACCTTTGCAATGCTGGTGGAGCGGTATGTCGGTGGCGGGGTCCGTGCGAGTGGCGTACTCAAGGAACTCCTGGCAACCGGCGCCGTGAAGATGACCCGGGAGGGCGCGGTGAGGGCCATGCGGCGCTCCGCCGCAGCCGGCGGCGCGGATCCCGAGACGGTCAAGCAGCTGGGGGAGTACACGAACGCGCTGCTGGTCGCGTTCGAGCACAATCTCAGGAGCGGCCCCCTCGAGCAGCTCGCCATCCGCGGCATGACGCGTCAAGCGGACGCGTCGATCGTGCCCTTGTTCAGGACGCAGATGGCCAAGCGAGCCGAGGTCCTCGTGGAAGGTGCGGAAGGCTTCCTCGAGAGCCGCGTCGCCAAGCAGGAAGGCCGGCCCCAACTCGCGGACTCCGAGGTGGTCCTCGGATCTTTCGCGTTTGCGAGTGTCGAATCCTTGCATGAGCCTGAGCCGCGCTGGCAACGCGGGCTCGCCGAGCGTCTGAAGCGGCCGGGCACTCCTAGTGAGCGGTCACCGTGACGGGAACGTTGAGGGTGCTGGCCAGATTCTTGGAGTCAGTGGCCGTCACTTGCAGAACATAGCTGCCGGTCACCGGGGACGCCCAAGTGGCGTCGAGCACTCCGCCGCTCGCGCCTGCGAAGCTCATCCCCGAGGGCGCGCCGCTCAATCGGACCGCGATCGTCGTTGCCCCGGCATCGGTGAACGTCAGTACGCCGGTGAGTGCTTTGCCGGCCACTCCCCTAAAGCCGCTCGCCGCGATCACCGGTCCGCCCTTGACGATCGTGACCGTGTAGAGGCCCTGTCCGGCGAGGCCCGTGTTGCGATCGTGAGCGATCACCGTGACCGCATAGGAGCCGGCGACCGGCGACGCCCAGGTTACGACTCCGGCCGTGCTCACCGACATGCCGGCAGGGGCGCCCGAGAGGCTCAGGCTCACCGCATTCGCGTCCGTCACCTGCGGCACGAAGGAGAGCGCCGCCAGTGCGGTACCGTAGACCGTGCTACCGGCCACCTGCGGAGGCGTCGCGGGGAGAATCGTCACGGCCAGCGTCGCGACTCCCGAGAGTCCCGAGTACGCATCGAAGGCGTGCGCGATGACCGAGTAGGTCCCGAGTACTGGCGTACTCCAGGTCACGAGACCGGTGCTCGCATTCACGCTCATGCCGGCAGGCGCGCCGCTCAATGAGTAGCTGAGCACGTGGGCATCGGTCGCGGTGATCGCAAAGGAGAGCGCGGTGCCGACCTTGCTCGACACGGTGGCGCCCGTGACGATGGGTGCGGCGACGGATGGCTGCGCGCTCAAGGCCGGCAGGAGGTTCTGAACATTTGGTGAACCCAAGCCCGAGGGCAGGTCGTAGCCCACGCCCGCATAACAAGTCGTGCAGCTACCATCCGAACCCGTCCTCACGTCCAGAAAGGCACTCGCATAGCTTCCCGCCTGCACGCCGAGGCCATAGAGCGTCGGCTGCGAGGCACCGATCGGTTTTTGTGTGGTCTGCGCGCGCAATGCGTTCGCGACCGCAAGGATGCCGGCCCACTGCGGTGCTGCGAGGCTCGTGCCGCCGGCACTGTACCAAGTGACGCTGGTTGAGCCGGGTGTCATCACCGCCAGATATTGACCCGTGGACGGATTTGCGTTGAAGGTGACATCCGCGACGGCCCGACGGGCCGGGGCATCGAGTCCCGGGACCGCGAGACTCTGATAGGCCGGTGTCGCCGTGTATGCACTCACCATTCCGCCACCGGAGTCTGACCATACGGTCTCGGTGCGCGCGCCGCTGCCTGCGTAAGACAGGCTCGTGCCGGCGACCGCGAGGACTTTGGACGACACGGCCGGCCAATTGACCTGTGCGCCGGCATCGCCCGTGGAGGCGAGGTAGGTCATGTTGGCGGTGCTGTAGTAGATCGAATCGTAGAGGCTCGTCGAGCCGTTCTCGGCGCCGCCCCAGCTCTGCGACACGATGCCCGGACCCATCTGATTCGCGAGCAGCACCGCCGCGGGGAGCTCGGCACCTTCGATCAGGATGATGCGTGCATACGGCGCAGTCGCATGCGCCCATTGCACATCGATGGCAATCTCCGTCGCCCAGCTGGAGTCGTACGGGGGAGCGGTCGCGGTCATCGCACCGTTGGCGTCGCTGTAGACGATCGAAAACGTACAACCGGTCGTAGGTGCCGCGCTGAGCGGCAGGTTCGCCGACGTCGGAATCGCGATCACCGTACAGCCCGGGAGGCCAAACTTCGAGTCGAAGCTCGCCAGTTCCGCCGCGATGTTCGGATCACTCTGGGTATCGATCAAGTAGATGGTCTGACCCGCACCCAGCTGGGCGGCCTGGGCGGACGTCACGCTCGAGGCGCTGCTGGGCAGCGCCGGCATGCCGTAGGCGGCGCGAATTTGCGCAGGCGTATAGACCGTCACCGTGGCTGTCGTCGCGAGCGGATTGAGCGCGGTACCCTCGGGCGCCTCGCCGGTGTCGCGGACCCGCTCCAGCACGTGGGGCGTCAGGCGCCGCGTGGAGAGTTGCGTAAAGGCCGAGCCCACTGCGAACTCGTGCGGTGCGCGGGTTGCGGAACCCATCGGGTCGTCAATATCGCTGTCATCGGGTGCATCGAGAATGACGGGCGCCAGATGAAAGCTCGGCTGCAAGCTTGTCTCGGGGGCCGTGGCCGGCAGGGCTATTGCATAGCTTTGCGTGGCGGCTTCGGACTGCGGGCTCGCACTCGTGCCGGAGCCGGAACTGCCGCAGGCGCTCAACATAGCCGCACTCAAGCCGACGAGCATAACTTGCGCCGGGGCGCTATGGCTGGAACTAAACGGTCTCATGGTCATCCCTCAGTGTTCGTTGCGATCCCATGAGAGCGACGCCGACGACAATGGGCAAGCGGCCCAGTGGCAACCCCGCTACCTTTCCTGGAAAGGCCGGAGGCTTTGCGTCCCTGCCTCGCGGCAGGTTTGCTCTCGTTCCCGATCAATCATCCGATGCGGTTTGATATGCATCAAATAGTGCACAATAAAGATGCACTAAACAGGTCACGATGGACAGCGCTCGACGCTGGAACTGCGGGCGAAGTCACATCGCCGCAGGGCGTAGCGGGCGGATTGGGTTGGACGTCACAAAACTCGGCGCACACCGAGTGCCGCAACGCCGATCGGCGGCTCGAGCTCAGGTCAGCAAGGAGGCTAAGTCGGTGCCCAGCCTATTCCTTGGGATTGTGTTCCGGCGGCGGCTCTTTTGGTCGCGGCGGTGGAGCGGCTTTGGGTACCGGCTTGGGCGGCGGTGGGGCCGCCCGAGGCGCCGCCGCCCTCGGCGCAGGTTCAGGCGCTCGCGCCTCGGGCGCTCGGGCATCCGGTGCTCGCGCCTCGGGCGCTCGCGCCGCTGGGGCGGCCGGCGCGGGACGTCGGGTTTCTTCGGCCCGCGCAGGCGGCGTCGCTTCGGTTCTTGCCGCAGCGACCGGATGCGCCGCATACGGTTTTGCACCCTCGGCGGCTCGGGCCGCGACGGCGCTATGTTGCAGTTCGCTGACGCTCGTGGCAGGACGCGGCACGGCGGCATGCGCGGGAACGCCATGATTCGCCGAGGCAAAATTGGACTTGTCCTGTTTCGCCACTTGCTCGTGCTGTAGTTGAGCCGAGGTCGCCGGCACGTGCGGTTGACTGGCGAAGGTCCGCTGTTCCGGGGTCGGTTTGGCAGCCACACCACCGGGACCCCCGTTGAAGCTCGTATGGGTTTCGTTGACGATCGTGGTGTTGTGGACGACTGTGGTATTTACATAAGTCGTGTGAATCACCGTGGTGTTCACGTTCACCGCGGCCGTATTGTAAGCGAACACGCCACCGCGCCATTCGCCGCCGGCAAAGCCGCCGCCACCATAGCCGAATCCATAGTTCACGCCGCCATAGAAGCCGACTTGGGTGCCCCAATAGCCGCCGTGGAACACATAGACGCCGCCATCGCCGTAGCCCCAATAACCGGGTGTCCATAGATAGCCGGGCTGCGGTGCCGCGACCCAGGTGCCGGGCACCCAATAGTAGTCGCTGACACCGTCCCAAGCCCAATAGCCCGGCGTCCACATGTAGTTGGGTTCCGGGCAAGGCGGCTGAACATAAACCGGTAGAGCCGGCGGTTCGACATCGATGTTGATGCCGATGGAGATTTGCGCGAAGGCGGTCGCGGGGACTGCGGCGAGCGCTCCGAAGAGCAATGCGCCGGCGAAAAGCTGCATGACTATCCCCTGGGTTTTTATTCCGACGCCGCACGGTAGATGGAACGACACTTTTTTTCAAGGAGTATCCTGCGGGAATCCGCTGTAGGAAAGCACCTACCGGGCGGCAATATCTCAGTTGCTGGGGCGAACGAATAAGTGCTTTGAGATTTGCACCTGTGCCGACAGCAGGATGGCCCCGAGCGCGACGGGGTCGATCGGCTTTAGTGACTCCAGGTGATTCTTGCAAACACGCTGCGCGCGATTTGCACGCGGTCCGGCGACGGGTAGCCGTATTCGGCATGGTACTCACGAAGAAGGTTTTGGCCCACGAGCGATAGGGTGAGATTGGGTGTCGCCTGCCACGCGAAGCGGGTATCGAGTTGCCAATAGGCCGGCACCACCCCGACGACGGGGCCCGCGGTGGGCCCGTTGTCGATGTGCAGCGCATCCACCCAACGCAAGGCGGCGTTGAGCGCCATCCCGCGCGGCAAGTCGACACTCGAGCGCAGGAACGCCTGTCCCCGGGGATCGGCGGTTTCGCCGAGTGCACCGGTGGCATCGACCTGACCCGGCTTCACATGCAAGTGTTCCCGCAGCAGATCGTAGCCGACGTGCAAATGCAACGTGTCGAGCGGCTGATAGGACATGCTGAGCTCGAAGCCATCCGCAGTGCCCTCGAGGCCGTTCTGGTAATAAACCGGAAACGGGAACGGGTAGTCGGCAGTCGTGGCTGTTGCGACCGTACTGCGCAGGTGGTCATAGTCGTTGAAGAACGTCGACCAGGATCCGGACCATTGCGATCCGAAAACCGCGCGGTAGCCGAGTTCGTACGCGATCACCGTCTCGGAAACAAAATTGTCGCTGCCCCGCAGGTAGGCGGTGGGAAATTCGAACGGTGGCGGGGCATTGGTGAGACCGGTGGGTACCAGCAAATCGCGGTCGTAACGTGAAGGCGTGCGCACGGCGCGCGACACGGCGGCCCAGAGCAGCTGTTGCCCCTGCGGATTCCACTGCCAGCGGATGTTGGGCTCGAACTCGAAACCCGTATAGTCATTGTGCTCGAGTTTGGAACCGACGATCAGGGACATGGCCGGTACCAGCGTGATCTGGTCTTGGAGGAAGCCGCTGTACAGATTCTGGTCGAGCTGCTGCGGCAGAAATTGCACGAACTGCCCTTGGTCGAGCTCCTGCGTCGCTCGATATTCCAAACCCCAAATGAATTGCTGGCGCAGCCCGGCGGTGAATTGGTACTGGAATTGGGCGTCTTCCGTGTTGAGCTCGTCCGCGAGCGCGGTGGCGGGAAAGCCTGTGTAATAGGGAGGCGCAGCCGGACTCGCCGGGTACGGCTGACTCAGATAGGTATGGTCATAATAGACCTCGAGGCTCGTGGACGAGCCGTTGGGCGCGAGATGCGTCCAACGACCGAGCAGGTTGCCGCCCGACAAATCTTCCTCGCCGTCGCCACCGGCATTCTCGGCGCCGTGATAAAGGTCTCCTTGGAGTGTGACTCGATCGCCCAATGTGACATCGTCATCGAGGCGAAAGCCGCCTCGGCCCATCTGCCAGGCGTCGAGCGCACTGGCACGGCTCGCCGTGGCCTCGTCGCCGCGACCCGTGTACTGACCGTAGGCACGCACATAGAGTCCCGCGGTTGGCTCGGCACCGTACCGGAGCTCTTCCTGGTCGTCGAGCTTATTGCCCCCGGCGCCCTCGGCATGCAGTCCCTGCGTATCGCGCGCGGACTTCGTGATGATGTTGATCACGCCGTTGACGGCGTTGGCACCCCACAACGTGCCGCCGGGCCCGCTGATGACTTCGATGCGCTCGATATCCGAGAGTGGGTAATCCTGCACGTTCCACAGCACCCCACCGTAGAGCGGCGTGTACACGGCCCGCCCATCGATCAGCACCAGCAGCTTGTTCGCCAGATCCGCATTGAAGCCGCGTGCACTGATTGCCCAGTCGTGGGCGTTGATCTGTGCCACTTCGAGGTTGTCGGCGAGCCGCAAAGCCTCCGGCAGGCTCGTGGCTCCGGAACGGCGGATGTCTTCATCGCTGATGACCTGGATGGCAGCCGCCGCCTGGATGAGTTTCTGGGGCCGCCTTGAGACGGAGGTGACCTGCACATTCATCAATTGCTCGAGGCTCATCTGCGACAACTCCGCAGCCGCCTGTAACTCGGCTGACTGGGCCGGTGCTGATCCGTCGCTGGGTGTGGACGCTGCGTAGCTTGCCAGCGGGAACCACAAGAGCAGCGCAGGGGCTGCGCGACGCAAACGCCAGGCACAGGGGAGACTGCGCATCAGCCCCCCTCTCGGTTCCGTAGCCGATTCGCCAGGCTGGCAAGCTGCAGAGGGCAGAGGCGTTCGCTTGCACCGAAGGGCGGGCATAGCGGGCTTCCGCGCAGACCGCCGGTCTTCACGCGCTCGGCGACCGCGAGGAGACTCGAGCCGATCACGAGGCCCGCCCGCTTGGCGGTGAACGTGGAGATCTCGAAGCGCACGTGCTCTTGTTCGACGAGGAAATTGACCATGCTGCCTTCCTCGAGCGCTCCGGGCTGGTCCGAGACGATCAATATCGGCCGGTCCTTGAGCGCCGCGACGAGCGCGCCCAACTTGCCGGTGTAGCCGGCACCGACGTAGATCATCTGCGCGTCGCCGACTTCGCTCAAGGCTTGAATCGTCGCGACGCGCCCGGACTTGCCTTGAATCGGATGTTCCGGCAGGAGCGCTTTGAGCTGCTCGGCCACATTGTTCGCGCCGAGCACTGCGATCGTAAATTCGGGTTCATTCGCCGTCGATGCCGGCCAGGTCACATAGCCCGCAAAGCGGTACAGGAAAACGGCCTTGACGGCTTCCTCGGGATATCCTGCGGCGGCCTGTGCGGGGTTCGATTGAGCTGCCAGCATGAGCAGCGCGACGGCGAGCACGGTGGTAACCCGACGCATAGTTACTACCAATATCTTCACGATCGGATCACTCGCGGTGCTCGCGTTGAGGGGGCGACGGATCAGCGCGCGGCGCGGCGAGACTGCAATGGTCCGCGGCACCGACAGTCGAGCGCCTCGTTCATGGCTTGGTCGTTGAACATGCGGTCCCACCCCTGCTCTTTTTCAAAGCTATCTTATGAATCCGACCCACATCGGACTCGTTGTGACCGCAGCATACCAAACGCAGAGCGGCGATTCACAGGCCGCAAGCGCCGGACATGCTTGACCGTCCGCGTTTGGCTTCGCTGGGCGCGTGCGAAGATAGCGAGAGGGCGGGGCTGCCGCGAACCGGTTCCGTGCTCGGTTAATGCGCCTTTACGTACAGCGCTGCGGACCCAAAGCGCACGGGACGCGCGCCTCGGACCACTGGCATGGGAGCGATCAGGGCTTCGCGTGGTAAGAGAACTTCTCGCCTTCAACCGAGGCGCCGCCCTCGAGGCCACCCTTGACGATCGTGAACACCACGACACCGTTAGTGTAGGCGCCGGCCACACGCGCGTTGTTTTGCCCGCCACTGGCGCTCGCTTGTGTGCCGCTCGTGTCCGCGCTAGCCGACGCCCCTGCGGTGATCACCACCGCGCTGACACCCGCGCCGAATTGAAAATTACCCGATTCGAAGGCATCGAGCGCTTGTTGGTCTTTGAAGAAGATGATCTCGCTATATGCCTTGCCGCCGGCTTGGAACCCGACACTCAACTGAGTGACCGTCGCCGTGCCGACCCGCACGCCATGTGCGTAGACGCGACCTTCCCCGTGCGCGGCTCCGACAATGAAGCTGCCCTCGCCGACGGTCGGAAAAACTGCGTAACCGTAACTGTTCTTGAAAAAGTCAGCGCTTTGGGCGGCATTCTTGAACGCATCGATCGTCTGCTTGTAGCCCGCGGCGTGCGCGGCGCCGGTGCCGAGCAGCAGGGCTGCGACCGCAGTCGCGACACGGGAAGAGTTGCTTTTCATGTTGCAGGGTCCTTGTGGAAACGAATGAACGCAGTCCGAGCAATCACCGTCGGGCGATTGCGGACTCAAGCTTTGAGTATATAGAGAATTGACCGCCCACGGTCGGTGCGCTGGGCAACACTGCCTGATAGCCGACGCTGCACCGCGAACGAATGCTAACATCGCGCAACGATGGTGCGCTTCCGAACCAGGCCGATTCTGCTGCTGATCGCAATCGCTGCGCTTTGCTCGCCGTCCGGCGCGGCGCCGGCGCCGCCCGCCGGATACGCCGCCCTGGTGCGGCGCGTTGCCCCGAGCGTCGTGACGGTGCTCGTCGAAGCGGAGCGCAAGGGTGCGGGCGACCGCGCCGCTGAACGCGCGACCGCGCGCAACAATCCCGACGCGATCACGTCGGTGATCCGCCGGCTGTTGTCGGGGCTCGACGCGAATCCCGGTGGCGACGAAGGCGCGGGCTCCGCGCTCGGCTCTGGCTTCGTGGTGCGTGCCGATGGCCTCATCGTAACGAACCGCCACGTGATTGCGGGTGCCCATGTCGTGCGCGTGCGCTTGGCCGACGGCCAGGAGGTCCCGGCCAAGATCATCGGGGCGGACTCGGTCACCGACATCGCCCTCCTCAGCGTCGCTGCCGGAACTCTACCGGCGCTGCGTTTGGGCTCTTCGGAGTCGGTGTCGGTCGGAGATGCGGTCATCGCGATCGGCAATCCCTTCGGGCTCGGACAAACCGTCACCGCCGGCATCGTTTCGGCACGCGCGCGTACGCTCGAGGATGACCCCTACATCGATTTCTTGCAGACGGACGCGGCAATCAATCACGGCAATTCGGGCGGCCCGCTGCTCTCGACCGACGGCACCGTCGTCGGGGTCACGTCGGTCATTTTTACGCCGAGTGGCGGCTCGGTCGGCCTCGGTTTCGCGATTCCGGCAGAAACCGTCGCGGCCGTCGTCGCCGAACTCGAGGCCCACGGCGCCGTCGAACGGGGTTATTTGGGCGTCTCTGCGCAGGATGCGACCGCGACGATCGCGAAGGCACTCGGCCTGCAGGCTCCTGCCGGCGCCTTGATCTCGGCCGTCGATCCCGATGGACCGGCCGCCGGCGCGCTCGTGATCGGCGATCTGCTGCTGGACATCGGCAAGGTTCCGGTGACGTTCAAGAATCTCAGCAAGATCACTGCCCGTTTGAAGCCTGATTCTCTGGTCGCCATGACCGTCCGTCGCGACGGTGCGGTACAGACGGTTGCTCTCAAGATCGGCCGCCTGCCGCTGCCACCGGACGATCCCGCCCTGACCGGGGAACGCGATACTTGGGTTTCCGCTCTGATGCTCGGTGTGGCCGCGACCAGCGTCCAGATCCGCAAGGAGATCAAGGCCGACGATGAAGGCGGCGGCCTGATCGTGACTCAGTTGCGCCCGGCGGGTCCCGGCGCCTTGGCCGGTCTCAGGGTCGGTGACCTGATCACCCACCTCGGCGCCAAGCCGGTCCTCGATACGACTGATTTACTCGACGTGCCGACGCCCACACCGCAAGCGCCGGTGCTGCTGCGGGTCGTGCGTGAAGGGGCGCCGTCCTACGTCGCAATCACGGGCACGGCGCCGCTGCCATGAGGTGGGCGCGCCGCAGCCAATACCGCTGTCAGTGCCTGCTCCAATCGCCCCCGGTCGATGGGCTTCGACAGATAGCTGTTCATTCCGGCTGCCCGGCATTTTTCCCGGTCCGTCGCGAGCGCATTCGCAGTCACGGCGATCACGGGTATGTCGCGGTTAGGATGGCTCGGCTCGAACCGACGCAGTTGACGGGTCGCCTCGTACCCGTCCATTTCCGGCATCTGGCAGTCCATCAGCACCACGTCAAAATCGCTGCGGCGTAGTGCCGCCAAGGCTTCGACGCCATTGCTCGCGCTCGACACGACGGCTGCGAATCTTCGCAGCAAGTGCGTGCAGACCACTTGGTTGACCGGATTGTCATCCACCACCAGCACCCGGAAACCAGTATTCAACACCCCCTCTTCGGTAACGGACGACGTGGGCGCGAGCACCGCGGTGGATTGTCTCAATTCGCGAAGAGCGCGTAACAGTAACTCGGGCTTGACCGGTTTGTGCACCACGCGATCGAAAGCTGCTTCATCTCCGTGCCCGGGCGAATTCGACAACGAGCGCATCAAAATCAGTGCCGGCGGGGGAGCCCCGTCAGTACGGATTGCGTGTGCCAAGGATTCGGCGTCGCCATCGCTCAGGCCTTGATCGACGAGCAGCGCGAATGGCGGCGAACCGTCCGCCACCTCGTCTCGGTATTGCTGCAGGGCCATCTGCGCCGACCCCACCACAGTGGCTTGCGCGCCTGCAGCCCGCAGATGTTCGCAGCAGATTGCAGACGCACGTTCTTGCCTCGAGACCACCAAGATCTTGAGACCGGAAAGCGTCTCGCCAGACACTTCAGCGTCCGCAGTCTCGCGCCCGAGCAGCGGAATCGAGAGCGTAAAGGTCGTTCCTTGGCCGCAGGTGCTGGTGATGTCGATCGCTCCGCCCATGGCCACCGCCAGCTGCTTGGCGATGGCCAAACCCAGTCCCGAGCCGCCGAAGCGGCGTGTGGTCGAACTGTCGGCCTGAATGAAGGGGGCGAACAGCTCGCCAATTCGGTCCGCGGGTATCCCGATGCCGGTGTCCCAGACGACGAACACCAACCTAGCCGCGTCCGATTCCCGTTCCACGCGGAGCGTGAGGCCGATTTCGCCGCGCTCGGTGAACTTCACCGAATTGCTCAACAAGTTGAGCAGCACCTGACCGAGACGGGTCGGGTCGCCACGGTAGTGGCTGGGTACCTGCCGCTCGACATCGACGACGAATTCGAGACCTTTTTCCGCGGCCCGAAGGGCGACCGAATCCACGGCAGCATCGACGACGGCCCGTAGCTCGAACTCGATGGACTCCAACTCGAGCCTGCCGGCCTCGACCTTGGATACATCGAGAATATTATCGACGAGTGCCAGCAACATCTGACCGCTCGATCGCGCGATCTCCGCATACTCGCGCTGATCGGTCGTCAGCGGCGTGTCCATCAACAAGGCGGTCATGCCGATGACACCGTTCAACGGTGTGCGAATCTCGTGACTCATGTTGGCGAGGAACTCGCTCTTGGCGCGATTGGCAGCCTCCGCGCTGACGCTGAGCAATTCGAGCTTGCGTGCACGGTCTTCGATCTGTTCGCGCGCATCGACGGCAGCCCAATAATCGTCGTGCACGACCGCGGTGGCCTTGAATACATAGACCAGCACCGTGAGAGCCATCACCGACAGCAGCAAACTCTCATGCGTCGCCAAGCACAGGCAAGTAACGATAGCCGGGGCGAGCGCAACCGTCGGATAGGTCAGGCGCACGCTGCGATTCAAAGCGAGCATGGTCGTGCCTGCCGTGGCGACAGCCACGGCCGCCAACATGATGGGCAGCCGGGCCGCGTGCAAGCGAGGCCAGTCACAGGCGATCGCCATGAGGATGCCCCAGTGCGCACCGGGACCTACCACGGCAAGGAAGCCGGCAGCTTTGGCGAGTCCCGGCCGCGTGTCGAGCCACGTCGCGAATCGCGCGTGCATCAGCAAACGCATCGCCGTGACGCAACCGAAAACGACCGTATTGAACCAGAAGAAGGCGGGTACGACGGAATAGAGGCCGGTTCCGAAGGCCAGCATCAGCCATATGGGGAAATGGACATAGGTCCCGCGCTTGGCGCGCTGGGCGAGATCCAACAACGCATGGCGTTCGCGCGGTTGCAGGCGTTTGACTGTCATTCGAATATCCAACCCCGGTAGTCCATACGCGTGAATTGAGATTGGCTTAGCCGAAAACGCCCTGGCATTGCCCCCGGAAAACGAAATACCGACGTAGCCTTAGCGCGTGGATCCGGTACTCAAAAGTCTGTCCACTGGTCGCCGCCGGCCGCGGCCTGGGGCGCCGGTGCCTCGGTCACTGCCGCGCTGCTGGCGGCTTTGCCGCTCCAGGGGCGGGCCGCCGTGCGGCGCTCAGCCGCGGCCGGGCGCGGCTTCACCGCCGCGGTAGCGGACCTAGGGGTAGTGCCGGCCGACTGCGATGCGCCGCCCACGTGATAGCGCGAAATCAATTTCGACAGGTTCGTCGCCTGTTCCATCAGCGACTGGGCCGCCGCGGACGCCTGTTCGACGAGCGCGGCGTTCTGCTGCGTGCTCGCGTC
>Ga0116228_10000740_pt1 | contig 25541 bp, 21 predicted proteins | sample S1TSphfallax_2_FD_89694 | JGI IMG/M metagenome (GOLD analysis project Ga0116228, IMG submission 89694) | Host-associated microbial communities from peat moss isolated from Minnesota, USA - S1T2_Fc - Sphagnum fallax MG | ecosystem: Host-associated > Plants > Peat moss > Unclassified | place...
CCGAACGTCGTCGCTTTCGCGTCGGCGGCGAGGTGCCACAAGAGCGCGGGCGTCGGATGCGCCGGGTGGCCGTCGTACAGCACGACGCTCGCGCCCGCGAGGAGCGCGGAGAGCAGCGCGTTCCACATCATCCAGCCGGTCGTCGAGTAGAAGAACATCCGCTTCGATGGATCGAGATCTTGCCCGAGGCCCGTCGACTTGAGCAGCTCCACGAGAATGCCGACGTGACCGTGCACGATCGCCTTCGGGAGGCCCGTCGTTCCCGACGAGAACAAAATCCAGAGCGGGTGATCCTCGGCCACGTATTCGTAGCGGAAGTCATCCGGCGCGACGCGCGGGCCGTCTGCGAGCTGCGACCACGGGATCGATCCGGGCAGCGGCGAGGGCCGGTCCGCAGAGAGATATGGAAACCACACGACGTGCTTCGCCGTCGGTAGCGCCGCCAAAATTTCTTGAATGACGGGCGTGCGATCGTAGTCTTTCCCCGCGAATCGATACCCGTCGCCGACGATCACGAGCGTCGGTTCGATCTGGGCGAACCGATCGATCACCGTTCGCGCGCCGAACTCCGGCGCGGCGGCCGACCAGATCGCGCCGATCGCCTGGACGGCGAGCATCGCGATCGCGGTCTCCGGAATGTTCGGCATGTAGGCGACGACGCGGTCGCCCGGTACGATGCCGAGCTCGCGTAGCGAGGTCGCGAAGGTACGTACCGCATCACCGAGTTCGTGCCACGTCATGCGCGCGAGCGGCCGCGTCTCCGACGAATGGAGGAACACCGCTTCGTCCGGATCCGCGACGCGCTCGTGGCGCAGCATGTGCTCGGCGAAGTTGACGCGCGACCCGACGAACCAGCGCGCGCCCGGCATCTCGCGACCCTCGATGATTTGGTCGTACGGACGTTCCGCATGTACGTCGTAGAACGCCCAGATCGCGCTCCAGAAGCCTTCGAGATCGGCGACCGACCACTGCCGCAACGCCTCGTAGTCGGCGAACGTGAGTCCGCGCTCGCGCTCGAGCCACGCGATGAAGCGCGTGACGTGCGATTTTTCCACGGTGCCGGCACTCGGTGTCCAGAGCAGTTGGCCTTCGGTCATGCGCGGGTGTTCTCGCCAAACGAGCCGGGCCCCGCGACCGGTGCATACGCGCCGGTCGAATCGCGGCGGTACGTCGTGGTACCGAAGCCACGCTCCGCATCCCACACGTGGACGGCGAAGCCGGGCAGCTCGCGGCGCAGGGCGAACGCTCGCCGTTCGAAGAGCTCCGGTACGACTTGCGGCGCGGTACTCGGCGCGCTGAGCGCGCGGGCCGCTCCGACGTGCCCGGCGCGTACGCAGTGGATGTGGCCCGAGATCACGCGGCCCACGTTCGGATAGCGCGCGAGCGTGCGCCGCAAACGCGCGAGGCCACCGAAGCCGAGCATGTCCATGTAGCGGAGCCCCGTACGAAACGGAGGTTGATGCACGCAGAGGATCGTCGGAACCCCGGGCCGACTCGCGAGCGTCTCCTCGAGCCACGATAGGGACGCGTCGTCGAGCGATGCGCCCGGCCAGGTCGGGCCGGTCGCGTCGAGGCCGATCAATCGTACGTCGAAATCGTCGATCGCATACCGGACGCGCTCGTCCCGCGACGCACCGTACGTCGCCTCCGGTAAGGCCGCGCGCATGCGATCGCGGTCGTCGTGGTTGCCCGGTACCACGAAGTACGGCATCCGTATGGCGGAGACGATGCCGAGAAACCGCGCGTACTCATCGTCGCGTCCGAGGTTGACGAGATCGCCCGTGATGACGACGGCGTCGGGAGCGGGATCGAGGCGATGGATCGCATCGATCGCATCGGTGAGATACGCCGTGGTGTCGACACCGAAATATGTGGAACCCGGCCGCACGACGTGCGTGTCGGTGAGTTGCGCGAGGATCACGCTCGGATCAAATCGCGGGGGAGGCGAGTGCGGTGCCGCGTTCGCGTTCCAAGCGTCCCGCGGCGAGCAATCGATAGCGGACGAAGAAGAGCGCGCTCGCGAGCAGGATCAAGAGCGCGGCGTTCAACGCTTCGCCCCAGTGTGTGTAGCGTGACGGATCGGAGAGAAACGGTATGCGCGCGACGAGACGGAGCGCGAGCGCCGCGAGCCAGATCGCGACCGTCGCGGCGGAACCGCGTACGTACAACACGGTCGGATCGTCCGTCACGCGCACGGTCGTATTTCGCGCGACGCCGTAGCCGATCACCGCGCCGAGCACGAGCGCGGCGACGCACGCGACGGCGATCACGGGCGTCGTATCGGGATGTGCGATGCCCGCGAAGACGACGAGAACGATGCCGATAACCCCGAGAACCGCGGGCACGAGATAGATTCGCGAAATGAGGAAGCGCCGCTCGCGCAGCTCGCGCATCAGGAAGCGGCCGATAACGAGCGCGCCGACGACGAGTCCGATCCCGAGGTTCTGTTCCGTGCCGCCGCTCACGTTCAGAGCCCGTCCACGAAGCGTTCGATCAACTCCGCGACGCGTTCGGGGCGCTCGAGCGGAACGTAGTGTCCGGCTTCCTCGATCACGACGAAGCGGCTATGCGGGATCACGTTCGCGACGCGTTCTTGCGTGAACGCGGGCGTCATCGGACGGTCCGCCGCCGGCGCGAGAACGAGCGTCGGCGTCTCGATCGTCGCCGCTTCGTCGGCGAAATCGACGTGCGACCACGAGTCGAAACTTTCGAGCGCCACGGCGGCGGGCGTCGCCGCCGCGGCCGCGCGCATGATCGTTCGCGCCTCGGGTGTCGGCTCTTCGTACGTCAGTGCGGCGAGCCACGCGTTCGCGTGTTCCGGGCTGCCGGCCGTGGCGCGGAACATCGCGTCGACCTTCGGTGAGAACGGTACGCCGCTCGCCGGAACGGGCGCGACGAGCACGAGTCCTTCGACCGCATCGGGGCGATCGATTGCGAAACGTTGCGCGACGGCGGCGCCCATCGAATGACCGACGACGACGAGCGGATCGAGGTCGAGCGCGGCGACGAGCGCGCTGAGGTCGTCCGAGAACGTCTCGACGCGAAACGGTCCGGGCGCGCCGTTCGATTCGCCGAAGCCGCGAATGTCGAGCGCGATCGTGCGATGTCGCTCGGCGAGCCGCTCGACGATCGGCGCCCACACGGCCGCCGCACCTTGCCAGCCGTGGAGGAAGAGGATTCCGGTGCCTCCGCGCGGTCCGCGTTCGAAGTAACTGAGTTCGGCGCCGTCGGCGGTCACGAAGGTCGGCATTGCGAGAGGCCCTACGAGCTTTCGACCGCGTTTTCCCGGGTGCGGTGACGGGCGAGCTCGCTCAGGAAAACGTCGCCGTAGTCTGCCAACTTCTTGTCACCGACGCCGGGGATGCGGCGCAACTCGGCGAGGGTCGTCGGCACGTCGCGCGCCATCGCGCGTAAGGTGGTATCGGGAAAGATCACATAGGCCGGAACGTCGCGCTGGTCGGCGATGTGTTTGCGAAGCGCGCGGAGCGCATCGAAGAGCGACTCGTCGCCATCGTCGTCGCGCTCGACCTCGCGGCTACCGCGCTCGGTGCGCCGCGCCGTGCTCGCGGGAAGCGCTGCCGTTAACTCGACGGGTCGGCGATCGAGCAGCGTGCGTCGCCCGTCGTCGGTCAACTCGAGGACGCTGCGCAGACCGGGTGTTTGCCGCACGAGCCCGAGGCGCGTCAACTCGCGGCCGATCGCGATCCACTGCGGACGCGCGGTCTCCTTTCCGATGCCGTAGGTCGTGAGCGCGTCGTGATTCCAGCTGCGAACTTTTTCGGTATCGCGCCCGGTCAACACGTCGACGAGATGGTTGAGCCCGACGGCGAAGCCGCTCGCTTGCCGCACGCGGACGACGTTCGAAAGAAACTTCTGGGCGACGATCGTGCCGTCGAAGCGCGCGCGCGGTGCGAGGCAGTTGTCGCAGCCCGTGCAGGTGCCGGGCTCGAGCGTCTCACCGAAATAGTCGAGGAGCGTCGCGCGGCGGCAATCGGGTCCCTCAGCATAGTGTTGCATGATCCGCAGGGACGCAAGCGCGCGTTCGCGCTCTTCGCCATCCTTTTCTTCGATGAATCCGAGCAGCTTCGCCGTATCGCTCGCGCCGTAGTAGAGCACGCACTCGGCGGGCAAGCCATCGCGACCGGCGCGGCCCGTTTCCTGATAGTAGCTTTCGAGGTTCTTCGGCAAATCGTAGTGGACGACGTAGCGCACGTTCGATTTGTTGATGCCCATGCCGAACGCGACGGTCGCGCAGATGACCGGGACGTCGTCGCGGACGAACCGTTCCTGATTGTACGAGCGTTCGCTCGGATCGAGTCCGGCGTGATATGGGAGCGCGCCGATGCCCGCTTGCCGTAACTTCTCCGCGAGCGTCTCGACTTGGCGGCGGCTCGCGGCGTAAATGATGCCGCTTTCTTTGCGGCGCGCGCGAACGAACGCGAGCAACTGCTTCTGTGCGTTGTCCTTGGGCTCGACGCGATACGTGAGGTTCGGCCGGTTGAAGCTCGCGACGTAGCGCCGTGGTTCGCGCAGGTGTAAGGACTGCACGATGTCCTCGCGCACGCGCGTCGTCGCCGTTGCCGTGAGCGCGAGAACGGGGACGCTCGGAAACGCGCGGCGCAACTCGGCGAGTCGCCGATAGTCCGGGCGGAAGTCGTGACCCCACTCGCTGATGCAGTGCGCCTCATCGATCGCGAAACGCGTGACGTTCCACGCTTCGAGATCGCGATAGACGTGAGGGAGCGCCAAGCGTTCGGGCGCGAGATAGAGCAGCCGATAGCCGCCTTCGTGGAGCGTGCGAAGACGAAGGCGTGCTTCCTGCGCGTCGAGCGACGAGTTGAGGAACGTTGCGGGAATGCCCGCGGCCGTCAGCGCGTCGACCTGGTCTTTCATCAGCGCGATCAGCGGTGACACGACGACCGTGAGCCCGGGACGCATGACGGCCGGCAACTGGAAGCACAGCGATTTTCCGCCGCCGGTCGGCAGGAGGGCGAACACGTCGCGGCCGGCGAGCACGTCGTCGACGATTTCCGCTTGCAGCGGGCGGAACGCATCGAAGCCGAAGTGGTGCTTGAGCGCGGCCTTCGGATCCGTATCGAAAAGCGTGGACACGTCGTCCTCGCATTCGCGACCGGGCTGCTGGCTCATGCGCGATTCGGAAACGATCACTCCCGGTTATCGCGACGCGCGGTCACCGCGGCAAGGGAAGCCGACTCAGTATCCGATATGCGGTCGCCACCCGTGAGGGGATCGGGTACGATCTATTCGCAAGCAGAACGATCCCGATCTTTCTGCGCGGAACGAACGCGACGTACGCCGAGAACCCGTTCGTCGAACCTGTTTTGTCGATCCACACGTCGTTCGTCGGGCGCGACGGCGGTTCGATCGGCCGAACGCTCTTCTCGTCGAAGATCATGCTCTCTGAATTGCCTTGCAGCAACGTGCCGAGCGATACGGGGTACCGGTACTGCTCCCAGATCAGATCCTGCGTCATCGCCCCGACGCGGTAGTAGCCGGAATGCGTCGCAGCGATCGCACGGCCGAGCCTCTCGTCGATCTCGATGAGGTTCATGTTGGCGTCGACGAACCGGAGCAGATCGGGCGCCGTGGTTCGGATACCGTACGCCTCGGGCGCGAGAGGTCCCGGAGACAATCGCTTCGGTGTATCGTCGTCGGCGTACCCCTGCGCGTAGCTCGACAGACGATCGGAGGGAATCACCAAGAACGTGTTTCGTAGCCCGAGCGGAGCGATCACGTCGCGCTGCATCAACGCCGTGAAGTCGTCGTGCATGGTCGCGGCAGCAATGAATCCCAACAGCATGATGCTGGGGTTGGAATAGAGTCGATACGTACCGGCGGCGTGCGACGGCTTCCATCGCTGATAGTATCGTAGCGCGTCTGCATCGGTCTTCACGTCGTCCGGAAACTGCAGCGGCAGGCCACCCGCCGTATGCGTGCCCAAGTTGACGAGACGGACGTGGTCGAAGCTCGTTCCGCGCAAGGACGGCAGGTCGGCACTCGCCACATCGGAGAGCGAGAGCGCACCCGTGAGTCGCGCGTACGACGCGAAGCTTGCCGTGAACGTTTTCGTGATCGAGCCGATCTCGAAGAGCGTCCCATCGTCGACAGGCGTTCCGGTTGCTTTCGATGCGACGCCGTAGTTGAAAACGTAATGGCGCCCTCCGACCGTCACTCCGACAGCCATTCCGGGGATGCCGTACTGTTTCATCAGCGGGCGAACGGCTCGCGTCACGATCCCCCGAACATCGTTCTGTTGGGCGCTCGCGGGAGACGGATGTAGGCACGCGCATGCTGCCAGGTACGCAGCCAGAACTACGAGGTGCATCGATTTCATAGAAATGCTACACGAGGCGGACGAGCGGCTTGCGCTTCCAGACGAGATAGTAATACACGAGTTGGAAGGAGATCCCGGCGATGAACGCTGCCGGATAGCCGTACCACACACCGTCGAGTCCGAGCGGCGTGCGCTGTGAGAGGTAGTAGGCGACGGGGACCTCGACGGCCCAGATCGAGAGCACCGAGATCAGCGTCGGCCACACGACCGTGCCGCTCGAGACCATGATCGCCGAGATGATGCGGGCGTTGCCGAAGAGCGCGTAACTCCAGAGGGTGATCGACAGTAACCGGTGCGCGATGTCGACGGTTTCGGGCGATTTGACGAACAGCGCGATCGCGGCGCGGCCGAACACGTAGACGATCGCGATCAGCGTACCTTCGATCGCGTAGTTGAGCACCACGGCCGAGCGCACGATGCGCGGGATGCGCTCCGTGCGGCCCGCGCCGATCGACTGCGCGCCGAAGATCGATGCCGCGATGCCGATCGAGATCGCGGGGAACTGCACGTAGCTCACGATCTGGTTCACGGCGCCGTACGCGGCGAGCGCGGTCGAGCCGAAATGGTTCACGAACGAGAGCACGGCGATCTCCGAGAGCGAGACCATCACGAGGTTGATGCTCGTCGGAATGCCGATGCGGCAGATCGTCGCGACGATGTGCGGACGCAGGCGTAGATTCGCGACCATGCGTGCGTCGAACGCGAGCGGATGCTTCACGATCGCGAGGTACGCGATCAACACGAGGAGCGAGATTCCATTCGCGACGATGTTCCCGAACGCCGCGCCGTTCGTGCCGAGCGCCGGGAGTCCGGCGAAACCAACGATGAACGCCGGCGTCAGCGCGAACGTAAGCGCGGTGCTCAAGATCAAGATGTAGAAGGGCGTCTTCGTATCGCCCGTTCCGCGCAAAAACGTCGTGTACGTGAGGTACGTGAAGAGCAGCGGGATCGAGAAGAAGGTGATGCGCGCGTAGGATGCCGACGCTTCGAGGACGTTCGACGGTGTGCCGAGCGCCCGCAGGATCGTTTCAGCGAACGTTCCGCCGAGCGCGCCGACGACGATTCCGAGCAGCACGGTGAGCGCGAGCGTCGTACCGGCGATCTCTTTGACTTTCTCTTCATCGCGCGCGCCGAAGGCCTGGCCGATGAGGACGCTGCTACCGGCGCCGAGCCCGATCAAGAACGAGATCAAGAAGAAGACCATCGGAAAGATCGCCGAGACGGCGGCGAGCGCGTCGACGCCGACGAGGCGCCCGAGGTAGATGCTGTTCGCCGTTTGACCGAGCGATTGCAAGAGGTTGCTCAGCATGAGCGGGATCAGGAACAGGCCGAGCGATTGCCAGATGGGCCGCGCGTCGTTCAGCGCGATCGACGGGCGGCGGCCGGCGCCGGGTGCGGCGGCGCTCATCGCGCGGCCTCCAGCTCGCGCGGCGCGACGACGAGGGTGCGCGCGTTCGTGTACCACACGAGGCCGGGCGGCGCGTTCTGCATGCGGCGCACGTATTTGCGTTCCGTGTAGTCTACGGCGACCTTTTCGGATGCGCGCGCCTTCGAATGGAACGCCGCGAGTTCGGCCGCGCGTTCCAGCTCCGCGGGTGCGGGTTCGCGCGCGGTATCGATGTGCAGCACCACGTGCGCGCCCGGCGTCTCTCGCGCGTGAAACCAAAAGTCGTCGGGGCGTGCGAGGCGGAACGTCAGGTCGGCATTTCCTTTGGGCGAGCGCCCGACATAGATTCGCGCATCGTCCGAGATGCGCACGTCGAGTGGTTTACGTTTGGTCGGCGCCGCTTTCGGCGCCGCGGCTTTTTTGCGTTCGAGGCGGCTCGCCGCGTCGGCCACGTCGTCGATCGTCTCCGGCTCGGCGCGATCCAACTCCCACGCGAGTTCCCGCGCGAACGCGAGGTCGGCATCGAGCGCCGCGAGGCGGCGCGAAATGTGGTCGAGTTTCGTGACCGCTTTACGGTACCGCTTGAAGATGGCGGCTGCGTTCGCCTTCGCGTCGAGATCCGGGTCGAGTGCGATCGTAACGTGCGGTGCGCTCGGTGGAACGAACGTCGTCGCGCGCGCGGGCACGTCGGAGACGTGCGCGTAAAGAAGTTCTCCCGCTTCACGCAGGCGGTCGCGCGCATCCGCATCGTCGCGTTCCGCCTCGAGCGCGCGGCGTTCCGCTTCGAGCGCGGCGCGCCGCTTCTCGATCCGCGCGCGCAGCGCAGCGCGGCGCGCGTCGAACGATGCGGATGCCCGCTCGTGCGTCGCGCGACCCACGACCTCTTCGACGAGCGCGACGAGCGAGGGTTCGCGCGACTCCGCGAGCGAGGCATACTGCACGAGGGGAACCACGTGCGCCGCGACGAGGGTGCCCGTGGCATCGCGATAGGCGAAGACGTCGCCGAGCCCCGAGGGCTCTCCCTCGGTTGCGTCGAGCAGATTGCGCGCGCGCGTGCGGCACCGCTCGGCGAGGCCCGGCGCGGGGAGTGCGCGCGCGGCATCGGCGATCAGCGAGTCGGCGACGAGCCGCGGAACGAGCGGGATCTCGGCGCGTAGCGCGCGGCTCGCGCGATCGCGCGTCGATTCGTCGTCGTGGCGTGCGAGCTCGACGAATGCGAGATCGAGCGACTCCGCGTCGGCGGGAGCGCTCGGCAGCGGCGGCGGTTCGTACGAATCGCCGACGACGATCGAGCGGCGTGCGTTTCGATCGCCCGAGAATTCTTTGGCCGCGCTCACGATGGTATCGTCTTTAAGTAAGAGGACGTTTCCGAAACGCGGTACGAGTTCCGCGACCAAGCGATAGGCGCTCGTTACGCCGAAGCGAGAGCGCGCGGAGCATTCGATCGCGATCAGCCGATCGCCGCGGCGCGCGCGCACGCGTTCGATGCGGAGCCCGACGAGCGTCGTCGCCGCGGCGCGAACCCAGCCGGCCGTCCGTTCGAGTTCGCACGTGGCTTCGAGCGCGACGATCGGTGTCGGCCCGAATGCGTCGATCGCGACCGTTCCCCGTGCCACGCTCACGCCGAAGCGGCCGTCCGCGAGACGACCGGCGTCGCGAACTCGCGCGCCGCGTAGCGAGGCGTCGAGTTCGGCTGCGATGCGACGAACGATGAGCCAGTCGGTGAGCACCGCGCCTTCTTAGCCGCGGTGCGTTCTCAAAACTTCCGTTGTAGTGAGAAGGAGATACCGCTCGTACCATTGGCGGGCTGACTCGCGGTCACGGAATTGTTGCTCGAATTCAGCGACTGGATGCCTTGATAGATGTTGAATTGGTTGCTCTCGGGCTGACTGAAGTACGTGAACTGTGCCGCGGTCGTCCGCTTGGCGTTCGACGCGACGAGCCCGATCGATTGGCGCTGCGGATAGTTGAACGATTCCGCGAACACGACGCTCACGTTCTTGAAGATTCGCTTCTGCGCGCCGACGCTCGCGCCGCCGAACGGCGAGTAGTTGATCGAGAGGTTGCTGAGGCCGATCGCGCTTCCGAGTTGCGAGGAAAACGGTTCCAGTATGCTTTGCGTCAAGAGCGTACCGAGTTGCCCTTCGGCGAGCGACTGAAACGGATTCTGCGTCGGTTGCGAGCCGGGGGTCGTCGGAAGTCCGCTCACGGCGCCGAGCGCTTGCGCGCCGACGAGAATGCCGAGGATCTGCTGTTGTGAATAGCTCGGATTCGAATCGAAGACGACGCTAAGCGCGGTCGCGGGACCCGTGACGCGAAGCGTGACGTCGGTCGGGGGACTGTCGACGGTCGTCGTCGCGGTCGCATCCACGTTCGGAATCACGCCCGAGCCATCGAAGGTCACGGTCGAGGGATACTGCAGGGCGAACGTGCGATAGAGGCTGATCGTCCCACCCGTCGATTCCAGTTCGCCCATCACGGTCGGCGCTGCGATCGTGCCGCCGACCGTCAAATTTCCCTTCGCGCCGATATCGACCGGGCCGCCTTGCACGCGTACGTCGTTGCCGACGTCGACCGCGAGGTTCAGCGAGACCGGAAGAGGCACGGCGCTCGACGATGCCGACGAGGTCTTCGGAACGAGCGCCGTCGTCGGGATCCGCGCGGACGTGACGTCGAGCGAGCCCACGACGATCGCGTTCTTGCGCGCGGCACGCGAGATCGTGACGTTTCCGTCGACGCGGCCTTTGAAGAGCGCGGGAAGATCGAAGACCGCGTACTTCGAGACGAGCGCGAGCGAACCCGACGCACTTCGCGCGGGCGCTCGAAGGTTCGGAACGGAGAGGTTTCCGCTTGCGGTCACCGTGCCGCCACCGACGTTCGCGCTCGCATCGTGTAACGTGGCGGTGCGATTCTGGAACGTGACTTGCGCCGCGAGATTCGAGATCTTCGACGTCACTTGCGGTCCGACGAACGACCCGTTCGAGACCGCGAGCGTTCCGCGCAAACCGGGCTGAGCGATGGTGCCGACGAGGTTCGCACCGCCGTCGAGAAATCCGCCGAGGGCGGTGCCCTTCGGTAACAGCGGCGCGAATTGCGCGAAGTCGACGTGCTCGGCTTCGAGGTCGAGGGAGATCTGCTCGCTCGGGGGACCGATGGTCGGCGGCATGCCGTCGAGCGGAGCGAACCCGCTCGCGAGCACGCGCCCTTTCGCAAGGTCGATCTCGGCCGACGTCAGTTGCGCGCGCGTGCGCGAGATCGCGAGTTGCGCGTTGACGCGCGGAACCGTATACGCGCCGTAGCGAATCGCTTCGGCATCGATCGTATCCGCGATCGCGGGATGGTCGAACGTGCCGACGACGTACGCGGTCGTGTCGACCGTGCCCGAGACGTCGTACGTCGTTCCCGTCACGGTCTTTGCCAGCGCGCCGATGTCTTTCGTTCCCGCCACGATCGTGAGCTCGAAGGGAGCGCGCGGATCGAGGCTCACGGAGCCCGTCGCCGTCGCCCGCGCGTTGTCGATCGCGAGCACGGCTTCGGTGATCGTCGCTTCGCCGTTCGCGGCGCGCGCGTCGAGCGTCGCCGTTCGGATCGGGACGTGGCCCGCCATTCCGTCGCGCACGCCCGCGCGCGCGATCACGGCGATATTCGGATACGCGCCGTGCACGATTGCGGTTGCGTCGACGAATCCCGTCACGGGCGCGTGCACGTTCGCGGCGGGCAGCCACGTCGCGAGATCGACGTCCGTCGCGCGCGTCGAGAGATTCACGCGCGTGCGATGCAGCGCATCGCGCAGCGGCTGCGTCGCCGGGAGGAGCACGTTCCCGTTCTCCGTCACGCGGCCGGTCGTCCCGCCGATCGCGACGTCGGTATCGACGGTGCGGCCGCTCGTCGACCAGTCGGCTCTCGTGGTGCCGAGCGCGAAACGGCGCAGATGGGTGCCCGCGATGCGGATGCGACCGTTCGTTACGATGCGGTTCGGTTCGTTTCTCGCATAGAGCGCGAAGCTTCCCTTACCGCCGAGCGTATCGCCGTAATCGAAAAAGTCGTCGAAGTCTTCGAGGTCGATGCGCGGGGCGCGCAGGTGCGCGGTCTGTGCGTTCGCGGAGGCGGTGGCATCGAACCCGAGCACGGTCGATCCGACCGTCACCTGCCCGTGCTCGGCGGCGAGCGCTGCGAGGCTGCCGGAAAGTGCGATCGACGCATCGTGAAAATTCAAGCCGTTAAGCGATCCTTCGGGCACCGCGATATCGCCGGTCAGGTGCGGCGACGTTCCGGCTCCGGCAACGTCGAGGTCGGCGTCGAGCGTGCCCTCCGGGTAGAGCGCATCGGCGCGTGCGATGCGGGCGAGCGTCGCGATGTCCGCTTGTCGCACGTGTGCGCGAAACGCGTAGCTCGCGGCCCTGGGATTTCCGCGGAGACCCGCCACGTCGCCGTCGATCGTGCCGACGGCGGGACCGGCGCGGATCACGGCGTCGCGAACGTCGAGGCGACCCGCATCGTAGGCCACGAGCGAACTCGCATCGATCGGTAGGTCCGCGGCGCGCGGATCGGCGAGGTGCAAATCGCTGACGGCGAGATCGCCGTCGACGTGCGGCGATGTTGCGGTTCCGCTCACCGAAGCGATGGCCGAGACCTCGCCCGAGCGCACGGGGAGCCCTGCGGCGCGTAGCGTCCCGAGGTCGATGTCGCTCGCGGACACATCGAGCGTTCCCCCGTCGCCGAAGCGTCCGTTCGCGACGACCGCGTGGCCGTCGAGCGTTGCCTGCGCGCCGTAGACGTCGACCGCGCCCCCGTGCACGCGCGCGGTCGCCGAGAGGCCGCCGAGCGCGACGCCCGCCACGAGCGCACGATCGAAGTGCGCGTCGTGGATCTGCATGAGAACGTCGTTCGTTCCGTTCGCGACGATTGCGATCGGGATGTCCGCCGTGCCCGATGCAACGATCGTACCGCCGGCGGCACGTGCGAGCGGTGCGAGGGCGCCGCGGTAGCGCGCGTCCACGGCCACATGCGTTCCGTCGGTGGTCGCGGCGCGTGCGGTCACGTCGTCGATCGGATAGCCGAACGCGCGCAGTCCGCGGGCGTGCGCCTTGCCGCCGAGCGTAAACCGCTTGCCGGCGAACGTCCCGGCGGCGTCGCCGTCGAGCGTGCCCGAAATCTGCGGGAGCGCGGCGAGGGAGAAGCCGGGTAGCGACGGTTGCGGCCCCGCGGTCGTGAACGCGAAATCGCGCGCGGAAACGAACGCGGCGCCCCCAGCGCCCTTCGGTGCGTCGAGCGAGACGCGCGCGTACAGTTCGCGCGGACCCGGCCCCGCGAGAAGCAGCGGGCCGATCGTTCCGGTGCCGTTTGCCGCAAGCGAGAACGAGCCCGAAAGATGCGCGCTCGGGCCATCGCCCGTGACGACGCCGGTTGTCGCAAGCCGCTCGTCGACGCCCGCGACGACGGCGTCGGCGTGAAGACCCATCGGTCCGAGCAGTTCCGCGGCATACGGAAAGCGCTCCGCTCGCCCGTCGGCGTTCGCCACGATCTCGACGTTCGTGTGCTTTGCGAGGACGTTCACGTTCCCGCGCGCTGCGGCCGTCGCGCGGTCGTATCCGAGCGCGCTCCGCAAGATCGTGGTGTCGGTGCCATGGAGCGCGACGAGTCCGCTCGGGTCGTCGATCGGAATGGCGCCATAGGCGATGCGGGGTGACGCAAACGAGGCGAGGGTCGTCGGCTGCGTCGCATCGCCCTCGACGAAGAGCGCGAAGCTCACCGGACCCGAGACCGGCAGTTTCTCCGCCGCGTCGTTCAAGGTGGCGAGGGCGCGCAGGTCGCCCTTCCCGACGATCCCGAGGCGCAGCTGCGGCGCCTGGAGGCCGTAGATCGCGCCCGCGATCCGGACGGGGATGCCCGCGATCGACCCGTCGACCTTGGGGATCGTGAGGCCGTCGTCGTAGACCCGCAGCGAGCCGCGGCCGTCGCGTAGTGGCTTCGCGATGCCGTTGAGATAGGGCTGAAAGTGGTCGAGGTTCGCGCTCGCCGAAACGTGGCGTTGCATCGTCCCCGTGCGATCCCGAAACCCGTAGATCCGGGCGTCGATGTCGTTCAGAACGCCTTCCGCCACATGGAGCGACGTCGAGTTGAGCGCGTAGTCGATGAGCGGTGCCAGGGCGAGCGTGCGGGCCGTGATGCGCGTGTTCTCGTAGCCGTGGACCTCGTCGAGGGTGCCGCGCGTGACGATCGGAAACGTGCCGCCGTCCTCGGCGAGCGCAAACGCGATCGCGAGACGCGTGACCGCTTTCGGATCGACGTCCGCGTACGCTTGGAGGTCGCGCAGCGCGAGCTTGCGGCTATGAGCGAAGATACGCGTCTGGTCCGTGAGCCCGGCGGTGCCGTCCCGGATCACGAGGTGGATTTTCGGGATCGCCGGCGGCCCGTTCGCGCGGGACCCGTTCGAGGCGGGCAGCGTGAAGTTGTACGTTCCGTCCTTGCGATGCACCACCGTGAGCTCGGGCCGGTCGATCTCGATCGCCGAAATACCGTAGAGGTACGGTCCGCCGAGGAGGTCGCGTAGCGAGTACGCGACGTCGATCCGGGCTGCGTGGAACAGGGGCTCCCGCCCGATCGCGCGTGCCGAGACATCGGTCACGCTGAGCCGGCCGCCGGCGTTCGTCAGGGTGCCATAGCGCACGTCGTACCCGGCCAGGTGGCCGGCGGCGCCGATTCCGGCGCGTGCGAGCGGCCCGAGGAACGCGAAGATGCCGATACCGAGGACGACGAGGACCCCGAGCCCGAGGAGCGCGGCGCGACGCCAGCCCTTAGCCTTCAAGCCCGCCCCGTTCGTGCCATATCGTGCTGCCATACCCGAAGGCAGGCGGGTTTATACGGGGGTCCGAAGTTTGTCCGTTCGCTTGGAGAGGGAAAAGATGGGGTCGCCGGGCCCGGGGTTGCTTTTCGTCGTGTCGGGCCCGTCGGGGGCAGGCAAGGATACCGTGGTAGACGCGCTCCGAACGCGGATGCCGCGTTTGCGCTACTCGGTATCGGCGACGACGCGGCCACCGCGCGTGGGCGAGCGAGATGGGGAAGCGTATTTCTTCCTCGATCGCGAGCTCTTCGAGCAAAAACTGGCCGAAGGGGCCTTTCTCGAAACCAATCGCTACAACGACCAGCTCTACGGTACGCCACGTTCGTTCGTCGAGGGGACCCTCGCGGACGGCTACGACGTGATCATGAAACCCGAGGTCCACGGGGCGCTCGCCGTCAAGGCGGCCTTCCCGAGCGCGGTCCTCGTGTTCTTGCTGCCGGACAAATTCTCGAACCTTCGTCTGCGCCTCGCGGCCAGACGCACGGAATCGAACGACGATATGGCCGCACGTCTCGCGATCGCACATCACGAGCTGCAACAGATCCGGAATTTCGACTACGTGATCATCAACGAACAGGCGCCGCCGGAGCGACAGAAGACGCTCCCCGCGGTCGACGATCTCGAAGCGATCGTCCGAGCCGAACGCTTCCGCATACATCACTATAACGATTCCGTCTTTAGAAACGTGGAAAACGCATGAGCGAATCCGTATTCGGAGATCTCGACGGCCTTCTCGAGCACGTCGACTCCAAGTTTACCCTCGTCAACGTCGTCACCAAGCGAGCGAAGCAACTCAACAACGGCGCGCCGCCGTTGACGGAAAATTCGAATCCGAACAAACCCGTCTCCACGGCGTTCAACGAAGTCTCGCACGGTAAGATTCCCTATCACCGCGTCAAGGAAGGTATCAAGTAGCCTGAATGTGCGGAATCGTCGGTTACGTCGGGTATCGCGATAGCGTTCCGATCATCCTCGACGCGCTGAGGCGTCTCGAGTATCGCGGATACGATAGCGCCGGCATCGCGGTCATCGACGGCGACGGAGTCCTCGCAGGATCGAAGGCCGAGGGAAAGCTCGGACGCCTCGCGGAGCGGCTTGAAACGGAGCCGCTCCACGGTCAGACGGGGCTCGGCCATACGCGCTGGGCGACGCACGGCCGTCCCTCCGACGTCAACGCGCACCCGCACCTGGACTGCTCGACGAAAATCGCGGTCATCCATAACGGCATCATCGAGAACTACGCGAGCCTTCGCGACCGTTTGGTCGCCGAAGGCCACACGTTCCGCAGCGAAACCGATACCGAGGTCGTGGCGCATCTGATCGAGAGCAACGATGCGGGCGATCTCGAGGACGCGGTCCGCAAGACGCTCGGACAGTTGCGCGGAGCGTTCGCGCTCGGCGTCATCTCTCAGGACTCGCCCGAACGCCTCGTGTTCGCACGCAGCGGCGCGAGCCCGCTCGTCGTCGGCATCGGCGAGGACGAGATGTTCGTCGCCTCCGATACGCCCGCGATCTTGCAATACACGCGCAAGCAGATCATCTTGCGCGAGGGCGAGATGGTCGTCGTGCGCAGCGACGGGTACGACCTGACGGATTTCGAGGGCGTGCCGATCGAACGCGAGGTCACGCAAGTGATGTGGGATGCGAGTTCCGCCGAGAAAGACGGCTTCAAGCATTTCATGCTCAAGGAAATGTTCGTGCAGCCGAGCGTCGTCAAGGAGACGCTCGCCGGCCGCATCGACGAGAACGGCGATTCGCAACTCGCGGCGGAGCTGAAGATCGACGAAGGCCTGTTACGGGCCATGACCAAGATTTCGATCACGGGCTGCGGCACGGCGTTTCACGCAGGCATGGTCGGAATGTACCTGTTGCGCGCGCTCTGCAAGCTGCCGGTCGAGATGGAACTCGCGAGCGAGTTTCGCTATGGCGACCGCGCCCTCGATCCGCGAACGCTCACGATCGCGATGTCGCAATCGGGCGAGACGGCCGACACGATCGAGGCGGTGAAGATCGCTCGCTCGGCCGGCGCTCCCGTTCTCGGCATCTGCAACGTCCTCGGATCGCACCTCACCCGGCTCGCCGACGGTATTCTGTATACGCGCGGCGGCCCCGAGATCGGCGTCGCCGCGACCAAGACCTACGTGTCGCAAACGATCGCCATGGTGCTCTTCTCGCTGTATCTCGCGCGCGTGCGGCGGAGCGAGCCGATCGAACGGCTCCGCGAGATCGCGGAGAACACGAAGATGCTGCCGGCCGCGATCGACCTCTGCCTCAACGCATCCGACGACATCCGGCGCGCCGCGCAAAAGTTGCGCGAAGCGCGCACCGTGCTCTTCGTCGGGCGCTACGTCAACTATCCGACGGCGCTCGAGGGAGCGCTCAAGCTCAAGGAGATCTCGTACATCCACGCCGAGGGCTATGCCGCGGGCGAGATGAAGCACGGGCCGATCGCGCTGCTCGATTCGAAGGTTCCGGTCGTCGCGATCGTTACCGATGGCCGCGTGCGTGAGAAGATGCTCTCGAATCTCGCCGAGGCGAAGGCGCGCGAAGCGATCACGGTCGTCATCGCCAATCACGGCGATCGCGAAGCGGCGAGCCTCGCCGATTATATCTTCTGGGTGCCGCGCGTCGACGAGCTGCTCTCGCCGATCGTCAACATCGTTCCGCTTCAGCTGCTCGCGTATCACATCGCCGACATCGACGGCAAGGACGTCGACCAGCCGCGTAACCTCGCGAAAACCGTTACGGTCGAATAACGGGATTTCGCGGGGCGCGCGACATACGAACGGAAGATGGCCTCTTCCACCCTCGCCCGTGCGGACGGGCGAACGTTCGACGCGCTGCGCCCCGTCACGATCGAACCGAATCCGCTCTCGTTTGCCGAAGGCAGCGCGCTGATCTCGGTGGGGAATACGCGGGTGCTGTGCGCCGCCACGATCGAGGAGAAGGTCCCGCCGTGGCTGCGCAATCAGGGGCGCGGATGGGTCACGGCTGAGTACTCGATGCTCCCGCGCGCGACGCAGGAGCGCAATGCGCGTGAAGCCGCACGCGGGAAGGTCGGCGGCCGCACGCACGAGATTCAGCGCTTGATCGGCCGCGCGCTTCGTGCGATCACCGATTTGAAGTTGCTCGGCGAACGTAGCGTGATCGTCGATTGCGACGTGTTGCAGGCCGACGGCGGCACGAGAACCGCCGCGATCACGGGCGCCTACGTCGCGCTCGCGCTCGCGCTACGCCGCGATTTCTCGCCGGGCACGCCGAAATGGCCGCTCGTTCGGCAGATCGCCGCCGTGAGCGTCGGCTACGTCGACGGCGTCGCGCACCTGGACCTCCAATATTCCGAGGATAGTCGCGCGGAGGTCGACATGAACGTCGCGATGACCGATGCCGGTGCGTTCGTCGAGGTGCAGGGCACCGCCGAATCGCGGCCGTTCGATCGCGCGCAACTCGACGAGATGCTCGCGCTCGCGGAGCTCGGTATCGAATCGCTCTTCGTGCGGCAACGCGCCGCGCTCGATCTTGCCGATGCCGGTTGACCGGACCCGGCTTCGGGAGCTCGTCGACGAGGTCGGCCGTTTTTACGTGCGCGAACGCTCGATGCGACGCGCGCAAGATGCGATCAGAACGCTGCTCGCAAGCGATGCGGAGCTCGACGACGCCGCGGTCCGCGGCTACCTGCGCGCGGTGACGACGTACTTCACCGGCTTCGAACGAGAGGCGCGCGAGCACCTCGCCGGCCTCGAGAAGCGCCTCGCGCGTGCGAGTCAGCTGCAGTTCAACCTCACGGCCGAGCGCGGCGTCGCCGAACGGCGCGTCGAGGCGACGCAAGGCGTGCTCGCGCATCTCGCGGAGCTCGTGCCCGGGTGAGGGCGGCGTGAGGGTATTCGAGGACGTCGGCCGTGGCACGATCGGATTCCTCGACTACGCGGGTGGCGTTGCGACGCTTGCCGGCGAGGCGGGAAGCGTCATCGCACGCCTGCGCATCCGCGTCGGCGAGACCTTCGCGCAAGCGTATTTCCTCGGCGTGCAATCGACCGCGATCGTGTTGTTGACGTCGCTCTTCACGGGTATGGTCATCTCGCTCGAGTCGGCCAATCAGGCGAAGAGTTACGGCGTGTCGAGCCTCGTGGGCGGAGCGGTTGCGTACGTGTCCTCGCGCGAGCTCGGGCCGATGCTCACCGCGGTGGTCGTGGCCGGTCGTGCCGGTGCCGCGATCGCGGCCGAACTCGGCTCGATGGTAGTAACCGAGCAGATCGAAGCGCTCGAGGCGCTCGGACTCTCGCCCGTGCAGATGCTCGTGGTCCCGCGCCTGATCGCGCTCGTCCTGATGCTGCCGTTGCTCACGATCTTCGCCGACGTGATCGCGATCCTCGGCGGTATGTACCTGGCGCACAACACCGCGAATATCAGCTACGGCGAGTTCATTCAATCGGTGCGCGAGTTCAGCGCGTTCGAAGACTACGTCAAGGGCATGGTCAAGGCCGTGTTTTTCGGAATCTTGATCGCCGTCATCTGCTGCTATCAAGGCCTGCGCGTTCGCGGCGGCGCGGCCGGTGTCGGTCAGGCGACGACGGGCGCCGTCGTCACGTCGATCATCCTCGTCTTCGCGATGAACTTCGTTCTCTCGCTGATTCTCTTCGGATCGGGGACGCGCTAGTGGCGAACTACGCGCAGATCGAAAGCGTGACGCTCCGCTTCGGTGAGAAGGTCGTGCTGCAGAATTGCACGCTCGAAATCAAGGAACGCGCGATCACGTGCTTGATCGGCCTCTCCGGCGCGGGTAAGTCGACGATCCTCCGTCTCCTCAACGGCCTGCGGATGCCCGATGCGGGACGCGTCTCGGTGCGCGGGCGCGACCTGCGGGATCTCTCCCACCGCGACCTCGTCGAGCTGCGGCAGAAGATCGGTTTCTCGTTTCAATTCGCGGCGCTCTTCGATAGCCTCACGATCGGCGAGAACGTCGCGATGCCGCTCCGCGAGCACACGCGGATGTCGAAGAAAGAGATCGACGGGATCGTGATGCGGACGCTCGACTCCGTCGGCCTCGCGAACGCCTACGAGCGCATGCCCTCGGAACTGTCCGGCGGTATGCTCAAGCGCGCCGGCTTCGCGCGCGCGATCGTGACCAACCCCGAATGCGTTCTCTACGACGAGCCGACGACCGGGCTCGATCCGATCATCACGCACGTGCTCACCGATACGATCAAGCGGTTGCGCAAGCAACTCGATTCGACGGCCGTCGTCGTATCGCACGATCTCGGGAGCATCTATGCGATGGCGGACTACGTCGCGATGCTTTTCGAAGGCGCCATCATCGCCTACGGAACGGTCGACGAACTCAAGCGTTCGCCGAATCCGATCGTCCAGCAGTTTCTTCAGGGAAGTGAGGTCGGTCCTATTCCGCTGTGAGGCGGCTCGCGACCGGGATGACGTATGAATAGACAAGCGCAAGTCGGGCTCTTCACAATCCTCGGGCTCGTTGCCGTCTTTGCGGTCTTCTACGTGCTCGCCGATATCGGCGCGCGTTCGGAAGGCTACAAAATCGGCGTTCATTTCCGTGCCGCATCGGGCTTGCGCAACGGTGCTTACGTCTACCTCAGCGGCGTGCCGATCGGCGCGGTCGATCAGATCACGCTGCTCCCGGACTACTCGACCGAAGTGATCCTCGCGATCAAGCCGCCGTACGAAATTCCGCAAGGATCGAAGTTTCTAATCCAGGCGCCGATCACGGGCGAGCCGACCGTTCTGATCGAGCCGCCGCTGAACGTCTCTCGCGACGTCGCGACGCTCCCGCACGAAGTGCTGCCGGTCGATCAGCAGCCGCGCGGTACGAATCCCACGTCGTTCGCCGACTTACTCGAGCAAGGCCAGGGCGAGGTGCGGCGCCTCGACGATCTTTTGGCCGAACTCCAGAGAGCCGAGCCGGGCTTACTCGCCGAGTTGCAGTCGACGTTGCATAACGCGAACACGCTCACGACCAACGCCAACGTATCGCTGACGAAAGTGACGGCGAAAGCCGAAACGCTGGCCGACTCCTTGCAGCAGAATCTCACGATCGCGAGTGCCAACGTCGTCGCGCTGACGGGTTCGCTGAATTCGGTGGTGCAGCGCGATTCCGGAAAGATCGATATTCTGCTCGCGCAGGTCACCCATACGTCGAAATCGTTCAGCGAGACCGTCGATTCGCTTCACGACGTCGCGACGAATCCCAAGGTGAAAGAGAACCTGATCAACACGACGCGCGATTTCGCAGCGACGGCGAAAGCGTTCGCAGCACTGACGAACGACCTTCGCAACGTGACGGGCAATCCCGCGACCCAGCAGCAGTTGCGCGATACGGTCGCGCAACTCGACGCGACGTCGCAAAAAGTCGATTCGCTCGTGGGGCAGCTCGGGGGCACGTCGGAGGTCTACGGGATCGACAAAGGGGCGCCCGTCCCGACGCCGTTGCCCTCGGGTTACGTTCCCGCTTCGGAACCCGTCGGTCCGTCGGCTCCCGTTCCGTCATCGGCACCGCTCGAGCCGCAAGCATCGCCGGCTCCCGGTTCGCATGGCGACGACACCGAGCGTTCGAAGGCGATCCAGACGCTGCGCGAGCGGTTGAACGGCTTCACGAAAGACCTCGTGCAATTGCAGGTTCGCGTGAGCCAACTCTCGCCCGCTCGGCCGGGAAGCTTGAACAAGAATACGTCGCCGCTGCTCACGGGCGACCGCGGTCCGCAATCGGACTTTAACGTATTCATCCTTCCCCACGCACATACGGGATTCGAGGCGGGCGTCAACGACGTGGGCAGCAATGGAACGTCGACCGGAAACTTCATGCTCCTCAATCGAAGCGGCGGTTTGACGTACGGCGGAGGCATCGAATATTCACGACTCGGATTGACCTCGAGCATCAACGGAAATCGCGTCGGCTTCGAGGCGCGTGCGTACGATCTCCGGCATCCGACGATCGACTCGTATCTCAACATCTTCGCGCTGCCGAAGGTGCAGGTCTTTGGCGGGGAACGCGACCTCAACCACGTCGACCGCCGAACGGTCTTCGGACTGCAATTCGAATTCTGAGGGGATTCCCGTTCGGCGTCGCCGCGCTCGTCGCGTTGAACGTCGCGACGTTCGCGTACGAAGCCTCGCTCGGCGACACGAGCGCGCGCGATGCGTTCGTCGACGCTGCGGCCGTCATTCCGTACGACCTTAGGCACGGCGTCCAGATCCCGGGCGCCGTGCCGACGGTCGTGACCCTCGTGACCGCGCAGTTCCTCCACGCGAGCGTTCCGCATATTGCGATCAACATGCTGTTCCTCGCGGCGTTCGGGCCGGCGGTCGAACGCAGCGTGGGTACCCTGCGTTTTCTCAAGTTCTATCTCGCCTGCGGCGTGCTCGGGAACCTCGCACAAATATCGGTCGATCCGGCGAGCCACGTCCCCGAGATCGGCGCCTCGGGCGCGATCGCCGGCGTCCTCGGCGCGTACATCATCCGTTTTCCTTCGGAACCGTTGTTTTTGCGAATTCCGGCCTTCGTCGTGATCGGTCTGTGGGCTGCAGGCCAATTCGTGCACGGCTTCGGAACGGTCTCGGCGAACGTTCTCTCCGAACGAGGAGGCGGCACCGCCTACTTCGCACACATCGGCGGGTTTCTCGCCGGCGTCCTTTCGATCGCTCTCTTTACGCGCACGCGCGGGCAACGCCGCGCCGCGCACATCGGTGAACTATGACGAACGAACTTCGGCCGCGCGTCGCAATCCTCGGCGCGGGCGCAATGGGAACGCTCTTCGCGTATCGACTCGCGGCTCGGTGTGACGTGACGCTCGTCGACGTCCGCGGCGACGTTGTCGAAACGATCAACGAGCACGGCGTGCAAGTGGACGATGAGGAACCGCGTCGCGTCGTCGCGACGCAAGATCCCGCGCGCGCGTTTGCGACGAACTATCTCTTTCTCTTCGTCAAGGCTCCCAATACGCTCGCCGCAATCCGCCCGTTTGCCGGACAACTGAACCCGGCGACGCCGATCGTCTCGCTGCAGAACGGGCTCGGGAACGAAGAGGCGATCAAGACGGCGCTCGGGGGCACGGTGCCGCTCGTCATCGGAATCACGAACGAGGCGGGTCTGGCCATCGGCCACGGCCGCTCGCGACGGCAGGGCGTCGGCGTCACCGTGGTGGGTTCGGCCGGAGCGTCGACCGCGACCGTGCGCGCCGTCGGCGATCTCGTGGAGAACGCCGGACTTTCGTGTCGCGTCGCGTACGACATCCGGCCGCACCTCTGGGGCAAGCTGCTCGCGAACGCCGCGATCAATCCAATTTCGGCTCTGGCCGATGCGAAAAACGGGATAGTCGCGAGCGATCCCGACGCGGCGGAACTCGCGCGTGCGGTCGCACTCGAGGGCGCCGCCGTCGCCCGCGCGCTTCGCGTCAACTTACCGTTCGGCGATGCGTGGGAATACGTGCGCGGCGTCGTCGCCACGAGTGCCGACGATCGCAACTCGATGACGGTCGACCTCGGCGCTCGGCTGAAGACCGAGATCGATCAGGTCAACGGTGCGATCGTCGCAGCGGGTCGGCGACTCGGCATTCCGACGCCGTACAACGATGCACTCGTGCGCCTGGTGCGCGCGAAAGAGAACGCCCCGCGCGGATAACCGCTCGCGCGTTACGAGCGCGCTGCACCGGAGAGCCACGTGTCGACGATACGCTCGGCCAGCGTTCGTTCGGTGCCCGTGCGACGGACGAGCGTCCGAACGTACGCGGGCCCGAGCAGCATGTCGATGTCGAGTTCGAGATCGCGGTCGCGCGCGATCTCTCCGCGGTCGCGCGCCGTTTCGAGGACGGTCCGTAGCAGTCGGCGCCGTGCGCCTTCGACGTCGGCGAGGACGCGCGCGAGCACGTCGTCCCGTTCTTCGGCAACGAGCGCGCGGAGCACCGCGCCGAGCGGCGTGCGCTCGAGACTCCGCATCGTGCCGCCGAGAACCGCGATGAGGTCGCGGCGAAGCGAGCCGGTACGCGGCGGATTACTCTGCGTTGCGATCGAGAACGCGCGGACCGCATCGGCGATCAACTCCGGTTTACTCGGAAAGCGCCGGTAGAGGGCCTGTTTGCTCGTGCCCACGCGAGCCGCCACGTCGTCGAGTCGCAGATCCCGATAGCCGCGCTCCGCGACGAGTGCGAGCGTCGCCGCGCGTATGCGTTCCGTGAGGTCCGGGTCGAGCGCCCGATTCGTCGCCACGCTCGCTAGGTGCGGTATCGGGTACGCGCACGCCTCCGCGGTCCCGCTCGGGACCGAAGGATGGGCCGCCGCTGCTACGCGGCGTCGACTGCGGCGATGAGGCCGTCGAGCAGCGCTTCGAGATCCGCTCCGAACGTGACGCCGGCACGGTCCGCAGGTTTCACGAATCCGCCGGTCGTCGAGGCATCGCAGAATTGCTCGAGCGCGTCGTAGTAGCCGTCGACGTTGAGCACGGCGCACGGTTTTGCGTGATAGCCGAGTTGGCGCCACGTGACGGCTTCGAAGAGTTCCTCGAGCGTTCCGAAGCCGCCGGGCAACGCGAGGAACGCATCCGAATGCGCGGCCATCAGAGCTTTGCGTTCGTGCATCGACCCGACGACGTGTAACGACGTGAGCGTGCGATGCGCGACCTCGCGCGCCGCAAGCATCTCGGGAATGATGCCGATCACGTCGCCCCCCGCTTCGAGTGCCGCATCGGCCAGGGCACCCATGAGCCCGACGCGTCCGCCACCGTACACGACGCCGATGCCGCGGCGTGCGAGCGACGTACCTGTGGCGCGCGCCGCTTCGAGATACGAGCTGCGGTTGCCGTCGCTCGAGCCGCAGAAGACGCAGATTCTCAACGCAGCAGCGCTTCGACGCACTCGCGAAGCGCGCGTAGCGCGCGCGTTCCGTTGACCGCCAAACGAAACCCGGACGCCGGCTGCCGCAGCATCGCGAGCGCGAGCGCGAGCCCGTCCATGCCGCCCGCACCGTCGAGCGCGCGATCGAGTTCCGGTAACGTATCGTTCGAACCGTCGCTCGCAACGCGAACGACGGCGACGGGAACGTTGTGGTGCTGTAGCCGCTCGACGATTGCGAGGCTTTCCATGTCGACCGCATCCGCGTGCGTACGTTTGCCGAGTTCCGTCTTTTCGCGCGCGGAGGTCACGATGCGCTCGCTCGCGAGCGCGCGAATACCCGTTTGTGCGTGCGGGATCTTCGTGGCGAATGCCCCGCCGAGGTCGCGCGCGAGCGTGAGAGCGACGCCGTCGCTCCCGCGCGCGATTTCGCCGTAGACGAGCGCGTCGCCGACGGAGAACGATGGTGAGAGAAGGCCGCAGAGGCCCGTGACGAGTGCGGTGCCGACGGGTGCCGCGGCGATCGCTTCGTCTGCGGCTTGGCCCGCTGCGATCGGGCCGATCCCCGTCTCCACGACGCGCACGTTCGAGCGCGCGCGCGCCGCCGCGCGGCGCACCGCATCGGCTTCCGCGCCACGTGGGACGAAGATCGTCGAGATCACCGGCGGCGCGAGCGGCCGCCGCGGCGTTCCGTTAATTCTTGCCGAGGACCGTCGTCATCGAGCGCCAGACGTTGCCCGGCCGCATCGAATCGTCAGCGGCGGTCGGTTCGAACCCGCAATGGACCATGCAATCCGAGCACTTCGGGTTGCCGCTCTTGTGGCCGTACTGCGACCAGTCCGTGTCGTTGAGCAGCTCGTGATACGTCTTGGCGTAGCCCTCGCCGAGTAGATAGCACGGCTTCTGCCAGCCGAACAGGCTATACGACGGCATGCCCCACGGCGTGCAATCGTAATCTTTCTCGCCCATGAGGAAGTCGAGGAACAGCGGGCTCGCGTTGAAGTTCCACTTTTTCGTTTTCGCACGGTACGGCGCGAAGATTTCCTGGAAGAGCGCTTTCGTCTGGCTCGCGTGCAAGAAGTGTTCCTGATCGGGAGCCTTTTCGTACGGATA
>Ga0116228_10000741_pt1 | contig 25537 bp, 27 predicted proteins | sample S1TSphfallax_2_FD_89694 | JGI IMG/M metagenome (GOLD analysis project Ga0116228, IMG submission 89694) | Host-associated microbial communities from peat moss isolated from Minnesota, USA - S1T2_Fc - Sphagnum fallax MG | ecosystem: Host-associated > Plants > Peat moss > Unclassified | place...
ATTATTCATATTTACATTTTTTTTATTAGTCGTCTTATTTATTTCACAATAGTTGACTAGAACTTAAACCTTTGAATGCCATTTCATTTTTGGATATTTTCTAAACCCATCCTCATACAAGTCATGTTACTAAACTCTTAAATAAGGAGGTCCCTTCAAAAAAATCATGTCATTTACTTCTATCCTAGTTTGAAGTTGATATGTGTACACACTCATATGATTATTTTATGGTTTTTCCTCATATTTATATTCATGAATTGTTCATAATGTGATTTCTTTTGTGGGCAAACTTATCCTTGGGTCCTACCACTAGGAACATCACGCCCCAAATTTCTAAAACCCATCCAATGTCAGGACAACATAAGACTCACATTGAAAAAACTTTTCATTCCAAATTAATTATCAAAATTCTACACAAGTCATGTAGAATACAAAATTTTAATTAAATTTACAAAAAAAATTGTTTTGATGTGGAAAATGAATACATAAGGAAAAAGTTCCAAGAATGTCACCCAAGGCATTTTTTTGATTAGGAACACAAAAATAATCTATTTTTTGGGAATTTTCTTTTTGGTATTAATTTTAAAGAATACTTCAGATGACAACCTACTTGATGTCTTTTGTAGATAATTGATTGAATCAATTTTCATTTAGTTATGATTTTTTTTAATCATGATTGTGAAGTCTTAAAAGGCCATTGATGTTAAAAACACAAATGATAACTATTTTCATTTTTTATTATTTTAATGACTAGTTTGGATCATTCCTTATGCATGTATTAAATAAAAAAGAAAAAATATCTAATGTGTAAATGTGAGGACACTTAAAAGAAAAAAGTTAGGAATTGGGTTAGGAATGGTTCGGGAATTAAAATGTTAATGCATATTATAGGTTTTTGAGTGTTCATTACTTTCACAAATTTATGCATAGGTGGGGAAAACATAGCCCACCTAGTCCAATCAAATAAACCAATGTATAAGTACATGGAATTTTATTTATTAAATTGGGTCTAATTTTCCTGTGATTTTGGCAAGGTGGTTATGGTACCACCCAAAGAAAAGTTTGTTGTTGTTGAAATTCTTAAACAATTTTTAACTTCTACAAAACATTACAAAGAATAATTGGGATTATAATTAATTTCACAACTATGTTGGAACACAAGGTGGAATGCACCACACACTTTGCATTTAGTACCAAAACAAATTAGTTAGGCAAGTCAATTTCATGTTCATTATTAATCCTTAATGCACATGAATATAAATTTTCCATGGAAAAAAAAAAAAAAGCTAGATGTTCAAAATAAGAGGATTGCATTTTTTGATACTTAAACCAATTAAAGTACATATTTCTTTTCAATATTGCTTGGGGGAATTGCATATTGTTAGCCAATGATCACTATGTACTCATCTTCTTGCAATAGGTTTTTGCTATAATTGAATTGGAAATGGGAAACATGTCAAACATTCATCATCTTAAAACCATGAACACAAAGTTGGTAGTTTTCACTCCTTTTGTTTCTTATTCCACATGGTAAAAATGTCAATTATCATTCTCAAATCTTAATTAATTTTTTATTTGTTATGTGATGTCCAATGCATTTTTTGAAAATTAATTTTTTTAGAATATCTATTACCCATAAATTTCAACATTTCCAAGCAAATTATATCTTTCAAGTTTAAGTAAATCTTTATGTCATAAATAAATCATACCAACACCTTATCATGCATCATTTCTTTTCCTCACAAACTCAAAAAAATTCAAGACATTGGTTTCTTCATTAAATTTTATTAAAAAATAATCATTAATTAAACATTTGAGTACAACTACTAAAGACACCAAATTATGCAACATTTTTTCATAAGCTCAAACAAGACTTTGTTGCCTCCACTCCAATGCCTTCAAAAACAACATAAAAAAACAAAAACAACATTTTCCTAGAAATAAAAGTTAATTTTGACTTTTGAATGTTTTCAATATAAAGGTTACAACAAGCTACTTTCATTCAACATATCTGCAAAAAATTTCAATACATATATATGCCATGAAGAAAAAATAATTCTTGGAAGACCATGGGAAAATGCAAGCACTTGGTACAAATTTCCTCCTATCATGCATTTTTTCATTTTAGGTAGTTTTTTTAACAGATGCCTTTAAAACAAATAATTTCATTCCTATTTTGTCTGTCAATCTAGGACATGCCAAGTTCATAATGGATGCCCTCAACATCCTTTATGCAAATTTTGAAGATCAATTAACCCAATATATGGCCAATGTGATGATCTGAAAAACCACACCTAGGAGTTTGGCACCATATCAAATGACACGTTTTTTTAATCGATTTTGACATCACAAATGTGTCAATCTAGTGGGATTGAACTTTTAACCAAACCAAACAATAATTATTGGAAAACATGGAGGACACAATTGGGCAACCTTCCCATGCAACAACATATATGAACCATCCAAGCTCCAATACAAATGATTTTTTGCCTTATAAGTTGCCAACTATCACCACACCAAAAATTGTGGGGGCAATAATGAAAAATTGGACTTTGTGTGTAAAACATCAACATCATGTATATATTAGCATGTGCAAACCCAACAATCTAGTCTATGTAAGACAAAGCATTGACCCAATATAGATTCCAACACCATTGTATTTGTCCCCCATCCCAAATACAATTTGATAATCAACTTTTTTGACCTTTTGAAAAGTGGTTTCAACTTGACATCATTTTTACTAGTTTCCACAAATATTTATGTGATAGAAATGAACACAAATATATTTTGGAACTCCAAATTGCTGGACTTACATGTTAAAATATACTTAAAAGATGGACCAACTTCAAATCCTAAATAGTGATGGCTCCATCAAAATCACATTTTGTAATTGCATATTTTGTTAATAATACTACATAGAATGCAAGTTTTGATTTAATTAAAACATCATATTCATGTTTGTTACTTGGTGAACCTAGAGCAGTAGCAGTTGATTTACAACCAATGGATCTAGTGTTATTTCATATCCTCAAATATATTCTTTTCACAATATGCTTTCATAGAGAAGTCCTGCTTTTGTTCATGTCTAGGCATGCCAACTTGAAGGTTTTCTTTGTAAATATTCTCGTGAATTACTTTATAGCAAGTTAGCTTCTTTGTCATGGTCATTTGCAACTACAATGACACAACTTCAAGGTTTTGTATATTTTTGGGACTATGATAATTCATTGCAAGCTATTGTAGTACAACATTGTTATTCTTACTTTTCTTCTATGCATTAACACCTATAAATAAATATGCAGTTCAAATCCCATTTCTACTAGGAAAGCCAAAGATTAGTTGTCATTCAACCCACTATGGAAGCATGAATTGTTTGTGACATCTATAGTGGTGTTCAATCATGTTTTCTTATATTAAATGATATCCTAGAGATGTTATGTATCATGGGGTTACTCCATCTTTGTATCGCAATCTAATCCAAGTTTTTCACTCACAAGCATGATCCCCCTCAACCCAAGTTGATGATGCTTTTATTGGCAAATTTAGACCTAAAAAATAATAATTTTGATCTATGTAAAAAACAAGTTTTCATGAAGAAACTTACCCAAACTCATAGATGAAAAAAAAACTTCCTCTAGCCAAGTTTAGTAACTAGGAAAAGAAATTTTGTGTTGTTAACTGTTTCAAATTTTCATGTTCAGGTTTCGACGAAACCATTTGTAGCTTCAAAAACAAAAACTTGAACTTGTGGCTGCCTCCACTCACCAACAGTTGGGATTTTGGCCTAATTTGGTATGCAGATAAGGTACCATAATACCTCTTTAAGTTTGGCATCTTACTATCGAATAATAATTTTATTCTGAAATTTTGATTTCAATGTTTTTTTTTTTAAAATTTGACAAATTTTCATTCAAAAAATATATATTTGTATGTTATTCATCACCAATGTTCTTCCCAAACGTTTTGTTTCATAACACAATTTTGATCCCAAATATTCTCTTACATGAAATATGACATTAACCATTGGCATACCATCATGCACTAAAAAGTAAAGTTTAGTTTTACATTTATTACATACACAAAGTCAAAAAATAATAATAATAAACTTAAATCTTGCAATAAAACAGCGCAATTCTTCGCAAGGTTGCACTGCCAAGCCCATAAAAGACCCTGGACAAAATTCATTAATGATTGTCTAATGACAAAGGAAAAAAATTGTAAAATACAGGAGCTCGAGAATCCTATGAAATTTTGATTTCAATAAAAAGTAATCTAAAAAAAATTTAGCAAGAAAGGACCTTAATTTTCTAAATTTTCAACATTTTCAAAATAAATATAATTTCTGCTGAACCTGAAAAGGTACTATGGTATTTGGGTATGCAGGTTAGAGAGGTAATTGTGGGTTGGTGGGTGGATGGGTGATGAGGGCAAAGCACCCTCAGTAAAGGAAAACATTTCAGGATTAGGGTAGGCTTATTAACTTAACACGAGAAGTAGCTAGGTAGCTCCTACAAGCTGTGAATGAATATGGGAGAAGAGAAAACAAAATTCAGGATTATTTAGGCTATTTATACACTTGATATATGAGAAGTAGCTAGCTTCTACAGCTATGAATGTGGGTGTGACAAAATGCAGACCAAAACAACAGCTCATCAGTACAGTCCTGCACTTCCGTTACTAGATAGAATTTTGGTCTTCTTATTATGTCACAAGAATCAATCAAGCTTCGCCATCTCCACCCACTTATCCGCCTCCTCAAACACGCAGAGAGTGTACTTTGCATTGTTTCTGTTTTTTCTTCCCTGATTTCATTCAAAGATTCCACTTTTGGTGCTGTGCAATTTGCTTCTTCCCAAATCCTTGGAAGCAAACTGTTTTTTCTCCTTGGTATTTTGGTTTCAAGATCTCTCTCCTCTCACCATATATATTTATATTCTCTCTGTGTCTTTCTCTGTCTTGTATTAAGCAAGGCACACCCAACAGCTTCTGCCCATTTCATTTGCTTTTCCTTTGTGGGTCTACCACACACAGTCTCGGCAGCTGATCAAGGCCTGCACCAAGCTCTCAAGACATTGCTCTGAGATCCTGATCAGTTCAAGACCTTGATGTGAGAACTTGAGCGGTTTCAAGAGCTTCATGTGAGAACCTGAGCAGCTTTAAGAGCTTTATGGGAGAACCTGAGCTTCAAAAGTTCTGACCTCAATAACAAACTGCTTTTGTTTGTGGGCCGGCGTCCTTCCAGTTTGGTGTGCAACTTTGTGCACAAGGTTTGCGCAAGCTCAGGAGAAGGCATTGAAAAATCTCACCCTCTATTCTGTTGTTGTTGTTGCGTTCATTCATGTAATGGGTGGGTTGTTCAGCCAAGATTGCGATTTCGGGGTATAATAAGGTCATAGCGATTTTGTTGTGAGGAATTCTCCAAGGAGAGGAGGAGTGATTGATGATTCTTTGAAGAATTCGAGGAAGATTCTCGGTTTGGAGCGTCCGAGTTCATTCAATCAATTTTTGGGTTGCCAACTGCTGAGTGAAGATTGTTGTTTCTCTCGAAAACTGCATTAGGGTTGCTCGTTGCTGGAGAAGAAGAAGAAGTAGTAGTAGTAGGGTTCAAAGTTTTGTAGGGTTTTGTGGGGTTCGAGGTTTATGTGTATGACAATCAGGCCGAAAGAGGAGATTCTTCTGGAAATGGAGAAGGAGCCAAAGCATGAACAGGAGGAGCAGGAAGTTGGGCAGCAACAGCAAGACAGCAAGGAATCAGTAAGGGCACGACTGCTAGCCATTTCACAAGTGCAAGCACCCACCAGCAGCAGCTGTGAGGAGGTTTCTTCCCCACTGGAATCTGTGGGAATTTCCAAGGGGCTCAAGGCTGTGATGCCCAAACTTACACCAGGAGGAAAGGATGCTGCTGATGATGAGTTCCGTAGGAAGCTGATGGGCATGTCCTATGTGGAGGTAGGCTCTTTGCCAGAATAACAACTGTAAACACGCAATCCCCCTGCACATTGCTGGAGCTGTAGAAACTGGATTCTGCAATCTCTGCAATGAAGAAAATGTAATTGCAAAACCGGCCTTTCTTTCTTGAGTTCTTTGTCAAACTGTAAAATGATTCCCACTGTCAAGAACAAGATTCTCAGAGTTCTGAACCTCTTGTGCAAATTCTTTTTTTTCACTTTTGCTGCTTCAGCTTTTGACAATTTCCTCTGGTTTTGTTGGTTTGTTCAAGAAGAAGATTTCTAGGGTTTGTGGAGTGTGGAGCTCACTCTTGTGCAATTCATATTTTTCTCTTTTTTTTCAGTTTGTTGATGTTCTTGTTGCTTGGTGTTTTTCTTGGTTGTTGTTGTTGCACCTTCATTCTGTGTTCTTCTTGGAATACTTAGGTTTCTCTCCTGCTGGGTGACTGGTTGGCTGTGATTTGCAAAGGTAGAATCTGGAACAATGGGTATTGAATTTCTGGCATCCATGGAAAAGGGGTATCATGTGACAGTTTGGATTCTGTTCTTATGCATTGGAGAATGGGAGGCAGTAGTAGTAGTACTTAAGATTTTCTTGTGTTTCATGTCATGACAGACCTTAGTTTTTTCTTGTATAGGAAAAGAAAGTGCACCAAGAGAGTGGGACAGAAAAAAAATTGGGTCATCAAGTTGTGCATCTCCTACGAGAAGACTTGTGTTGCACATTGGAAATTGGCAATTGTAGTCACTTGCAAGTTGTGTCTACTATGGCAGGCTGTCACACAACCTAAAGCTCAAACAAAATACTTCAATGTTATTTATCCAGTTTAGATCTGTGAATGATCAGAAGAAAGTGAAGAAGATTTGAGTTGGTATATGGATTAGGGATGGCAGTAGGTACAAAATGTCAGGCACATCTAGCATGATATGTTTCTAAGCCAATTTGATGTCATTCGAATCTTTGAGCTTTTCTTTGAACTAAACAAGGATTTTATTTCTGAAGCAGTTTGTCCTCCTGCCATCCTAGAGTTGAGAGTGGCTTATAGAATTTCAGCAAACTACTTAAATGTGTATGCAAGTAGTTAAATTGAGAGTTGCATTCCAGAGGAGGAAGGATGTGGCTGAAAACCTGTTGCAACTTTATCAAAACCCAAAAATTTTAAAAAGCAAGAAGAATTAAAATGTGGTCACAACCTTGAAAATTGTCATCTGCAAAGTATGAAACCATCTCCTTTGATAAATGGTAGTCAGAAGTGGCCACCACATGGCTCCAAGTGGTGTAGTCTAGTGTATTGATAATCTGCTCCAGTTTTAGGACAAACAGAATATCTGCAATTGAATTACATTCCCAAAAGCTACTACCCATTTCTCAAACTCTTTGTACTCATTATGAGTTCTACCCAAACTTCATCGAACTTTCCCATTTTAACATATGCTGGTTTGAACTTGTCACTAAGGGGCAGAGTCATTACGCAATGAGTTGCCTGTTAACTGTCAATATGGTAGTACCTTGGTGAGCGAGGCGCTAAATACCCCCTAACGAGCTCTGTCCAGCGCTGTTTCAGCATGACTGGCCCACCACCTGACCCCACTTTGACACCTACCACCTCCAAAACAGGCCCCGTCATTGGACCCCACGCTTTCAACATCCATGTCATTCAGTGACCCCACCTACACCTTCTCCATGTCATCAAACAGACCCACTAGTTTCCATCCTTCGTCCACCCATGCAGACCATCATCGACACTCATTTCACGTTCGTCGTCGAACCTCACTTCGTCGATCGTTGTCGATTGCAACACCATTGATGACATCTGCAGCATGATCTGCATTTTGCAGAACAAGGTATGTGTTCTCCGAAAAATGGTGCTCACAAATCATGTTTGAAATTTCCCTTGTTTTAGATGTAGAAGGATAAGCTACGCTATGCATTTCAAAAGCAAAATATGAAGGTTTAGGGTTTAGGGTTGTTGCAACAGTTTCGTCATGTACTTTTAGTATTGCAAGTGTTGCATTGACTAATGAAGTGATGAGTTTAACAAATTCAATACTAAAGCACACAACAAGCTTGTGCTGCATTATTAAGTTTTGCCAATCATGGAAGGAGCTCTTCTCAAAAAGAACACGCAATTTGCACATAGAAGCTTTGTTGAATAACACAATTCAACACCCTCTAAAATCATTGTGGACTTTACACAAATTGAGCCGAATAACATAGTTGTGGACAATGCCCACGCCATTGAATCCATAACATTGGGACAGAAGACATCCTGAAGTTCAACAACCTTGAAGTCATGGTGATGGCAACATACAAAGAAGGAGAGCGTAGGGTTTGTTTCAAGAGGTGTTGCCGATAATTATTCAAGAAGACCCCTACATGATTGCCTCCTTGGTTTGCAAAAATACATTGATATTGTAAAGTTGGTAGCAACATGATGGTTAGAAGGGGTGAATCTCCCATTTCATTATTTTTTTTCCTTTCATTGTGTGTGTTGGAATGTAGTTGCTTGGAGTTATTATTTCATTGTTGGGAAAATCCAAGTACATAACATCTTTTAAATCCTTGAATCACCAACAATCCATCTAAAATTTAGAAATTTTCATTGACCAAGAGTCAATGGATGCCTAATTTCTCTCCTATTTAGTACATGTTTTTTATGTCCTTTTTGTGTAAGTTGTGTTGTAAGTTTTTGATTGCCATGTTTAGAATATGCGATGAGTGAAATGTTTGGTTTTGAGTTATGGAGCATGAATACTAGTTATTGTTTATTGTCATATTTTCTTTTTGCAAGTCAAGTGAGTTTAGAATTTATTTTATTCATAAAGGTACATGGTACTTTCTCCCATAATTCATATTTGTAGTGGTAAAACCATTCTTGGGCTTTTCTCAAGCATGCCTAAACATACTAGGTTAAATTATGTTGACAACAATATTGTTGATTTCAACAAAATCCAAGTTGAAGTTCAATTCTAAGCATAGTATAATTTTGTTTACGATCTAGGATTTAGGTGTTTTGCTTTTAGTATAGGAGGAAATCAATGTAGGTAACAACTTCTTATGACTTTTTCTTCATTTTGTGTTTGAACAAAATCTCTTGGTTTCATTTTGCATGTTTAGTTTTTGTTTTTGTATACATTTCAATTTGTTTTGCCACTGCCTCCAGTCCCTTAGTCAACTAAGGTTGAGTAGAAAGAGCATCAAGGTTATTATTGCCATTAGGTACGAGTTCCACGTAATCCCTTTAAAATCCTAGAAGGTATTTACTTTCCTCCCCCTTGTTTACACTTCTTATTACAATTGAATCTTTTGCACTTGTTGTTGTAGTTGAATCTTTTATAACTACAATAATGTTGTGGGTACGAATCTAATTTCCTTTCAAAATAGTAATTGTAGTTGTTGTTGTTGTGGTAACAATCCATTGTGCCCATGACCCTCTTAGTCGATAATGAGGAGCCAATCCCTACAAGAATAAACAAATAAGTGCATGTAGAACACAACCTAGTTGCAAGTCTTAAGAAATTAAAACAAGAGGTTTGGAATTGCATTCTAGTAGTTTTGTGGGTATTGAGATGTGTTATACCTATGATGAGATTTTTGTTTCATTGCTTCTTGTTTCAATATTGTGTTATTGCAACTATAGACGTGATGGTTGTTTTGCTGAGTTTGCCCAGGTATAGTGTGTGTTGATGTGTCAAAATACATGGTTGTTGATGTACTGGGAAATGAAAACTAGTAATCTTGCCATCACAAGTATTTGGAGGTCTGCAAGGGAAAAGTAGGATTCACAAGTCCGTAATACAACAAAGTAGACATCATTGTGTCACCCTATACCTTAAAGACGAGTATGAGAAATTAGCCTTAGAAGCATATTTTGATATTCAACACGTTGATGTGCTTATAGGTAATAGGCCATCATTTGAATGCAAGTTTTGTGGTAATCTATTCAAAGACAAAAAGATTGTCTTACCACAAAATGATGAATTTGTGCCATGATTTTACGGGCGGTGAATTGCTCAAAATGTATCCAACAATGACAAAAGTTGAACTTAAAGAGCTCAATAAGTTAAGGGAGAAGTTTGGGAAAACATTCCCAAACTAAAGCAAATAAACAATTGATGATGTGGCAAAACAAACCACAAAAAAGGTTACACCACCAAAATTACAAAAGCAGCCATCTGGTATGATGCCTCCAAGACCCATACATTCAAAGGAGAGAGAGGTATATGAACTAAATAACGATGAAGATTTCTCACCAAGTCACAATGCGAAAACAAGTACAATTTTTCATCTCTCTTACATTTTATTTCCTAGCTACAAGTTAATATTTGCAATGGCAAGTATTGGCATGTTTCTTTTTTGACATTGGTATTTTGGAGCTTTCCAAGGTCTACTACAAACAAGAAAGGAATAAAATATAATGTACTTGCAAAACAATCATTGGAACATGCAAAACCCAATAAACCATCTACTAAGCAAAACAAAACACCCCCCTCCCCCCCTTGTCATTATTCCCATTTGGGTTTATGCCACCAAAGAATACAATGCATTTCACAAAAACCGATGTAAAAGCAAAGGCGAAAGCAATTGCAAAAAAATTCACAGTTGAGAGTTCTTGTGAACTACCTCCTCCTTTGACATAAGTGAAAATCAATGGACTTTATGTTCTTCTAAAAAAAACAAACATTGTGATCAACATGATCTTGGAAAAGCCTGAAAAAACTATGGTATTTTTGATGAAAATGGAAATAGAAGTTGCTTTGGGCAACATGTTGGTTTTTACATTTGGCTAGTTGTACCTTTATCCGCCTCTAAGTATTATAAGGATTGCAATATTTTGTTTTCTTTGGTTTTTGCTTTTAGACATTTTTTTCTTACTTTTTTCTTTTTCCATGCAAGTTGATGGAGGGATTGAAAGGACAAACCATATTAGTGACATTGTTAAACAATCCCTCAATGCATGGACATCTAGAGCGGGTGGAAAGAACATAATGAATAGGTTTAATCGAATGAAGTGCCTTTAGGAGTACATGCAATACTTGCAACTAAAAAAGGAATATGATGAGAAGAAGATAGGAGTTGCAAAAACTTTGAAGAAAAGAAGCATGACTATGTTCAAGAAGAATTACACAAATTTGACAAACATGTCAAGGCCATAGAAGAGAGGGCAAAATGGGGTTGGTCACCATTACACCATTTGTTGAAACAATTTCCTTTACAAGTTGGACCTCAATGCCCCTAGGAGCACACTGAAAGGAGCTACAGATCATCATGTTAGAAATGGATAAGGAATTACATCCATTGTCACTTAACATGGAATGCCCTCACATCATCCATGCATTCAAGTTGTTTTGTAAAAGAACTTTTGGGAAACTACATCCACTTGCTAATGCTAATATAGGGTTGACTCATCATAGCATCGTTCATTGCTATTGAGATCAATCCCATTATGTTTGACTAACCATAGTAGTCCAAGACATTTTGGACTACAAGTTTTTATGGTTTCCAAAACAATGGCAATGCATTGAAGAAATCAAGCAATGTCACCAAGACTTGTTGGGCCTTCTTGGATTTGATCTTCAGCAACAAGAGCCAATTATTGAAAAGATTCTTGGGTTCATGTCAAAGATTTATCATAGAGCATCTCAGACATGCAAGAAGTGGGAATGACATCAGAATTGAAAGCTATGTGGTGTGCTTTCACATATGGCCATGATGAAAGAAATCATTTGGAGCAGGTACCTAATTTAATTTGCTACCATCCTAGTTGCCAATATCTCATTTTGTAATAGAAAGATCCCTTATAGAATTCCCTTGCATTATAAAAACTTAACCCTTGAACTTGGTGCCTTCAAATAGTTTCTGAAGCTTTGTTTGTTCGGGAAGAAATAGACATTGGCTAAGTCTTCCTTGGGTAACTTTCTTTTGTAACTAATGGAACTATTTTAGACCAGCATCTTAAATGCACCAGTGTAGTGGTTAAAATCATGGATAGTCAAGTCCTTGATTTGCATGTGAAGTTTGGCATAATTAAACCCCATTTGGCAATTGTAGCAAATGTGAACAACACATTAGAAAGAAATGATAACACCACAACAAGTACCATCCAAGACTATGATCTCCAAGTCTATTGTTTTTAATGTTCTTTTAGTCCATGGTGAATACTAACCCAATTGAACTATTAAATTTAGATTCCTAAAGAAACCAATCATGGTTCTATAATGTTTTGCAAGTGTCGATTCATCAAATGTGTTTGATCTTGTGCCCTTACAAGCTAAAAACTCCATTTTCCTAGATGTATCCTTTCAAGTCCTGCAAAAAATAACCTATGAACATATGCCATTTTGGTTGTTTAGTAAGATTATCAGCACTGAGAGTCATAGGCAAGGCACGAAAAAGGAGTTTGAACTTGAGCTATAGTCCTATGTTAACAATCTAAGCCCGACCACTCCATTATAGTCAACAACAATGTCAACAACGTACATTAGATTCAGACATACACCTTCACTATCCTTGGGATTGCGACCTCCTAGGGACTGCTCTCATAGCCCTTTGAAAGCAATACCCAATTTGAACTATGAGGTGTTGAAGCAAAGAACAACGCAGTTGCAACCAACCTCAGACATGTAAGGTGTAGTTAAAAACAATGACCCTACAAGTCTATTGTCTTCCCCATTACTATTGTAGAGCATGAGGAAAACACAATAGTTGAACGATTGGACATTACAACTATAACAATTCCTTCATAACATAAGTAAGTAACAATTATGTGTTAAGGACTTAAGGTTTACTTGCTTCAATCCATGTATTGAGTCTTTGTAGGATTGTATACCTTTTCCCACATAGAGAGGCCTAGCTAGCAAACAATTCATGAACAAGATGTACAACGTAGTTATTTATCAAAATTTTAAGTTTGCAATGCAATTGTTTTAGGCATTCTTTTCCTTGTTTTTTTAGAAAGGCATATTTTTTCATTGATGATATTTTTGACCTCTAAGCATAGACATTAGGTTGTATATGTTAGTTATCAACATGCTACAATATTGAATTTTGTTTCTCAATCTTCAAGTAAAACCACCATTGACACTTGTAACTAAAACTACAATTATGAAACAAGTTGGTGACAATGGTGAAAAAAATCATTGACTCCAGAGGTGGGACGAAGGATTTTGTAGTTTCTCATATAATTTCAAGTAATTATATGAAATTGAGAATTGATGCAGATGTTACCCTCTTTAACTTCATGAGGGCCAACTTTCCATTAACATTATGGATTTCTTCAAGTTGTGGTTTATGCACAAATGTCTTTCATTCTGTGATTTATATATTACACACCCCCATATGTGGGAGATTGTTAAGAATTGGAGAAAAGAAAAGGAGGAATTTGAACATAATGTCACTAAGTTCGTTGGCAAAAAAATTTAGTTGCCTATGACAATGAAGGCAATATTTATCCCAATCCAAGATGCTAATCATTGGAGTCTTTTGATTTTGAATGCAGAACATTCGTTTCATTATGATCCTCTCATATCTACAAACCTATTTCATAATGCCATCTTGTTACTTTTTTTCCAAAAGTATGGGCAATTATAGAAGGAAACTTTACAAGGTCGTGTGTGTGGAAATGAGAACTTTCAAAATCCAATTGGGTGTGGCTTGATGGTCCACAACAACAATCAGATTGGGAATGCAACTTTTACATTATTAAATTCATACAAAAGTTTTGTGACTACATGGCATAAGACCTAGAATCATCCATTGAGGTATGTGCATTTAAGCCTTTAAGTGTAAATCTATTTTCTCCCCATGCACAAGTTTTTTTCCAAATGTACTAAACACAAATTTATGTTGTTATACATGTTTTGTTATAGATGACCCCCACATGGTTTTCGAGGCATTGTGCATTGGCAACTCGAACCACACTAGTGGAATCATTAATGTAAACTATACAAAGTTCTAAAGACAAATTTATAGAGTGGGTTGTTGATTTGGAAAAACAACATGAGGACATTGAATCGACTTCTATAGCATCTAGGAGTGGTGTTGCAACTCGAAGAAATGGTAGAACTCGAAAGCACGTCCATTATGTTTCAAAGTCCTTTAACATTTTTTAATCTACATGTCCTTATCTATAAGTGCATCTAGCATTTGTTGTAGTTTGTTGACCATTGGTTATATGGGTTTTCATTATGTAACAAACATATGTACATAAACATTTAAAATTTATGCAATGTTCTAATCTTTTCCCTAAATTGTATACCTTTCATTCTTTTTTTGATTTCAAAACATTTAGCATTTATGCTTCATAGACATAAAAATACACATGTTTGCCCCTGACTTGAACTGTGAATTAGGTGATTGGGTATTACATTCTCTAAAAACATGATGCACAAATGCAAACCAACTAGTTGTTATAACAACAAGTATGTAGATAAGTTTGGTATCAATGAACTTTCTTAAGTAGGCAACCACTACAAAGACTGCCAAAGTAATAAAAACAACATGAACTATAGAACATCATTGTAATATGGTGGTCTATGTGTTTAAGATTGACAAAGTAGGTTCCATAGTTGCAGGTTCAAAACAATGTTAGGCTATTGATGGGAGTATATGCTGAGAATTTGAGGAGGCATAGATTATTTGTCGGGGGCCCATGTATAAACAAATACTAGGAAATGCACATTTGTCACCAATAGATGCATGGTAAGGCTTAAACAATTGATATTTGCTACTAACAAAGCGGATTTCTACAAGTGCAAACATCGAACTGAATAAACCTAGTTGTTTTGTCCTTTAACTTGTGAAAATAAACGCCTTTAGGTTCAAGCACACCTTTGTGCCTTTTCAAACTACTATCACCAAGATTCATTGGGAACAAATGTTGGTCATTTGGATGTTCCAACCTAGCCAAACTTCATGTAAGCATGTCATGTTGTTTGCCTCTAGTAGCTTTCAATGAAGAGAACAAATGTTGTTGCAAGGTTGGAATTTATATTGTTGTGTTAATACTTCAAGCCACATTAGCTCAATCAAGTTGCTAATGTTGCTTGTGTGCTTGAAATCATGATGTTCTGTATCTTGAGAGGTGGGAAAGTCTTGGATCTATGGAAGGTTGTGTTCTTCCTTAGGAAGCAAGACTTCAAGAGTTGGCAAGTTTGTTATTAGTTTGTTGCACCCCATGAAAATTACCTATTTCTTGAACAATCACACCATTAGGAATGGTTGGATGGAGCATTTTGTAAATTTTTATAAGATGCAAATAATTCCTCGTGCTACAAGTCGATAGTCACATTGGGGCCATTTAGAATTCGGGGCATGCACGATCCAGAACTTGGGTGGATGATTGCAAGATGCCATGAAAGCAATGTTAACCCCATATGGGTATAGCAAAACATTCGTGGATGGGATGTCATGGGCCCGAAACATAACATTAATCACAATTCCTTCAAAAAAATTGTTCTTGATGTAACCAAAGATCTTGCACTGCACACCATACCAATAGTGAATAAGGACATCACCGACTAGGTGGTAAATGAACCAATCCATTTAACGCCTGGTAAGTTTTTCTTATGGGATTTTTTTTTCACTTACAGTTGTTATGGAATGATCCATCGCAGAATTTGTGTCCTACTTTGCATGTGGGTATATTGCGGTTTCCAACACAACATATTTTCGCCTTTTACAACCAATGTTTTTTAAAGTATTGAATGAAAAGCCATGCATTGGGAAATTTTGTTGCAAGCATTTCAATTTCTTGTTCTACCCAAAAAATAAGGTCAACATCAATGGGACATCCCCAAGAATACATAATCCTCCCAAGTGTTGATAAGATGTTGGATCTTTCTTGTGGATTTATGATCTTCCTAACAACATTTTCAGCCCAAGCTTTTCGAACATGCCACAAGCACAATAGAATTTGGACATCTGGCCAAACATTCCTACTTCGAAATAAAAATAGAAAATAACAAAAATAACATGAGATATTGAACACCATAGTAGACCTACAAGTTTCTACAACATTCTTAATAAATTATATTATGTGCAATGGTGGGAAGATATGAAACAACTCCTTAAAATTATAATGGCCATATATAGATAAATGTACAAGGAAACAAAATGACATTTATAATGAATGGAAATGATCTACAAACATTAATACTATTTTGGAAATGGATGCCCCAAACAATAATGAACTAGATGGAATAGGATATAAACATCAATGTATATTACCAACCAATGACCATGTTCTGAAAGGTAAGGAAGTGACATATCATACCTCAAAACGTTGATTTTAGCTTGTGCATTGTCCACAATGATAGCGCTTGGCATCCATCCACTAGGCATTCATTGTGATAATGTTCTCAATACATGGTCTAGGTCAAACTCTTGAGTTTTCCCAATTACTATGAATGCAATTGGTATTCCATTTTGCCATTCATTGAACACCATGATGGTGTACAAAGGGTACTAGAAAAATAGAGAAAGTATATTCAAAGTAATTAGTATGAAAGCATAATTGTATTCCATGTAGATCAAATTTGTGCTATAAAAAGACAGTGTGTTGGAACTAGGATAATGGAGGATGATGACATACCCTGGTTTGATTTGTTCCAAATGTAGCATCAAATGAAAGCCAACTCCCATCTCCAAATTTTGCCATCATTTCCAATTGCCAAGTGGTTTGAATCCTTAATGTGAAAAGGGTTTCATCCTACTTTAATAAATTGAGATCCAAAGGGGCATGTTCAAGATAAAAGAACACCAATTCCAAGTTTTCCAAAACCCACATTTTCACATTAATTAGGTCCTTTGGATTTTTTGCCATAATTTGTCGACCTTATTTTTGGCTAGGTTTTTAACATTTGATGGTAAGGCAAATGTGTCACAAGTGACAAGCTCATTTTGTTGTGCTTGTTCCTTGACATATGATTTATGACGTGTCATGACTTGTGCAAGGGACAACCCTTCATGAGAAGCTACATGAGGTGTGTTTTCATGGCATCAAATAATTGTGAACCCAATGCATGTCAGTATATAATCATAATTATCCCATGGCAAACCACTCCTTATTTGTTTGTTTGTTCTACATGGAGGTAGATCCATTGACATAAACTATGGTCCAAATACAGTTGTTTAACAATGAAATACCTTTAACACTCGTGTTTAATTAACATCCTAGACATTGTGTTCCTTATCCTTGTGCTCTGCATTGATAACAAAATGGATTCAAGGATCTTTGTCAACAATTTCTTTCCCTTTCATCTCATGGATGCATCATTGACCTTCTTTCGCTTCCATTTTTGTTGTGTAGATAATAGAAGCTTATGCATGTCCTCTAGAAGAACATGGGTTCTATCTCTGGTCCAAAGTTATAGGAAAACCTACAAACATAACAACGGTTTTGGGAGTGAAAATTGCCATGGACATTCTTTAAATTATGAAATTACCATAAAATTCATCATATTGTGATATTTAGAAAGAACATTAGATAGAAATGAAGACATTACATGCCTCAATACATTGAACATCCATAAAATGTTAACATTGGAATGAAATGGATGAACTATGCATTTTATAATTTGCACCTATAAACAAAAGTAACAAAATTTGTGCTTGGGTGTGTCAATGTGCCTAGGGCAAATGACCTAATGTGGTCTTTTGTTCTTGTAAACTTGCAAGGGAAATCTAGATTGTTTTGTTCCCCTTCAACAAAATCCTTCAGTCAACTCCATGGTATCATTGCAATTTTAGCTCCCCTATACAAACCATGGCCACTTGTGAAATGTGGAGCCACATGAGATCATTTTTTAAAAAAGGTCCAAAAGGAGGATCTTGAACTGTGGCCTTCAATTTATGGAGAAGGTCCTTTTCCCTTGAAGGAACAACATATTCTTGGACATCTCGTGTGATTGTTGGATCATCCACTTATACATTGTACTTGGGCTTGACATTATTTCAAGGATATCAAGACCATCCAAGTTAACAATGGAATATGGGTTTTTAACCCTGTCTTTTAATCTTGCATCATCTACCACCATTGTGTAGCTAAAACTTGCCATGGATTGAATTCAAACCAAAACCTCTTATGAATGTGAGTATCAAAAAATGAGATTAATACTTGTTTGAACTACATAAACCTCAATTGGAAATGTGGTGTGCATATGGTACTAATGTTTGCAATTTTATGCAAGCTACATGGAAAAAAAACATCATCTAAATGTTGAAACTTGAATTGTAGAAGGAAAGATCTTTTGGAAGAGGTAGTTTGAATTTTGGCAAGTGGTCTACAGAGTGTAATGTAATAGAAAACAATTACAATGTCAGGAATTTAGGGACAAATGCAACTCAAATTAAATTCACACTATAAGCAATTGGTCAACAACGGTTTCATCTACTTCATTCTCAACTATTTTGAAGATACAATTTTCCAACAAAGCTTATACATACACAAGATGACAACATATATGAAAAATAGAAGTCTTTGCAAAACACATTAACCTTTTCCAGAGCTTAAACATGTTGACTTCAATTAATAAATTGTGAAGCAATACATGGAAATATGACAGCTTCAATCGAAATGTAATGGACCTTGTAGAACAAAATGAATTTTTGCAAGTATATGGCAAGAGATAACTTCCTCGAGAAAAGTGATGGACCTTCCATAACACCTAAAACTTTTGTAGAGCTCAAAAACATCTACCCGAATTTTGTTTACAATAAAGGAACATATTATAATCTTGTAACATTCAAAAATGTCGAATGCAATTATGTCAAGAGTGAAGCTATTCATTGAGGAGCAAACTTCAAATGCATTGAAAAACAACAAAAAGTTAATGGTGTAAGGGCTACCATAATTTGTGGTGTTTGGTGTGCCATAAAGCTTATCAATCTACATCTAAAATTAAGTAAATTTTAAACACCATTTTTAGGTTCAAATTGAAAAGGTTGTTGCTCGTGAAATGCATTGTGCAACTTATCTTTTTGCATCTGAAAAAAAGGAAATTTCAAACATGATCAACGAATGCCATTTTTTGCAGAACACATACCTTTATTTGCAAAATGTAGATCATGTTGCTAATATCGTAGATGGTGTTGTAGTCGACGATGACCGACAAAGCAAGGTTCGAGGACAAACGTGAAATGAGTGTTGACAATGGTTTGCATGGGTGGATGGAGGATAGAAATTGGTGGGTCTGTTTGATGACATGCAAAAAGTGCAGATGGGGTCACTGAATGACATGGACATTGAAAGCATGTGGTATAGTGGCGGGGCCTATTTTGGACGTGAAAGGCATGAAAGTGGGGTCAAGTGGTGGGGTAGTGATGCTAAAACAACATCGGATAGAGCTCGTTTGGGGGTATTTAGCACCTCGCCCTTAAACTTCAACACATATATCTATGAAATAAGGTAGTTTGTTGGTTCTATTTTATAGAGGCATTGTGGGAACACCTTTTGAATGGGTATAGGGGTTGGAGAATCAAAAGTTGGTTGAATGGATAAGGTCATAAGTTTGCATGCAAGTTTTTTATTGGCCCAAGCTAATGGAAGGGCATGTGTAGATTTTGGGTGCAACTATCCAATTAATGGGTTGTTTTGAAATCTACCCATTTATTTGTTGGGTTTCTTTTCAAAATATGAATGTTGGGTAATTGATTTACCCATGTTTCTATGTCATTTTATTCTTTTTGGGTTGGTACTTGCCTTTTCGTATCATGAGGTTTCATATCATTATGAAATGTAAAAAACAATTCACATGACTAAATTTTTTTAATGATTTTTTTTGGATAAATATACAAATAATTTGCTTCACTTCCTTTAAATCTTATTAAAATGAGATTTGAAAAATAATGAAAAAATTGATTAAGATAAAACACGTGAATTCTAAAATAAATATAAAATTTAACATAAAATTAATTTTTCATATATAAATGTTTTAATTAATTTGATGTTACTTTAAGCCTTCAATATAGTTTTGATGAAGATTTAATAACAAAAATCATGATGAAATTAATTTTCAATTGATTTTTTTGTATATTTTTGTTGTGTTTTATGTTATAAAAATTTATTATTGCCCTAAGATAATAGATATGCATCTATGATTTTAGCTTTTACCAAGCATGCATGGGGCAAACACAACTAGTTTATAAAGTTAGGTTGGGGTACATTGGGGTATAAAGGGAAAATTTAGAAAGAGCAAAAGGGTTAAGATTTTTATTTTATTTTCCTTTCGCATGGGTTTGATTATTTAATATTATGGGGTTTCAATAGGTATAAGGAGTGGACAATTCAATTATATTGAAAGAATTACCAGTTGTAAATGGAGCTTTGAGAAAAGGGGACGAGGGGTTTGGATTCTTTTTCTTTTTCAAAAGGGTTTTTTTTGGGTGAGGAAGGGAGGATGGGGTAATTCCACCCTTTTCCAAGGGAGGTTTTTTTTTAAGGGATTGGGATAGGTGAATTTTTTTGGGGATGGGGACTAACCCAAAGGGTTGTTTCTTGGATGGCATGGGAGGGAAAAGATTGGTTGGATTTCAAGGTAGGAAGGTGGGATTTTTTTAATTTTCCAAGGAATTATTTTTTTGGTGGTGTGGGATGGTGTGTTTGGAGAAAACATATGGGTATATATAATAATAATAATAATTATTATTATTATTATTATTATTTATGATATGGTGATTTAATGAAGATTTTATCTTGAGAAAGTATTTTATGAAAATTAATATCTTTTTTTGGGGAATGGAAAATTTTCAACACAAAAATTTCATTTAAAAAATTTAACTAAAAATAAAAAATTATATATATATATATATATATAACTAAAAAATTAATACATTGACCCAAAAAAGGAAAAAAAAAGAATTTTGATGTTTTTGTATGTCTAAATTCTTTTATGTACATGATAAAAAAGTTGATGTTTAATAAATAATAATAATATATTTAAGTGAAGTGAAAATAATGGTTAAATAATGGAGAAAATTTTAAGGTGTATGTATTAATATGTTTCAAATCCATTTTGAGATATTTAAAGTTTGGGTGTAATAATGAGGTGAATAATTCAAATTCATAAGATGCCAAAGGTATTGATGTCTTATTCATTATTAAACTGTAATCTAATTACCAAACCATGGTTCATCAATATCTATGGTTAATGGTAGATATCTACCATGGTCAAAGTTATTGAAAGTCAATAACTAAAATTTATAAGATGTCAAGGGTATTGATGTTTTATTCATTATTAAACCATAATTTAGCTACCAAACCATGGATATGATCTTTTATTGTTAAGTTGAATTTGACCATAGTCAAAATTACTTAAAATCAATATAAAGTAAAAAAAAGGTTTAGGTTTAAAGTTAGGTTTAGGGTTTAAGTTAAGTCTTTTGTCCCATATAAATATAACATTGTATGTTTTTTTTTTTAATTCTTTCACAATAAAAACAATGTGTTTAGTTTAAGTTTTCACCATTTGTTGATTGTTTTGTTGTTTCCTTTGCAAGTTTGTGTTTTTACACACACACCCACACAATTACACATAAAACGGGTGGGGCCTATCTTTGCTAATTTCTATTACTACATGTAGCATTGGTGCAGGTGGCCTTCGTGGCTAACGTTTGTCAATGCACGCCCCCCATAGGGTTTCATCTTGGGCTAGGATCCACCAAGTTGGGTGACGTGCTCCCAAGCTCTTTGATAGACTCAAATGTGAGTCTAAAGTGAAAATAACAAAAAAACAAGGAGTTGGGGACACGTTCCTTGGCTTGTAGCACTTTAGGGGTAGAGGGGTGTGTTGGAGCTCCGGGATGGGAGTATGAAGAATGATAAGCACTTAATCACTCACACAGACTTGCACAAAACCAAACAACAAGTTGGTTAGTGCATAATTGGAACATTTTTGGTGCTAGGACGAGCCACATGCAAATTCGAACTCACAAAACTCACCACGGCCCAAACTTGGGGGAAGCCACCACCTTCCCCCTTATAGTATACTTTGTGGTTGGCCACATGACCAGCACCCAAATGTCATTTTGTGCCGGGACTCCCAAATGGGAATCCCAAAATTCCCATAGCTAGGACTTCCACAATTTTGGGGACCCATAACTTTGCATGCAAACCTCCGATTGAAATGAGTTCTAAAGAAAAGTTGTAACCATAGTCGAGAGCTTTCCAATGGTATGTTACATGCCTCCTACACGCAAGGAAATTGGGGTGATTCTCGACTTTTAATGGTCAAAAGTCAAATTGCCAATTTGACTTCCGACCTTTCTTTTGGCCCTAAATTGTGTTTCAGATGTCCAAATGAATTATGAAAGCCCATTTCAGACATCTACGTTCCAAGAGTTTTCCAATGGTATAAAAAAAAATTCAATCCATAAGGTTTTGACCCCTTCAATCGCTCTCTAAACATTCGGGAGTCCACCGAGACTCCAACTCCCAAAATGGAAGCTCCCTTGGCCCTTTCCTTCACTCCCGGGCTTCCTTTTTAGCCCGCAATTTTGCAAGCCTTTATTTTGCTCACGAGCCCAATGCTAGGGTTGTGACATTGGGCATGTTGAACGAATTTTGCGCCTTAATACTAAAACCAATCCAACAATTACTAGCTCGTAAATATCATGCTCGTACAACATGGCCACCCTCTACTTTGGCCTCCCTCGCCCCTTCACCCTCATCCTTGCCAATCCCCCAAAAAGTATTTTCCTAGGGAGGCTTGTGTTCCCCATCCTAACCATGTGTCCCACCCACTACATGCGTGTTTTGCTCAACATTGCAAGCATCTATTCAATGTTGCATCTAGTTGCGACTTCTACATTCCTCAGTTTCTACCACCATTTCACCCCCGATAGCTTGTGTAGAAAGCCCATGTGGATGGCATTGAACTTTCTTGCTTGGGCTTGTGTGAGTGCCCACAATTTGCACCCGTAAAGTAAAGTTGATGGGATGCATGCTTTATAAAAAACCATCTTGTTCCGTAACGAAATTTGGCTATTAGACTAGATGGGCTAAAGTTGAGCAAATTTGCTAGTCGCTAGCACCTAACAACGGCTCAACTCCTTTTCTAGATCTCCAAAAGCTAGAACCATGCTCCCCAAATATTTAAAATCCTGGACTTCCCCAATTGCCTCCCCCCTTGAATAATAATGGGTGTGGGTGTTGTGAGGTTTCCAAATAGTGCCCTCCCATCTACCACCCTCAAATCTCCTTTCCAAAGTTTTTTTTTCTTTACATTGATCATCAACCCCCACCTCTGCATAACTGCCTCGAAAACCTGGATGCAGTGTTCTGGTTCCCCTTCATCATCAACCATAATGGCCATATCATCAACATACAAAAGTATGCTAACAATCTCCAACTCGGACAGGCTCCCGAAATTCGCCTAGAAGGGCTGGCCCTGCCAATTGAAAAATAAAAACACTTTAGACCTATGGTCAAGGCATTAGAATTGTGTAGATGGCTATTGTATTACAAAAATCCAAGAAGATGTTAAACAATAATGGCGCAATATTGTAGCCCTATTGGACCTCGCCCCTAATATCGAAAGGTCAAAATTCCCCCCCTAAAGGCCTTGATTATGGTGTTGCTACCCATATGCAAATCTTGTAAAAGCTCTACCAGCTTTGTGGGCACCCCTGCCACCCCATGACATACCAAAATGTGTCTCTGTTGACGCAGTCACATGCCTTTTTTAGGTCAACAAAGCAAACAAAGAGGGGCTACATGTACTCCATGGACCAATTTGTTAGCTAGTTGATGGTGAATGAGGCATCAAAACAAGACCGACCTAGATGGAAACCCATCTGAGCCTCGTTTAGGCGTGTGTCCATTACCACCTGTAACTACCCCAAAAGCACCCATGTATACACCTTGTCAATAATGTCCAACAAACTAGTCCCCCTATAGTTATCCAAATTGGCTTGGCTACTGCTTTTGTGAAGGATCACAATTTGGGCTCGCTTCCAATCCTCGGGTGCTTTCCTTGAGCGCCACATCTTGAGAATACACCCATGGAGGAACATCAAACCCGCCTCCCTTCCAAACTTAAGAAACTCGGTCGTTATTCCATTGGCCCCTGGAGCTTTGTTGTTGTTTAGCCCTTTCATTGCTATAACTACCTTGCCAAACGTGGGTTCAACCATGTCAAGCCATGAGCCCAAGCACTGGAATAAAGTGGGGGCAAACCTGGATGCAAGGGAGGTTCAGGAAGGGGTCATAGCTCTTCGGGCTCTACTTTTGTGGGCAGTTTGACAACAGGCGCACAATTGTAAAGCTTGTCAAAGAACACAACACACACCTCCAATTTCTCCCCAGTGCCCATCCATAATTGTTACGTGCTCATTAAGGTGCTTAATGTTGTAAATGCCCGTGAGCTGCGATATTTACAAATATGTCTTGCATTCCATGTGCTTGTGCATGAACCGCTGAACCTAGGTGCCCTCATCCAGGTAAAAAGCCTTTACATCACACTTGACTATTGTTGCTACCTACCTTTTCAACTATTGAGCCAAGGACTACGAATGGGAGGATTTTGGTAGCTCGTGTTTGGCGCATAAAAAAACCACTTAGTATCTTTGTTCAATTAGCATGTGTGTTGGCTACGCCACAATGCAAAGCCCAACACCTATGTTGTCGCTACCCGGAACACCTCACAACCGGCCTCATAATCAATAGACCCTAACCCCCCAAGCACTTGAAACCCATTGTACACTGCCTCAGTGTACCGTTCTTTCACATGTTCATCCTGAAATAGTTACGTGTTGAAACGTCTTTACTTTGTCGTGATGCCTGTGCGAGGGGTTGCCTTTAAATGTAGCTACAGTGTGCCACCCAAAAGATTGTGAGATATCCCATTGTCCGAACACCCAAAATGCACATAGTAGGCCTGTGGGACAAAGCTCAGATGTTGGGCAAAAATGATGATATGATCAATGCAAGTGTCTACTGATGCCTTATTCAAATGGCGCCATGTGACTTTGAGTCAACACTGGTGCTAAAAGAAGGTGAACCTCAGGCTGTTTTCCGTGGGAAGATCGTCTTTTGTGGGGAAACTATGCCAACCTATTATGCCTTTCTAGTTAAAGAAGTCACAATCAACTTGAACATTGAAGTCCCCTAGAATAAGCGTCACATCACGAGCAGGGATGCCAATGACCAGGTCTGAAAGTGTGTCATAAAATTGAACTTTGGCAACGTCATTAGGATCGATGGCAGTGTGGGCACAGGCAATAATCACCCACAAATGGAAACCTTTCTCTAGCAGTAATTTAGCCCGTAGTAGACATGGGCCATAGGCCTCCCAACTAAGCAACCTGGCAGCTGCACTAGGAACCAAGGCAAGGGTAACCCCATCGTAGTGTACCCCATTGTCGCAACCCCACTTTGGCCAAGTGTGGGGGTGAAGCCCAACACTTCCAAAGTTGGGGATTTGGAGTCCTCCGGGACTCCCGAATGTTTAGAGTTCGACAGCAAGGCCCAAAACACCTTGCATTGAGGTGTTCTTGGTGTTATTGGAAAGATCTCGAAGCATAGATATCGAAAATGGCCTCGCATTGGACATTTGGACATCTGTAGCCCAAGTTATGCGCAAAAGAAGGGCCG
>Ga0116228_10000743_pt1 | contig 25495 bp, 20 predicted proteins | sample S1TSphfallax_2_FD_89694 | JGI IMG/M metagenome (GOLD analysis project Ga0116228, IMG submission 89694) | Host-associated microbial communities from peat moss isolated from Minnesota, USA - S1T2_Fc - Sphagnum fallax MG | ecosystem: Host-associated > Plants > Peat moss > Unclassified | place...
AATTGATTCTTGTAATTTAGTGCAAATCATGTGATGTATTGTCTACCACTCTAATCCAATTGATGGTAATGTTAATAATGTTTCCCATGGAAAAATTAAGGGACTTATGAACTATAATAAAAACCATAGAACATCTTCTTTGAAAAAACATGTATTTCATGAACATGTGGAAGATGGCAATAGGTGGGACCTGTCGATGCAGAAAGTTCAAGGAAACAAGAACCAATGAGAATTAACAAAAGAAAGGGAAAATGTCCCTCCTTTTTTTATCATTCAGTTTTTGTCAGCGATCAACCTTACAACAAAGTTGACCTTGCACAACATGCCTTTCTTGAAGACCTAGTTTTATACATTGCAATAGGGTGTTGTTTGATATATTCTATTGAAAATCACTAGCTAAGGTGCATGGTTTTAAAATAATATTCCAATTTTGTGTTTCCATATTGACATCAATTGGTGATAGTGTTCCAAACATTTTGAAGAAATGTTTTGCCATCACTTGCGTCATGTGTTACATGCACAACATCTTTCAATCTTTGGATGTCTCATGGTGGGCATGACACTTTTGCCATGGTTGTCAGTTTTATCAACAATTTATGGGAGCACGCATGTCATAGTGGGAATTTTTGAGGTGCACAACACAAATGGTGTAGCCATCACAAACCAAGTAAAGGTGTTATGGGATTTTTTTGATTTACTTGACAAATCATTGCTTATGTCAAGGATCAAGGGTCCAATTTAAGTACCTTGACTTTGGCATTGATAAATGTTGTTACTTGTTTTCCTTTTCAATTAACTAGTCCATTTGTGGGATCTTGTTTTTGCTTATGATGATTCCAATGTGTGCTAGATTTTTAGAAGTGAGTTTGAAAAATGTTCAAACATCAATGTAGAAGATTATTACTTGGATTAAAAAATTTAGGAAGGGGAAACAAAAGTGGAAGAATTCTTGTATTATTGTAGGGTTGCTAGCAAGGATGTTAAAATCTCTTGTGAAAAATGCAATGTGCATCATGAATCATTTTGTTTTAGGAAACTATGGAGTATCAAAATATAATCTCCATGTGCTATGAGAGACAATAATTTTTGGCTTTGTCATCATGAGTCCCAATGTGCCAAACTTGGGCTATTGTTCCAACTATTACAAATACATTATTACCAATGGTTAAGTAATGCCCATTAAATCAAAGTCAAAGGTTTCGGTTGTTGTCAGATGCACTTGTGTATGCTTTCACCTGGAGTATTTCAATGAAATTTTAGGTGGTCAACATTCAAAACTTGAATCAACCTTCGATTCAAGGTGATTTTGATTTAGAATTGTTGGAGTGAACTCACAAATGATCAACATATTAACACCATTTTTGGCATTATCTAGCACTTACATTCATTCCAAAGCACATAATATGTTGTCCACCATGTTGGACCCACATTCTAAAAACATTAAAGTCATATAGGATTATGTGGGTAATTTAGTTGTTGTTGATGTTGCAAAATATGATGCTAAAATTATGTACCCATTACTATTGCAAGTTTACTTACATTTGAAGATGATGATTGTTTCTTTGGGCATATTGTTTTTGTTGTGATGCCGTCATGTCATCATTGAAAAATGAATTGTAAATCTTCCAACGATAATGTGTACAATTGACAAAAATTTGCCAATCCTTTAAGGTGGTGGGCGACACATTCATTATAATCATTGCATGTGTCATTTCTAGCTTGTCAAGTACTTGGCATGGTTACCTCACAAATTGAGACTAAAAGAATTTTTAACATTGTTGGTGTTATCACAAATCTTTGATGTTATTAACTTGGAATTAACAACTGATAAACTCATCCTTGTTCTTAAAAATAAACCTAATGATGTTTGTTTTGGGTCTGTAAGAACCAAAGAAAACACATTGGATCAATTTCTCACATGCGAAGATGCATTGATTGAGGAGCACAAAAAACTCATTAAAACTCAAAGTCTTTTTTAAGAAGACTTAGACTTTATTGATTGCCAATAACTCAAATTCTTTTGAACTTCTTGATGATTATTTTGTTGTAGGAATCTTTGTTGAAATTTTCTAGTGATGAGATGGGCTAGTAGACAGTTGCAATCTTCAAAAAGGGTTAAGGTGACCTAACCTTAAACATCTTCATAGTTTTGGTGATATGTTGGGCCAAAAACTTAAAGTTGTGTTTAATTTTGTTTTTTTTTTGGGTCATGTTGTTCTATTGCTCCATTGATTTGTGGGTTTTGGCTATTGATTTGGTTTTGCTAATGCTTGGGGATTTGACATCTAGTTTTTTCTCTTTTAGTTTTAGGTATTGTTGATGCATAGGAACAATAAGTCAAAAATCATTTTCTTGGTTTTGTTGCTACTTTGGGATTTGCCATTTGATTTTTAGAAGTTCCTCCATATTCTCTACCATGGTTCTGCGACAACTTGATGCATGGGGATTTGATGTCCAAAAGGTTTTTCTTGCTCATTTGTGGTTTTGTTAATGCATGGGAATTCAACTTTCAAGCTATCAGTTTTGTGTGGTTTTGTTCATGTATTTGACATATTTTTGAGTTTTGTTAATGTTTTGGGGGGGGGAGAAGCTTCTATTAATGTGTGGGGGCAACAAATCACAAGCTTTTTGACTATGCTAGTTGCTATCTGATGTGTGGAGGCAAAAGCCAATAAGCCTTTTTGTTTTAATGTGGTAATGTCAATGTCTAAAGTTTTTTGTTTTTGGTGGTTTTATTGATATTGCCCACTTTAAGGAAACTGAGGAAACATGAAATTTATAGTGAATAATCATAGTTACGGATGCTCTAGCCCATTGATTAATATTACATAAAAAAATTTGTGCACAAATAGTAATGAGAGTACCATAGCCTTAGCCTATTGATGCTTGGGCCACTTGATTAGGGAGTTATGGGATGTTTTTTGTGATCAACTTCACATTGTCAATCAAAAACCCTAAACCAAAAAATTATACATAGCCACGTATTTTTATTAAAAAATTAATTAAAACGATGAGATCATTTTAATTAAAAACCCTAATCCCTAACCGTACTTGGGGCTATGTCCTCTTTGAAAAAAAAATGAAAATCATCATTCTAGGGAGCTATCATGTTTTAGAATGCCAACTAGAACCTTACTCGGAGGTTCTCATGTGCTTCAAAATGTTATCATAACCTTACCAAGAGGTTTTATACATCACATAACAATTTCAAAACCAGGTTCCTTTAAAGAATGCAAAACCAACCAACACTGGTTGCTACCTATGTCATGCCCATTTCATGTGGTTGGAACACAAATGAATGAAGTGATGGGATTTTTTATTTTCCATTATGACCTTGAAAAGCAGTTAAGCCACTGAAAAAAGGGTTCAATGGTGACAAAAAAACATCTTCAATATGACCTCGATAGTCCATGCCGTAAACGATGAGTGTTCGTTCTTGGTTTGCGATGTATGCAAAATGGCTGATCAGGGGCCTAGCTAACACGTTAAACATTCCGCCTGGGGAGTACGGCCACAAGGTTGAAACTCAAAGGAATTGACGGGGGCTTGCTCAAGCGGTGGAGCATGTGGTTTAATTTATATAACGCGCAAAACCTTACCAGCCCTTGACATATAAATAAGTTTGCTTGTCCTTAACAGGATGGTACAAAAATTTATACAGGTGCTACATGGCTGTCGTTAGCTCGTGTCGTGAGATGTTGGGTTAAGTCCTATAACGAGTGCAACCCTCGTTTTGTGTTGCTAAGACATGTGCTTTGGATTTAAAGGTCAATTATTAACTATTTAAAATTGACGAAAACCACACCATTAAAAAAGGATACCATAACGCCGTGTGGCTACGATCATACACAATTGTTCAAAGGTACTTCGACGAGCACAGTTCTCATAGCGCAACACACATAACAATGTGGCACTCGATCTTTGTAAAAGTGATTGACAATCTATACCATGTATTGCACTCATAAAAAACTGCCAGTGATATATTGGAGGAAGGTGAGGATGACATCAAGTCTGCATGGCCTTTATGGGCTGGGCTACACACGTGCTACAATGGCAATTACAATAGGAAGCAAGGCTTTAAGGCAGAACAAATCCAGAAATATGGCCTTAGTTCGGATTGTTCTCTGCAACTCGAGAACATGAAGTTGGAATCGCTAGTAATCGCAGATCAGCATGTTGCGGTGAATATGTACTCAGGCCATGTACACACTGCCCATCACACCATGGGAATTGGCTTCGCCCAAAACATTAAACCAAAGATCACCCATTACTTTAATGTTACACGTTGTTATTGAGTGTGGTCTACTGGAGTAATTGGTGGTCTAATGTAGGATACTAAAGTGGGGCCTTTAACTAAGGTGAAGTCGTAACAAGGTAGCCGTAGGGGAACTTGTGGTTGGATTGACTCCTTTCTTGAACAAATAAAATATTTTTTTCTTGCCGCATTTCCTTTGAAAAAAAATAAAATAATAAAATTCTTTGTTTAGTTATGTCTCATAATAGAATGAGTAATAAAATAACCCCAAAAAGCGAAAAATATATATATATTTTTTGAAAATGGTAGCTATGCCTTGCGCTCTTCATTTTTCAAAGGTCGCATGGCTTGCAAAACGGCCGACATGAAGGCTGCACTATTAGCCTTTAAAGGCTTGCTAGCCTATGGCAAGTGGAGCTGGTGCGCCTAGTACTTTACGTCTCTTTAATTATGTTTATAAATGTCATTATTTACCTAATAGTAACAACATTTACAAGCTTAGTCGCAATTACAAATATGATGGCACAAGGCACTCTAATCATCTATTTTGTTTAAATTTGATACATACACAGTTCATTTTCTCGTTTAGAATGACAAAGCCATACCTTTTTTATGAGACCAGGCCATAGGGCATAAAGTAAATTGTCACCCAACACCCAAGAAGCGGCAAATTAGTAGAATAATAAAATTATAATCTGCATGTTGGAATAGTTTAGTTGGTTAGAACAGTGGGATCATAATTCGCACAAGAGGGTTCAAATCCCTCTTCCGATAGGAATTTTCTGATAAGGATTTGACCTACGGCATAGTGACAAATATATATATATATATATATTTGCTGGTCACTAACCTCACCCCAACTCTCCTTCTGCGATAGGCCGCAATAGATAGATCTACGATGTTTCTCGGCATAAGTATACTATTCAACATAATGGATGTTTTTTTAACAGAGCAATCAATCATATACAATACACCTTCAAGTTTAATTATACACTTCACAAACGATTACTATACTCCCATTTTGACGGACTTATGCTAACAAAGTGTAGATAATTAGTTGTAATGCTAATAACTTATAAATTATCATAGATGATTTATTGTTAAGCAAAAAATAAAATAAAAATTGCTGCATTTAATTAAAGAAAGCATGTGCAATTATGCACCAATAGCATGTTCTGCCCTTATTCAAGCCTTCTAATAAATATGAATAAAAAAGCAAAAAACAGTGTGCCCTAGCCCAATAATTGGGGAAGGGTGCCCAATTTAGTTCTTGCATGAAAAATTGTATTGTCCAAATTTGTACAAAAGGCATTGCACTCATTTAATATGGTAACAAACATGCAGACCAAAGCATGTGCCAGAAGCTTCCTTCAGGGGAGGAGGGAAAGGTTACCATCTTGAAAGCAAATAACTCAACAGCACAGAGCAAGCTTGTTTCCCGTATTAAGATGAGTTGATGTTCTGGCAAATTATAAAATATTTTAGGGCCTTTTACCTAGCAACTAAGCATTGGCATCTAAGCTACATAAATGAAAACTTGCACAAATGTACGTTGCTTGCTCTATGCTTGTCGCAGGATAGATTTGACTAGGTCATAAGGGCTTACCTTCAATATATGGAAGGTAGAAATCAATATAAAACAAATTACCCATATTACTGAAGACGGAATGCTAAACAATATTATAACACTAGGCAGGGTGTTCAATTGAAGGATTGGACAAGCTATGTAAGAAATAATAGTGAAAATGACGTTCCTTCTTTGAAAGTGCGCTTTGCGCCTTGGAAATAGGAGGTTTTGCCTACTTGAAAAGGACTTAGTAATGTAATATAAAAGCGCTGAAGAGGAGGCCAAGGTCTAAGAGTTTTTGCAATACATCTTGTTTGAATTTGTGGAGAATGTGACAATCGTTCTTGGGGAAGGTTTAGCCAACTTTTAACTATAAACCAAATATGAAGCACAAATCTGTAATAATCCTTCTATATATATATTTTTTGCACTGAAAACCAAATTTAGAAAAATATGGTTATTTTCTACTCTTCTTTTCTCACTTTTGGCAATTGAAATTCTCTTTATTTCCAGCTGTTTGATTTTTTATTTCACTGTTTTGGCAAAATTTTGCTAGTGCCAAAAAGCTTGTGTACATGTAAATGGTCGAATGAAAACCAAAATGTGTATGCCATTGCTAAATTGTTTTTGCAATCTAGTAGTTAGTAGTTTGATCTTGCCAAGGAAAACCATCTTGGACTACTTCAATCCTTACTATCAAAACTGAAACTGACAAGGTCTTGTCAATTTAGCACCTAAACCCAAAACACAAACATATTCTGCAACAAGTACCTGACAAAATGCCTGATTGATGAATCAACAAATCTTTTGGTCCTTACTAGATCAATCCCTACTATTGAAACTGACAAAAGTCACACAAACAAACAACATACATATTCTACAACAAGTACCTGACAAAGGCCTAATTGATGAATGAACAAATATGTTGTTCCTTACTAGATCGATTCTTACTATTGAAACCGAAAAGTCACACAAACAAAACATACACATTCTGCAGTAAAATACTTGACAAACTCAATGCCACACCCACTAATGCCTGTTATGGCTCTTTCGCTTGACCGTGTGCCTAGGACTTCTATAAAACAAAAGTGAGTGTGAACACCAACAACAGCTGGCAACATTTTGAATAGTGAATTTTTCTGGAGCTTGTAACAAGGCTTAAGAATCTCTAGACCTAGACCTAGACTAGAAATCTTGTATGAATGGGAGAAAAAAAGCATGGATAAAGTTTTGATTATTGCTGTGCTGACTACACACTACTGTTAGGCCGATTTCCAGCTAATATAAGAGAAATCTCCAAACCACGGCTGAAGGCTTGGTTGAAAACAAGCCTTGTCTGGAATGTTGATACAAATGGGAACCATGACAAGAATGCAATGGGGATGAACACCAGCATACCCATACATGCATCGTATGCTCGGGCAATTTCTTGCACAGACTCCCATAGTCTCAAACCCTTTACAGCAGGTCTGCATGCAATTGCAACCTGTCGAAACAGAAGTGTCAGGTCTTTCTATTAAATAACAAGCAAATACACAAATCAAGTTCTAAAGAAGAATAGGTTAAACTTTCAGCAAGCAACATAGTCAAAATGCATTGTTTTTCATTGTAGAATGAGCAAAGATTGAAGATCTGAGGCTGAGGTGCAGAAAAAACAAATTCTCCAAGTGACAGTGAAGGGAAGATGTTTACAGAGAGCAGTCCCCATCCTGTTGGGATAAGTGCCAGCCCAACAGCGAAGACATCGCCTATGGTCAGAGGTGTTAGGACAACTGCCACAATGATGCCCGTGACAATACTCATGAATAGCAGTGTCTGGAACAGACGCAGCAATCGCTGAACCTTTGGTGATTTCCGTGTAAAGGTGAACAACTGCCATTTTGGAGCAAAACAGTTCCAAATCAACTGTGGCAGAATTTGCAAATAGGTAGATTATGCATTCCAACTTTGATAAAGCAAAGCAGGAATCAATAGAGACATATATATCACTAGGTCTGTACAGCTAGACTACAGAACAGACAAAATTGTACAGTGAAGTTTTCTGTGCATGACCAGAGAAAACTGGTGAAGAGAAGACATTGAACTCCAGCTATAGCAAGAAGAGAAGCTAAACAAAAAAATCAGCATGGAACCTGCTGAGATCCTCAGAGAGCAATAAGACGCACCTTAAAAATGACCACTATTACTACCAACACCAGCCAAGAGAACCCATACACCTGCATTGACCCCATTTTCCCACATAAGCAGCAGTGGTGGCCAAGACAACAAACGAAAAACCCCTGAAGGCAAGAAAATCAAGAGGAATATCACATAAGACAACATACTACATTAGAATCAGATAGCAACTTTGGCTTAACAACTGTTTTTCTCTTTTTTAGTTGGCTGTCCTGACATGTGACTGCCATAGGAAAAGAAGAGACAGAAACAAGGGTGATTCCAGTGCTCACATTGAGACGGGTGCTATGTTCATCCACATGAAGATGGTATACTATACCATACTGAAATATGAAGAATCGCAGACTCAAAATGATCTCCCAAAATCTGCTTGTATTTGTTCGTATATGTGTCTTTCACATGACCCACAAACATGTCCATGCACACATAAGGAAATTTAGTTCATAACGAAATCTGAAGTGAGGCAGAGCTCACAAAATTGTAAGGATGTGGGAAGCAGGACAATATACAAATTTGGACCCTTTTTACTACAAAGGCAAACTATGAACTCCCAAACTAAACAAAGATATGCAACTGTATATACTTCTTGCATAAAACATAATATCAAGCAAAAAAACAGAGAAAATACAAGAGCCAAGGAAAGATCTAAAGCTTATGAATTGGAGAGAAGTCAGAAAGGGAAACAGCAAACTTTATCTTACTTGCTCATCAAACCACCAGGCCTCCCAGCTGTTTTCAATCTTAACTCCAACTCCACCCTTGTAGTATAGCCATTTTGTCCAGTCTTCAAAGTCCTCCACTGTTCTGTAGGTAGAGCATTACTGTTAATGCAATCCAAGATTGCACACTTCAAGCATTTAAGCATATTCACATAGGGCTACATATCTAACCACTGCTTCTGCTCAGGCATTTATGATACTAGAGGTTTCTAAATTCATCCACAGGATGTCAAGTTGTTCTTACTTTTGCCACTCGAAACCTGACGGGTTGAAAATGTATGGTGCAAACAGCCAAGACAGGGCAAGGAACCAACTGCTGAAAGTGAGCAAGATGAAATTTACAGCCTTGCGGTCCTCTGCCCCATAGGCCAAGTACACAATCAACAACATTATGATCTCCATCCTGCATTGTCATACAAGCAACATACACACACATTTCAGCAGCATGTCTACTCGGAGAGCTGCAGAGACAGGACAGATTCTGCATAACCTGCATTGCGGTTCACAGTTGCAATAAGTCAAATCTAGTATTCATGGCATAAATCACAGATCTTCCTAGCAGAAAAGATGCTTTTAGGGCAATGAACTTACGCTTTGGTAAAATGGCTGCGGGAGTACATTCGATAATTTTCAGCAAACTTGATATGGGTGACAACAAAACCTCTTCCTGTAGATCGATACTGAATAGCCAGAAACCGTACATCAATTCAAGGTGTCCAACCACCATAACAAATCACATGGTACAAAACTACACAAATCATGCTCCAAACATTAGTATTATACTTGCCATGGTGGTTCATTTAACCCTGCAGAATATTTGCAAAAGTTCCAGCAGCTACCTCCAGATCTTGAGACACTAACAGTGCACTAGAGCAAAAGAACAACTAGAAAGCATGCATACACTGGTTTATTGTACATGACCTCACAGTTTTCATATAATCCAAACAAGGTTAAAATATGTCACCACTTTATCTGACAATGACAACAGAGACTTTGATAATTTTACCTTGGCACCCCCATGGAGAATGGTTCGCCCAAAGTAATGGGTTCGTGTTCCAAGGGAAAATGTAAAGAACACTGATGCCAATTGCAGCTGCATTGTACAGAAGCTGATAATAGCCTGAGCTCAACCACACATGATACATAATTAAGCACAAACACCTTCTTCCTGAAGCAAAGTTCTGTTCCTGTAGGGTGTTGGGCCTATGCAAAATCTGAAGTGAAAACCTTGACTGGACCAAGAAAAACATTGAAGAAACAAACTCTGCACAAAAGAGAACACAAACGACCTTGCAAGTAGAGAGTCTAAAAAGCTTGTGCTGAAGCCCCTTTCAAAACTTTCACCAGAAGCTGTTTGCAGGAAAGAAAAGTACTCATATGACTATTTGCCAGATCCACATGCTCAGTTTGGACAGAACCTGGGAAAAGAGATAGCAGAGAAGGTAAAAGGGCAGCGCACCCTCAAAATGCCTTGTTCCAATATCAAGTTCATAATCATTGGCACAGCAGTAAATATACCAATTTGGACCAAAAATTGTGTATTTAATGCAGACTGCAATGCTGCATTTTGGATTATGTTGTTGTCTGCTTGTAAGGATGCATCCACACCTGATAATGCCTGTTGGAACAAGATCATCAGTCAGTTCATCTCTCCATTATTTGGAATAGACATTAGCAAAAAGAGACACAGACAATTTGCAATCCCTGGTGGCTTTCATTACAATAGTCTCACATAACAAAGAGAACATACAGATGAAGAATAACAAGCACCATCTAGTGCCTTTCAAGAACTTCAACATACCAGGTAAGCTTTGCCATATAAGAAGACATAGAGTGTCAATACTGTCATCTGTGTCAACAACAAGCTAGTATTAGTCTTATGGCTTTGCAATGAAACTCAAGAAAATGGAAGGAGTAAAATAGTCACAGACCTTGACATATTGAGGTTCATGTTTATCCAAGAAATGAAGCATGGCAGATTAAAGATGAGCATGCTTACCATGGTAGTGACATAAAACCCAACTGATGTATAGAAGAAAGACAGCATTCGAAAGAAGTCAAAGAGCTGGCCAAGTCGATACACATCACGACTGAGAGATTGTTCTCCATTCCCACTAGCAACCTTCGCCTCAAACAGAGCAATCTGATTTAACCCAACATCTCGTCCTTTCCCAACCTACAGACAAACCATCCAAAAAAATGAATTAGTCAGTTCATTGCATTGAAATACTTGCAACCAATGTTAGAAATTCCCTTTTAACTATAAAAGCTTGCAATTCCTGAGGAACTAGAAGAGAAATACAACCATGTTTTGGAAAATAAGATGAAGCCAAAACCCTTATTCAATCATTGTGACTGTGCTTCCTATTTAAGTGACAGGGTCTAGACTCACCTGAATATATTCATGATGAGTGACATTGCCCTGCCGAAGAGTAGAGTTAAATCCTGCAGACAATCCAACACAAAAGATTTCAACATCCACAAATTGTGTGAAATTGGAAGGAACTCCTGTGCATTGTATGAATGTGAAAGTAAGTGAAGTTGTGGTTGCAAACCTGCAAAGATATCTTCACTAAGATTGATAACACGTGATGCTTTGCTGATGCCTCCTCTAGAAATGTGGAAGATCCTGTCAAACACATCAGGATGCCCATAGTGCATCCTGACTCTGCAATGCAGCTGAGCATCATTAGTAGCATATCTTGAGGGACCCTCACAACATGGTCAGAACACTGACCAAATCATGCTGTCCCAGTCCACCAATCTATCCAAACTGGGAATAAACTCTATGGCCACAAGCACATCTTTGAGAGTTAGTGCACACGAAGATGGTGAATGAGAGTCTTCACAGAACTCAAAATGCTTTAACCATCCTTGGCTTTCTAAGGTTGCAATAGCAAGGGTTTCAGTCATGTACTCAGGAGGTCATTCTAATCAGGCAACTCTTCAGGCTGTACTTACTTGAGAGGCCGGGCCAATACCCGCTGGCCCAGAGTCACAAAGCTGGATTCTTGCATAGACATGAACCATGCCAAAGAAGACACACTGCACCCCATAACAAAAGTAGGTTGCATTTAGCTGCAAACTCTCTAAAGACTACAATAGAACAAGTTGGCATACCTCACAAAATATGTGTTTTGCAATCTATTTACTTTGAAAACCATGCAAATCTTATATCATGAATTCAGACCAACAGATGGAAGCTAAATCAAGAGATTTTAGCAAAAATTCCTTAGTTTGTCACCTCCAGATTCACTTTGAACTCCTGCATGCACCATCTAGAGTGTCCCTGGCTCCTTACCTTCCTGTGAATACATGTTCACGGACACCAAGAATAGTAGGAGGACGAAGGCTGATGTCCTCACGATCAAATTCTGCCAGAAGGTTCCGCACCTTCAGAGCTTCTTCCAAATAGTTATCCTGCACCAATTCTGAAAGTCAGGAACTAGATGGAGACAGAATATGGAAGTGATATCCCACTCTTTAACACCACGTAATACATGTTACATATGCATTGTTGATATGCCCAACCTTGTCTCCCAAAGAAACTCTGACAGGTCCCTTGCTTCTTCATCTCTACAAGGGTAAACTTGCCATACCTGGTTCATATCAATTGTCTGGATTGCATCTCCACGAGTGAAAATTATGGCATGATTTTGGTTCTCAGGCTTTCCTTCTCCAAGTTTTACCTCCCCTGGCAATTTAATGGAATATATCTCCTGGAAACAGCATCCAGAGACAACTCATTCAAATCCACAGTGCATAGATCCACATCCCTATCCCCAGCAGATACTTCAACCAGATATTGGATGCTTATCACATCTATCATATGTCCTTGAAGAAGAAACACAATGAAACAGACTAAGAAATGGAATACATACCAAAGCATTTGCATCCAATGATAAAATAGTATTCCATACAAGCAAATGGGCCCTTCATTGTTATGTAACCAAATCATCAGCAACCCAAGCCAGAAAAACATTGCACAGAAATTATTCTGGCAGACTATGTCTTACTTGGCTGTTGAACACACATAGATTGGGTGGGGCAGATTTCAATCTAGACAGTACATGAAGCAACAGAAATAACAGGGACAAGCTACCTGGTCCTGTCCATATGGATCTGCTTTCACAAGCTTTGAGTAGTATGATTTTGTGACCTTTTTGTCCTTCATAGTCTCCACTACATCAATGTAAGCGATTCTCAAAGAGTCGTACCTGTAATCAAAAGCAACCTCACATCATCTAAAAATATGACCTATCTGCTCAAAATCCAATCTAACAATTGGAGATATGAGATTGTATTATCTGGAACAGATTTCACTTTCCTGGAGTTGAGTCAACATTCAACCATAAAACTGAAAGCATCATGGAAAAGAGAATCCAAACATATATTTGCTCACTTATGCATAAGATATAATATATCTGCAGCTTGAACTGCTCCCTGCTTCTTCTGTTCTCCAAAAATCTGGCAAGTGACAACATATGTGAATTTCAGCTCAGCTTGGTGTTTTGCACTTCGTTCCAACAACCCTTCTGACAGTTGTAATCCCTCTTCAACATCTGCCAAAGCAAATCAACAGCCAGATTAATTAACGAACGAGAAAGGCTTCATTTTGAAGCCTCATCTACGATGCATGTCAATGCAGTTCTACAATTCTTAAGCAGTGCAATTAAGGGCAACTACACCAATCAGTTTGAAACCAAATGCCTAAAACCAACAGCTAAGCAATATGCTCCAGCTTGCTGGGTTTACAAGAGACAACAAATTTCATATATCCACTAGATGCCATCATACACTGTCAACATAATTTTCTGGTTATCTCTTATGCTCTACCAAGGGCATGAAATAACTCAATCAGATGGTGAAGGAACAAAGAAGCATCATGGAATCACATTCAGATATGCAAGAAACCACCTGCACCTTGACAACACCTCCAAAACATCATACAAACCAGGTAGGTGTAGACGAAGTCCAACCTGCAGTTGATGCTCCTTCTTGTGCTGCTTGTAACTCCAGTGCCCTTTTGTAATACATCATTCCACGAACTGATCAAGCACACCAGAACAGCAGTCAATCCACAGCAACACAGAGAGATGGTCACCAAAAATTCTGAAGGAGGATAGGGGGATTAAGCCTCCAATTTGCTCTGTATCCTGAACTAGGAGACCGGCATACACCTGTTCTCGCAAGAGTCTGGCCTCGGTAAGACGCCCATAAACGTAACTGTAGGATAACCTCCTCATTTTTCTCATCCACTTTTGTGTCCACTGTACGTCCAGTGAGTCCAATTCTCTCAAGGAAGTTTTGCCATTCATCTGCAAGTGTCATTGCCATAGATCTCACAATAAGTCCCAGAGTACTACAAAAGGACAAGCAAAGAGTGGTCACTCAAACAAGAACTTTCATAAATACAGCCTAACTTAATGGAGGAATTGGTCCAAATGTTTACAGAGGAAAATTCATGTACAACAATTCCAAACATACATTTTCATCACACAAAATATATGATCACCCATCACTTGCAATATATTCCAATATAAGTTCCAATATATTTCAGAGCAACCCTCAAACAGATCATTGGCATGCAATAGTATGGTGAACATCAGTTGTCACAGATCTACACAAGGACATGGATGATAATTAACACATGTAAAGGAAACAAATACCAGGGTAGATCTTCTGGAGATAGAACAAGATACTAATGCCATCCTTGTTCTCCTCACACAGCTTCTTCAAGTCATACATTACATCTTCTGCATAATAGGGAGTGAAGACACTGCATAACCCCCCAGGACAATCACCCAGCAGAACCTATCTTATATTAATTCTTTTCACCTCAAACCAGGGATCAATATACGCAGTAAGAACAATACAATCATAAACTCTACAAAAAACAAAAAAAGGAAAGTGACCAACAATTGCACCATCCCAAGATCTTTGGTACTACTGTGGAACAGTGTTTTTTTTTCTGGCAAATTATTGCCAGATTTCTAATTTCTTAAAACCCTGGTAGCTACCAATACAAAGGGAAAAAGAGGGGTTTTTCCATTTTAAAACGCCTAAAAGGGACAGCCAGAAGGAAAAGAAAAAAAGAATTTGGTAAACTCTATGTCCCCTAGGACATGAACAACTACAGAAACCTCTCCTTACACAAGTAGACTACAAGGAACTTTCTTATTTCCCCAAGTACTTACCAAAATGAAAACATCTTGCGAATGGTTGGAGCTTCTGGCATGTGCATGAACAAGGAATTTGTGAAGAACTGCAAGCGTCGCTGTGCTTCCAAGTTGCGGGGTATGGTCTCAGTATCTAGAGTCTTTGATGCATTGATCTTCTGGACTGTTAGAAGATTGAAGAGTCGTTTAGCATCCTTTTGCTGCATGAGTCCAGGAAAAACAAGAATTGGTTTTGTGATTAATTAGGATAGCTGTTCCCAATTGGAACCATGGAGACATAGATCCTGTCATAAAAGGTTGCACACATCCATATTGCAGATTTTGGTCCTAGCAAAGCATTCAGAGAAGAAGAATTTTCTTACTCCATTCCTATCTGGCCAATTCAGGTTTGTGAACAGTGGCTTTTCAGAACGATTCCATCGCTCAAATCCCTCCCTGTAGTTGAAAAAGGGACAGCATTAAACATGACTCAGCTTAATGTCAGGCTGACAATCTGTAGATTCAGGGTGAGGTTCAATACTATGCTTTTGACAAATGCACCCATGCTTCCACATTACTATAACATGCTCATGCTTGGGTGGATGGAGCACAACTCCCTATATATCCATGAAATTGCAGACTCAAACAACAATTTGAAGGTAACATGAGAACGAGTGCAGTCTTAACGTTATGGGAGTCCCTCACAAAGTGTCAGACCACCACTTTCATCACAAATAGCAGTGACAAGCTACCACGACTACCACCTGACTTCATCATCTCCCAACAGTGAATGTAGATGAGTATATAATAACCAGCCCAGAATCTGGACAAATCTGAGCACATCCACCTGATGGAGGAATCTGCTAGGTTATTCTTCTTGACAAGTTCCCTCTGGCATTCACAGGTTGTCCTAACTCAACACCAAAGACACAAAAGGATGTGTGCCTGCCATTGCACCAGTAGCACAGGTCACACAAAAACTGAACAAGCTATGTACACCTCCACCACAAAGCAAGAGAACTAAGAAGACCTGATATCTTGGGGGAGGAATCCATTCATCACTACTGCCTGCAATCTCTGCAAGGCTGCTTCCACCTTGGATACTCGCTCAGCAGTTTTATTTCGCCACTGTAAACAACAGATGCACAATACTTTGAGAAACAAAAGGCTACTGTTTCAACAATCAAGATTTTCATATGAGAAAAAAAATTCTGAACAAATGCAACCTTTGAGAACTATCACAGGACATTGAGGGTCAAATCTAGTGTCTAACAAATCTTCATGTCCTCTCAGTTACCAGTTGCTTGGTAATCTTTCTTGTCATCTTCAAAATTTCTCTTAAGTTCGTCAAGTTGAAATTAGCCACAAACGCTTGAGACCCAATGGCCTCCTTGATGTCTCCAAACAAGCTTCTCACCCTGTTTCAGGAAACACTGTCAGAGATGTACAAAAAAATTCTGATTGACAATAGTGGGACATGGAAAGCATTCCTCACCTGAATATAAAAATGACTGTCCAAAAGCATGTGATTAATGACAGGAAACAAACCATTGGGCCCCATCCGCATTCAGCAAATTCTCCAAAACAGGTTGCAATGTCTCAAAAGCTTCCTCCACGGCATTAGCCATGTACTCAACCCGATTCACTTTCTCCCAGAGCAATTCTAGATTCTTTTTATTGCCAGCTGCAAGCTCCACTGCAACATGTACCTTTCTCCAGCAACAATTTCAAGCAAATCATAATCTCTTCCATCCTTGCTCTGTCTAAACCAAAAGTACAGAAACACCCCAAGGAAGGTGTCTCTCATTGTTGCTGAGCAGAGTACATCACCTAGTATCAATTCATTGTCAAACTTGCAAGTCAACCCCATTCTCTACCATCAACATCACTCTAGATACATTACATAGTACCGCCCATTAATCCAAACTTCAAACTCTGAAAACTGCTTTGAGGATGACCAGGGTCAACTGCAGTCAGGAAAACAGAACATAGTTGCATGGAACAACATCAAACCTTATTGGCAACTAAAAACAAGGGCCAGTGGATCCGCCATGAATTTTGTTGCATCACATCCTGCTCAGGCATTATCAGCAATTCTTTCTCTCTGCACCATGCGAACAATCCCAGTTCTCAAAATGAATACAAATCCAGCTCAGACGATGTCTGTTTCTTGTGCAGAAACTCCCTATGAATTAGTTCACTCCCACTACATGATCAGGATAACACAGGAAAACAGTTGAGCTGAATCAAATAGTAGTGGCCTTACAAGAATCTTGAAAGATCAAAAGTAAATAGAAAAATTAAGACTAGTGTGCAAATTGAAGAAAGAACATACTTGTTGTTGATAAGGTCTTCTTCTCGAAGGCTCTTGATGACCTCATTCCAAATGGGAGCAAACTTGATTGCATTGATTGCATCCTGTTTAGACCTGATAACCTACAGGATCCCAGAAAAAAAGCTTAAGAATGGAGTGCATGCACACTATCAGACTTACTTTAAAGCTATGAACTTCACAACCTTCTTGCTGACAGGATCCCTTAGCAGGATTTCTCCTCTTCCAGCAAGCAGCAAATCACACATTGCTGTTTGCTCAGCTATTCCTACCAAACCTGAAAGATCAGTGCTTTCAAGTAAGCCCCTGATGAGCACACTAACAATACACATATTAGTGATTGTGGCTGAGAGGCTTCACAGCCTGACTACATCAATCAAAAGATACATATGAGACCAGAGCTTTATATTGTACCCAAGTGAACAAAACAAATAAATCTGAAAGCCACTTTGTTTAGCATAGAAGCAAGGATGTCATGCACACTTGGGCTTAGGTGGTTGGACCAAGAGTATACAAGTAATCAAAACTAGAATCCATATAACATAACTGACATATTTATGTGTCTCACCTTACCATCAGTCGCTGCACCCTCAGCCAAAGAGATCTGTCTGCTAGTCCTGTATCACAAGTGAAATTTTTTAAACTTGGAGAAATATTTTCTCAAGGTCAGATACTTGAGAGGTTTAGAGGCATTGGCATGAGCCAAGCATATGACATTGAGACATCACAACTATGCTTCCCAACATAGATAAAGGGAAATACAGGTCTACATGTAGCATTCCTCCAGGGAGGATGTTTGGCTGCACAAGTGACTTTTTCTCATGGCACAATTCCTGGTATTGCTATAGGCTACTGGCAAAGTTGTATTTACAACAATTGCCTTCATCCTCAGGACTGTATTGGCATCATTTGAAATACTGCTGTAAAATTGAACAGCTCTTCAAGCCTGAAAGATGTGTAAAGAAGAGGATACAAGCAGGGGAGTTTGATGGACCAACCTGGAAGAGTTCATAGGTTGCAAGCGCTGAACAAGAGCTTGAGGATAATCAATAAATCTCTTTCTCAACATGCTCAGATCACGGATCTGTCCACAAAATCCACAAATAGTTGAAACAAAGTGCCATAGACATGATGCAATTGCCAAAATGTACACTGCATGGACCTCATGATCTGACTTTATTCTTCTCTGGTTTCATGCCAGAGCCAACAGAAATTCTCTTCTAAACAACACTGAAACTTTGTGAATGACAAAATTGGAGTCACTGTCAATGATGCAAGTCTGCCAATGTAAGATGATGAGGTTCTGTTTCAGTTTGTATGATATCATGCTGTGTATGGGCTTTGATTGAGAACCCACTTCTCCGAGCCTGTCTTTTGCACCTTCAAGTCCTCCTAGGAGTGCAGAGGTCACAGTATACCACACTTGCACATCCAGAAAATAGATCTGTCCAATTACGACAATATTAGTGCAAGACCTCCTCAATTTCTCTTCAACTATTCTGTGCTCAAAGAACATGTATCTCACAGGAACCAGCTGGTTGTAGTGCTAAAGCGAACATCAATATCAGAAAACAATAAGAGAGTGCAGGGTGCTCCACCATAACAACTGGAGCCCATAGTGCCAATAGTGTAAGTGCATTATGGTTATCTGCCAAATCAAAAGTGCAGAAACTGTTTAATCAATCATGCCAATGACCAGGAATCCTTGTCAAAATGAGAAATTGCAAGCTCCAATGCAATAAGGTTGACAGTGCACTGGTGGCTCCCAAGCCCAAAACCTCACCTGCTTTGCCCTACAATGGGTTATTCCAAACTGACAGTGACTTTAAAGAGTTGCAAGTAATTGAGAAGATATGGTCATGGCCTTAAGCTAAATACAAATTCAACACTATATAGGGACCACTTATCATCACATTGCAGTAGTTTCCCTTCAAAGGATCCAGCTCTTCACATGTTATGCAAAATATACTTGTGAGAAAAAAATCCAAAGTTCCCACAACAAAGATTGTACTGTCAACCTGTGTCTGAAGAAGTTCTAAAACTATCACAAAATGGGGAGAAACACATACTTTTTGAGACAAAATCATGCCATACATAATTGATGTTGTTAAGCTCCACAATGAGTCTCGTGGGCACAACCATAGGCAGCAGCTGCAACACCAGATGCAAAGTATCAAACATATTGCACACTGAGTTTTGCACATGAAAGATTGATACAAACCTCAAGAGACTCTCACAGCATGCAGTCCATCTTGGTGATCAAAGAACTAGCATGCTTCACTTGGATCACAACATGAGTTGAATATGAATTACACTTCCATGTCTCATGATCAAACCTATTTCTCAAGTTGCACCAGTGGCATGTAGTAAGAAGAGACACATTCCAGAGAAAAGTGATGTTATTGCACAATAGGGTATTGATACCAGAATCTCTCCTGATCAATCATGAATGGTTTTCATAACCATGGCTCAATGCCTCGTATACATACAAGGACATAATAGCTCACCTGAAAATGGTAGCTGAATGAAAACTTGCAGAAAAGGACGAACACCCAAAATAGGACGTATCTGGTTTGCAGTTCAAAAGCATCACCAACCAAATGTTTGTCAGGTGCACACTGCAATACCTACTCAGAAATTGCCATGTAAAGGGATGAGATCATGCACTGAGATGCAAATTAATGATTCATAGTTCTCAACACCCCCAAAGTCTGTTCCATTTTCTACCTATCCCAACTCATGGCTTTCTCTCCGCTTTTTGTCTCTTTGCCAAACCTCTCATGACTACATGAGCAAAACAAAACAACCAAGATTCTCCTACTGCAGCAAAAAACACAACACCTTGCACTGAAGGAACATCTGCTACTGGAAACAAAGCATCCGGCGCACACAATAGACACACAATGTGTTGCAGAATTACTCACCGGAAGTAATCCCAGAGTCTCTCATACATGCCACGCCCAACAAAGTATCGTTCCTGGTATGAATGAATGGCACATAAGAATGGAGACAGTCAAAGCATCCAACTGAAAATATGAAGAATTTATAATTTTGACTCAGCACAAGATCTGAGTATACAGCTTCTAGGTGAACTAGGGCTGTATTTACCCTGCTTCTATGACAGCAAAACTTGAATACAACACTGTACTCAGCAATTAGAAGCACCCAAATGTGAAAGGAGCAACACATCACATCATTACTCCAGTATGCCATTTCAAAGCAGAGTTGAAGGAAATCAAGGTAAATTATATCTTGATAAGTACTCAGAGCTTCTCCATCCTGACTACAATTGAGAGATCACCTTAATAAGATTATAGAGATTTCAGATCAAACATATCAGCAAACAAGAACAGGAAATAGAATGAAACTCAGCTCAAATGAAAAGACAACTAACAACAACGACAGCAGCAGCAAAAAGCAAAAACTGAGGAGTGGTTTGAACGACAGCAATGATCACCCGAATGTCCAGAGATATTCAAAACTGCACATATCTAGAAGGTCGCAGAGAAAACTCCACAAACAAACACTTTGAAAGCAGCACAAGTGAATAAGCTCAGTCATAATCTTATTACTGTTACTCACAAGAAGAGAGGAAGAAAAAACTAGAGAAAAAGAGAATCAATATGGAGAGCTTTATGAGCATGATTCTTTGAGGACAAAGTGGGATTTGAGAAACTCATTATTGAGGATCAAGAAGCCCTCAAAATCATCCTTTTGAAGATTCCATAGGCACAAACACCCAACAGAAACCATTTCCTTGTTTTAAGCAAACTATGTTTGCATTCAATAGAAACATTGCAGAATAAGCCAATTATTTCTCTCTAGAAGACTAATCAATAACAGAGGGTAAGGGAAAACCATGGCAACAGTTTCAGACATCTTTACCTGATGCACTGCCTTGATGAAGCGAATGACTCGATACTTTGACCATTCAGCAGTTCGAATCCGAAGCCAAGGAATATGAGAAAGCATCCCAATCAGCAGGTGCAAGATGGCATAGCTTCCCAAGACAAGATAGAAAATCCTGAACCAGATGGTGGAGCCTGTACCTTGTCGATCTTCCAGAAGAGTTTTCCTACAACATGCAGACTCAGTCAACTGGCATGATACTGTCACTTTAAAAATGATGATTTCAAAACAACAGCTGCCAAAGATGTCAGTTCAACTGCTCTGAATAAGGAACAGACTTCACCACTGAACTCCAAACCTCATTTGAGAGGGAGGAGCTGAGAAGAGGACTTTGATAAATACTCACACATAAAGAAAGATGACACCACCCGACAGAGCACCAAACCAAACAAGACGTATCAACATCCTCATGACAATGTGATGACGAGTGCTCCTGTAAGCTCCCCACATGAGCAGCACATCCAACACCGCTGCACCCATCACATGCGAATATACATTGCAATTAAGATCCTTTCCTTTCACCTGATGAGAATTTATCATTGTCAGATCACCCATGTATCATCAATTCTATACCCAGGGAAATCAAATACGCCTTTTTCCATGCTTCTCTGGAATATAAGGCCATCCTTACACTGAAAGAATGTGAGAAAGGCAAATGTTGGTGCAATGCTCAAGATCTTCTTTATTGTTCTCACGTGAAAATTTTGGTTGCAGAATGCCCATATTGTCAGCCCCTGCATTATCCATTAGCCACCCAGACATTTGTCAGCAAGGAAATTTCTTCTGACAGCAGAGAAAATATGTTTGAAGTCTCACTCCATTTTCAACTTAAAAGAAAGTTCAAAACTCTTTTCTGCTGCTCTGGAGCAATCACCAACAAATTCTATGCGGTCAAGAAGAAGAAACAAGATCCTTGTTCAAGTAAGATATCATTGTACTCAAGAAACCCTTCCATCTTTCACATTCTACATCTGTACCCAGTATAGGGCCAACCATGAATCCCAAGTACATTCTATAGTTCTTGTATGCAGTGGATTCAGCAAACTCAAAAATCAACTAGCACTCATCGGGCTCACTGCCTCAGTTCTTAGCTGTTGAATTTATACCTATATCTGAAGAAACCAGTAATGTGTTTGCATAGGAAAAAAACACCAATATCCTACAATGTTTATCTGTTCAGAAAATGCCATATGAAGGGGATAAGGCTCCTTCACCTGAAGCATGCAAATGAAGAAAATCCAAAGTCTATAGAAGCTGTGAAAGAGATGGAAGCCAGTTCGATGCTCCACAAAGTTTATCTTGCCAACTCGGCGTCCCCTTGTCTGACTAAGAAGGGCTGCTGGTTCAGCATGTTGGACAGTCTTCAAAATGGACAATCCAAAAATCACCCAGTGTTCAGATGTGTAAGGCAGAAATTACTCACAAGGTGAACAACTGCACAGTTTATGATGGGATCCAGATCCAAGGATACATCTGGTGTAAACTTGAGAGACATAGAGAGACTCTGTCCCAAGCTTTAGAAGATGTCATAAACAACTAGAAGGAATCCTTGAAACTATAGCAGAGATGATTAAGCAATATACTTCAGCATGCAAAGAACAACAATGGATCATGAACAGAAAGACAAGTAATTAGGGGATGATGCTCAATACTTTGTCATTATCATCATAGCTTCGTTTCTTAGGCTTCATGAAGAAAGCAGCATCCTCCTTCCATGGCCATGAGAGGTGGTCAAAGCAATCAGGTTGCCTGCAAACAGACAATATGAGTCATGAGATCATAGAAATGTCCATCAGACCGCATGAAACGCTGGGCCTACCAAAACTACGTTCTTCAAAGTTCCCAGTAAGAAGCAGTCAGGCCAGAAGTGCTAGTCACATGTAGCTCGAACTACCAACATCTGCTTGAGGAATCATGGAAAGAGGATGAGCACCAGAAGAACTCATTAAAATCATCATAGTTCCGCCATGCTGAATGTTTCGCTATACCATTCCCATTGTTATGAGCCTCCTGCAAAACCCAACCAAAACCATGCAGCTCATTTCCTACCACAAAGTAATAAGGAATGCATAATTAATTCATACTGCAGTCAATCCCACATGCAACACTGACAAAAAACTTGCACTGCATGTTGATGATGAGCACAAACAAGTAAACACAGCATCCTAGAGCTGCAATGCATTATGAGGAATGTGAAACGAAAGCTCACCGCTGCCACAATCTGGTATACAGGGGTGATAACCTGCTCCAAGAAACATAATTCTCTACTGCCATCTTCACTTGGCTTGGCTGTCTGTGATGACCACTCCACCTCCTCTTTCCGAAACAACTCAAACATATCATGCGCCATCTATTGTCCATGGACAACCAACAAAACAGAATACCAACAGCAATAAGGGTCAATGTGAAGGTTGGTCATCCCTGAACAAAAGCAGAGTCAATCAAACACAAATAACCAGAGATTTCAGGAGTCAGTTCTAACTGCATCAATGTGTTGTTATTTCCGTGTGACACCAGAGGACAGAAACCACTCATATGATATAGGAGCCTGGCATACTCTTCTAGCAGACTGCACTATAGAAACATTCAGGATGGACTTTGCCACTAAAAAACAAAGATAGTTCTGAGAATTATTTTTGGTCTAGAGACTCATGTCAAATGTTCTTCGGTATGCAATTTCAGGCAACAGAAGATACATAAGAGAGACAACATTTGCATGATGCTAATACAATTCCTGCTATGGATTTTTTCACACTGCTGCAGCCAAGATCTTCACATCTACAATAACATGAGAAGAAGACTTACATGGTGGAAGATGTAACACAAGCACTCTGGCATGAACCGAAGATTTGCTGCCTCTCCCCATATTAAAAGATGCAGAGCAATCAAATAAATCTTTTCTTGCTCTGTGGCATCCCTGCACCTCCCAAAAAACTGAAGATCAGAAAAACCCCAACTGTAGTGTTAAATGTCTTGGGCTGTAGAACTCTACAATAGCTCTGCCAACTTCCTAGTCTTCATATAGGTTCATACAAACAGCTCTCAAGGGAGAAGGTAATATACCTCACAGAGATTGCCAAGAACTCCCCACAACAACAACACTTTAGAAGGTTCACCATTCAGTCAGTTCTGGAAAACCAAGACTAACACAACAAGTTAGTGGGAGAGGAGATATTAACGTACTTAGCCTTCTTAGCCTTGGGCTCCTTCAACAGAAAGTCACACCACCGCATGTAATTTCCAAGAACCCGCTCATAGACATCATCAACAGCAGCCTCATTTACAGCAGAACCCTAAAATCCAAAGCACAAAACATGCTTCAATCTCACAAGCACCTTAACCACCAAGACATCAGCTCCTGAAGAATAAACGCAATGGAAGGCATCTTGAACAAACTCCATCTACAAATGTATATATATCACCATGGCAGTAGCACTGCCATAACCTGCAACTTTGGTGCTCTGCCTTTTGGCAGAATCACCACAAAATTGGCAAGAGAGAATCTTTAGAAGAAAAAAACGCACCAACCAAAAGTCAACAGTACCTCTGTGCGATGACCATCATGGAGTACACCCTTGCGTGATTGTGAACTTGCCAATAGTAAGATGAGATGTTCTCGCTGATTTGCCACATTGTCTTTCTGTGGACATAACGAGATATGTCAATATACAGATTGAACTTGAGGAGTCCGGTGCTGCTCAGAATATAATCCCTCAATCTATGTGTGCAAGTCAATGACCTTCATTCTTGCCCTCAGCATTGGAGTTCAAAATAGTCACGAGCTCCTCACAGGAGTAGGACATCACAGCATAGAGATCCCAAACCCTAAACCCTCTTATTCCTCAAATACATTCACAAAGAAGCAGCTCACAGGTACCCCAGTAGCTGAAAACCTGATATTCAAGACCACTTACATTGAAAAACACCACTTTGGTAGACCAACACTATTGCTGCTATGAAACATTTGTACCTGAAAACAGAAAACATAATGCAGGAAATCGAAGACATCCAAGTTCCTGTTCTCAGGCATGACATAGTCATATGGAAACCTTGGTGAGCCTTCTGTATACAGTAAGGCTTTAGTGGCACCTGTCACCTACTCACAATGACCCAAAGATCCCAATCAGTCCACGTCATCATGGAAACATGTATGCAAATTCTTCTTGCCAGAAAAAGAGCAAGTCCACTACCCTGTTTCATTCCTATCACCATGCAGACACAAATCTTGCAAGAAAATGGATACTGCAAGATTGAGAAGTTGCTACCTCAGGAAAATAGCTGAAAGGATTCGAGACACCATCTTCCTCCATTGGCAAGATGTTGTAAGCTCGGCGCTTCCTGATCTTCTTTGCATCTTCCTCTAGTATCACCTTCCCCTGC
>Ga0116228_10000744_pt1 | contig 25485 bp, 28 predicted proteins | sample S1TSphfallax_2_FD_89694 | JGI IMG/M metagenome (GOLD analysis project Ga0116228, IMG submission 89694) | Host-associated microbial communities from peat moss isolated from Minnesota, USA - S1T2_Fc - Sphagnum fallax MG | ecosystem: Host-associated > Plants > Peat moss > Unclassified | place...
ACCTGAGAGTACTAACTTCTTGTCTCTAGGGCTTTCAATCCCCTCTCTCACTACCATGCTGATGCTGCACTTCTGCTGCACAACAACATCCAAACCCGAAAAGAAGAAGCCCCTCATGCTAGATTTCGCACACGACACTTCACACAACACGATACCTAACATACACGATAAGCATGCTGACAAGTCCTTTGAAAGAATTGTGTTGTGGGACCCATGAGGATAGAACTCCGCACACACACGCACACGTTCTCTGAATGTCTATCTCATGTGCAGATCTGTACCTGTCTGTGCAAATTTCTTAGTGCACACTTGAGTTCCTGTCTCTCAGCAGAAATGGCTCTAGTGACCTGGACCTGTGTCAGCAAATTCGGTTGTATGACTAAGCCCTAACTGGATGATGTAAGGCAAGCTTGCCCTAATGGATGATTTACTGCGCCTGATGTGACTGGCAGAAAATGCCAGATGGAGACTGTTGGGGATCATGAACATTGGAAGAATTATGTTTTTCTTCTTTACTTCTTTTTTATTTTTCTTGTGTTTTGTTCTTTACAAGTTATGGAGATTGGTTTGTTGCTCTCCCTGGTGTGTCAACATTCAAATCAAGGGTTGGTGATGAAGCATGACACACTTGCAAGCTCTTTGATAGACTCAAATGTGAATCTAAAATGAAAACAGTGAAAAAGCACGAAGTTGAAGACACGCTCCATGGTTCGTAACACTTTGAGGTTAAAGGGGCGTGTTGGAGCTTCGAGATAGGATTAGGAAAAATGACAAGCATTTAATCACTCACATGCACCTACACAAAACCAAACAACAAGTTGTTTAGTTCATAGTTGGAGCACTTTTGGTGATAGGACAAGCCACGAGCGAACTTAGACTCACAAAACTCATCACGGCCTGAACTTGAGGGAAGCCACCAACTTCCCCCTTATAGTATACTCTATGGCTAGCCACAGGACTAGCACCCAAATGTCATTTTGTCTTCGGCTCTCTAATGGGAATCCCAAAATTCTCACAACTAGGACTCCTACGACTTTGGGGGCCCATAACTTTGCGTGCAGACCTCTAATTGAGATGAGGTCTAAAGCAAAGTTGTAGTCCTCATCAAAAGTTTTCTAACGGTATGTTGCACGCCTCCTGCACATAAGAAAATTGGGGCGATTTTTGACTTTTAATGGTCAAGAGTCAAATTGCCAATTTGACTCCGGACCCTTCTTTTGGCATTAACTTGTGTTTTAGATGTTCAAATGGGTTCGAGCCCATTTTAAACATCTACGTTCCAAAAGTTTTCCATTGATATAAAGAACTCATTAATCCACTATGTTTTGACCCCTGCAATTTTTCTTTGAAAATTCGAAAGTCCACCGAGACTCCAACTCCCAAAATGGAAGCTCCCTTGGGAGTGTGAGGGTTCATTCCCTCACATTTTCCTTCACTCATGGGCTTCCTTCTTGGCCTGCAACCTTGCAAGCCTTTGTTTTGGTCGCGAGCCCAAGGCTAGGGTTACGAGAAAACATTATTTTTGTGATTTTCTTTTATTATGTGTGATGAAGGTGACTTAATGACGCACTCCCAAGTCCCAAATTAAACCCAAGATGGGCCTTGGTTTCTAAAATAGCAAAATTGTGGGGACTTGAGGGCACACTCCCAGCTCTTAACACTAGAAGGGGTAAAGGGGCGTGTTAAAGCTTCGGGATGGGACTAGGAAGAGTGACAAGCTTTAATTACTTACTCAAACATGCATCAAAACCAACCAACAAGTTGGTTAGTTCACATTCTGGAGCACCCTTAGTGTTAGGACAAGCCACGGGCAACCTTGGATTCACAAGACTCACCACAGCCCGGACTCAGGGGAAGCCACCACCTTCCCCCATATAGTATTCTCTACATTACTTTGCGGCACCTACATCCGAATGGCTTTTTGTCCCCGAACTCCCAAGGAAGAGTCTCGAAACTGTTTCAGTTTAGACTCCTGGGACTTTGTGAGTTCATGATTATTTGCTCAGACCTCCGATTGGGATGAGATCTAAAGCAAAATTTTAGCTCTCCTTGAGAGCTTTCCAACGATGTGTCACACTCCACCTGCACACACCAAGGTCAGGTCGATTCCTGACTTTTAGTGGTTGGGAGTCAAACTGCTAGTTTGACTCTCGGCCTTCTTTTTGCCATAACTTGTGCTGTATATGTTCAAATGGCTCAAGAGAGGCCATTTTCGACATCTACGCTTTGATAGCTTTCCAATGATATAAAGAATGCTTCAAGGCGAGGTGTTTTGACCCCTGAAATCGAGCTCTAAAGTTCAAGAGTCCCGGAGGACTCCCAAGTCCCCATTTCGAGAATGTGAGTGTCATCCTCACACTCTTCCAAAAGTGGGGTTGCAACACTTAAAATTGATTGATGGAGGACGGGGTGCTTGGATTGGAGAAACTAAACACACTTGATTTTTTTACTCTTCTTCACTGAATTATAATTTGTTATAGAAAAAAATTTGATGATAAGAGTTTGGGAAGAATGTTTGCGCTCAATGTCTATATGTTCTACATGTTAGCTTCATGAATTTCGTTGCACTGAAATTACTGAACATAACACTAATTATTAAGGAATCAATAGGGACCTTATGATGAAAGAAATGACATGCTCTAAGAAATCAATGGGCTGGCTTTTTGTGGGGTATTTTGCTCAAGATTTCATCATGAAAATATTTCACATGATTTGACTAATGGAAAATATGGACTACATATCTTATCATTGATTTGACACTTATTGTCATGTTCCAATGTGTTTTTTTTTTACCTCAAATGTAATTGTTGTCCTCCACCTATTTGCATGAACCTATTACCCTATCACGTTATGTTTTTTTCGACCCCTCTTTTTTGTACAATTTTTTTGGATTTTTTCACATTGTACAAATAACCAACCTTGTTTATGTTAACCTAACTACCAATTCCAACATAATATTCATGTTTTTTTCAAGTCTTGTCGCCACCAATTTGTCTAAGTTTCTTAATGCCTGCTCATTCCTTTTTTTGGTTCATTTGTCCTTTTAGAGACTAATCTTTGTTGAATGAAACATAATTTTGTATTATAACGACTCTCTACATTTTCCCTCACTTTTTTTAAATTTCCAAGCCTACATTACATTTATGTAAATGACATAATGTATTGCAACCTATAGAAATGTTAGGTTGGGTTTTCACTTCAACAATTTTCAAAGTGATCACCATGTCCCAAATTTTATTTTCTTTATCAAATTCCATCAACAAACATTATCCTTGGCTATAAGCACATGAGTTTTACAATTTTAGTAAAACATTTGTTAATACATTTCTTGATTTTCTTGTTTGTGATTTTCATTATTATTGTGTTTTGTCAATTTTCATATTTGTCTTGTTCCCTGCTTGGATTATATTTCCGAGGTTCCTCCTCCTCTTCCTCCAAACCCTTCAAAAAAATTCATGGTGTGTTATTATGTTTTTGTTGTTTCAAATCCCTTTGAGTTCCTTCACTACTATTTTTGTGCCCCTTGTAACATGGCAACATTTCATGCTCTTAAACGTTCAAACCTCACCATCATGGTGGACGATTTAGGGATGGTTGTTGTTTTTTAACATTATATATGCGTTATGTTTATTTTTTAATCAAGTTCTTTACATATATCTAAGGATGTCTCGTATGATTCTAATAATTTTATCTCAAATTATCGATACCAGATTCCTACGACCTCTTCATAAAGGAGACAGTGGGTGGTTGGTTGTGGCCATTATCACATTATTGGTGATAGCTTGGTTCATAATTTTCAAAAAACCATCCTTACAATAAAAACTACAAGTTTTGTGGTCAAGAATGTGAAGCAAGAACTTGAAGTTGACAACGCTCTCCTTCAAATTTCTATTGTTATTCCATCTTTTATTTTCATTAAACAATATGATTCCTCCTTGGGAGAGGACTTCACACCCCTTCCTTTGTTGATGGAATCATCGAAATTCATTTTTTAGTTTGATGCACCATTCTCGTCCGAGCCAACCACCCTTGTGGGGAGTATTCAGTCCATTGTTTCTTACCTATGCACGATGGTGCCACCAGGACAAACCTCGGACAAATTGCCGAATTTGGATCATGATAATATCCCTTTGCAAAAAGTTCAATTCCTTCCAATCACTTTCAATGGGGATGTCTTATTTGAATTGTTGCTAATGTTTTTGACCATTCAAAACCCTTCCCAAATGTAAAGCATAGACATAAAATACAATGGTCATGTTTAGTGTAAACTAATGACAACCAATATAAATAATTCGATTGGGTTTAGTTTCAGGAAGGCTCGTTGCTTGGGTCAGTTGTGATGTGTGCAAGATGATTGTGAAAACTTTGTGCGCTTTGCCTTTCGCAATGAAACCTTCTAGTGCGGTGGGTGCGTTCATATTGCAGTGTATTTTTTTCATGTTCCTCCCTTATGTGTTGCAAATTGTAATGGGTGAATCTATTATGTTGTGCATAGACTCTATGTCAAAAGTAGTGATTTATTTTGGTGTTCAAACCATCTTGTTACAAATGGAAAGTGTCCGAAGTTTGTTAAGGAGATTAGAAGGTTGATTGCAAAAAAGGTGGATCGCACACTTGATGCAAAAACCTCTATGATTTCCTTTAATGCTAGCAAGACCTTTTTAGTGAGTTACTTGTTTCATGACTCTAGTAATGGCACAATGGAGCATTTCAAAGGTGAGCAATTGGAGCACATCCAGGACAAGTTTTATGAACTGAACTCTCCCAATGTTCATAACCTTGTTCTTCTCTTGAGAATCCCAATGGAACTTTGTACCTAATGCACCCCCAAATTCCTTAAAAGACCCAAATGTGAATCCCATAGTGAAACAACGAAAAAAGAAAATAATTAAGGCACACTCCCTAGCTTGCAACACTTTTGAGGTACGAGGGCATGCTGGAATTCCAAGATGGGTGTAGAAGCAATTCACAAGCAAAAGTTCAAGATGAAATCAACTTGCACAACCAAGGAGAGAAAACAATTAATGCAAGTTGAACATAAGTGGTGTAATAGACTTAGTAGGGACAACATCAAGCACAAGCTTTACACGACCCACAACCTTTGGGAGGAGGCACCACTCCCCTCCCTATGATATATTATGTGATTCTCTACGGGGCTTCATCCAAATGACATTTTTTCCAAAATTTGAACTTTTGTTGTCCCAAAATGTTAGACGCTCGTATCTTCCTCAAATCAAACCTTTTTGGAGTATGTGAAAAATTTATTTTATAGCCCTTTAAATTATTTTTCCAACGGTATAGTGCATGCTCCAATTGGAAATCATTTGGCCTTTGTTCCATGGGGATTTCTGGTCAAGAGTCAAATTCCCAATTTGACTCTGAACCTTTCTTTTGATCATAACTCATGCATTTAAGGTCTAAATCAATAATGTGAAGGAACTTTAGGCATTTGCAATTCAAGACCTTTCCAATGATATTTTGGGGGCCCAATTTGATGCTTGTTTGCCTTTTCAACCAAGGCTCTAAATATTTGGGACTTTTGTTCAAATGCAACCAAAGTGGGAGTGGACTTGGGAGTCATAGGGCTCAATTTCATGCACTGTCCCCCACTTGTAAGAATGTGTTTCACTCCTAAACACATTTTCTTAGCTTCATGTGCCTTTGCATTCCACACATAGTCATAAACCCAATGTTAAAGTTGTGATAGTACCTTGATCGATGAAAACTTTGATTGGAACACCAAACCTAATGAACATTTAATCCAAAAATGCATATGTGGCTCCTTCACTACTATGATCTAACAATGGCACTAACTCCAACCACTTGGAGAAATGTTTGATCATAACCAAAACATATTAGTTATGTCGAAGTGTTAAACACAATGGGCCAACAAAATCTAAACTTCATCAATAACCTAGTTCCATAACCGATAAAGGTTGTAAATGAGGTGTAAGTGCATTAAATGATGTCCAAACTCAATCATACACCATACACCAAGAAACAAATTGCTGGACTTAAAAGTTGCATCCTTCACCACCAATATTATGTTTAGAGAAAATTATGTGTGTGTCGAATCCCAAAATGACTTAACTCTTCATGAGCATGCCATACAGGGCCTTCACACTATTATAGGCGAAGTACTATTCATATTTGTCCATATGTCCACACATGTAGTAAGGAATTACATTCCTATCTAAACCATTTGGGCCTATGCATAACATAATTTTGCTCCTTGGTGTTAATCCAATCGAAACTTCACCTACTTGCAAATATGTAATAACAAGTGCATCCTCATGGATGTCCAAGGCACCATTGCGTTTGAACTCAATATCTTCATATTGGGACTCCCCATTACCCATGTTATTATGGGGCACATATCTAGAATGCCCCAAGATGGTGCACAAGTATGTAGAAGCATGCCAACTTAGCTACCTTCAAATCTATATCCCCATGCTAATGGTATCTTCCTTGCTGATATTTCAATTTGGACTCAATCCATTAGCATTTCAATTAACCCTACCAACCTTATGAACAATGTCAAAGTCATATTCTTGCAGGATAAGTGCCCAACGTGCCAACTTTTCAGTGAGCTAATCTGATTCAATCCATCAAGAATTTCAAAGACTACTAGTGGTTTATAACCAAAATGAATTGGCTACCATAAAAATAACATTAGAATGAAAAAATTACCCAAATAATTGTGAATCAATCCCCCTCATATGAATTGTACTTGGCCTTTATCTTGTTGTTGAACTGATTGGCATATGCTACCACAAACTCCCTACCATCATCATCAAATTAAGTAAGCACAACTCCCAACCCCAAAATATTCTAGTCAATATGTAATTGGAAGGGTCATCCTCGTATGGGTTGTCACAAAAATATGGGAGCTAATGAAAGTCTAGCCTTCAATTCTTAAAAAGCCTACTAATATGCCTCACCCCAAATGTAATCTTGATCAAGTTATGTCAACTTGATCAAAAGTTTAGCTATGTTGCTAAATTCTTTAACAAATCATCAATAAAAATTACACATGCCTACAAAAATCTTGTAACCAACTAACATCCATTGGTTGGGGAATTAATGAAATGGTGTCAAACTTCGCCTTTTGAACCCCCAATCCGCCTGGATAAATCATGTGACCCAGGTATTCCACTTAAGTTCGAAATAATTAACATTTGCCTGGATGAAGCTTAAGGTTATGATCCTTAAGTCTTCCAAACACCTCATGTAGATGATGCTTGTGGTCTTCCAGGGTTAAATTGAAAACAATAATGTCATCAATATAACATTTGGCAAAACTACAATGCCAACACCCTATCCATCACCTTTTGAAATTTTGTAAGGGCATTCTTCACACCAAATGGCCAAAACCACCATTGGTATAAACAATCCTTCCCATGAAGATTAATCCCCCAAAATGTCATCTTAACCTTATCACCCTCCTTCAATGGGAATTGATGGTAATTAGATCGTAGGTCCAAGGTACTGAACACCTTAGCCTGTCCAAGGGAATAAAAAATCTCCTCCGACAAGAGCATGACATATTTATTTGAATAAGTTCATTTATTCACCGAACAATGATCCCCACACATGTAATGTTCAATCCAATTACCAAAAATATTTTTCTTGGCTTGCATAATCATTGTTAAGGCATATTGACCTTTAGATAATTCTACCAATCCAACATCCATCAACTTTGTTGTCCAAGCCTGAACCAAGGGCTTCTCCACCTCACTAAACCCGTAAGGTTATCTGAAAATTAAATTATCATCCTTCAATATGATATGGACCTCCTATTTTCTCAATTGTCCCAAATCTTTCAAACTGAAGGCAAAACAACCAACATATTCCTACAATAATCATCATCCTATTTGAACCTCACCTCTTATAATTATAAGACCAATATCCAATTCCAAAATCTTTTCAAAAATTTATACCTTGGGTTGGGGTGACAAAGTATCCCTAGTACTCAAGGTTGAAGATGATGATTGTGATTACTACATGGAATGTGGTGCACCCTTGGAATGTCTTGGTGCCCCCTTCGTCACAAAACTTCTTCCCAACACCCATACCTCCTTGGCATGTAAGAGATCCCATAATTGCTAAAAATGTCCCCTTACTTACACTAAAATACATGTCCCAGATGTGGGTGCAACAATAGAAACATGGGAAAAGTTGGGTGGGGAAAATTGGACAAAGTGTGTTCATTCAACCAAACACAAACTGAATATCCATGTGGCATAATTAAGATCAATAACTTGCCCCAGTATACACTTATGAACTCCTTTTGATACACCAAACCTACCAATGTGAAAGCCCATAGCCCGTTCCCTCTCATCAACGTTGGGTTCCTCTAACTATAAGGAATGGGAGTTCCAAATCATTTTGGGTCTTCCATCTTGAAAGGCATGAAAAAGTGGGAAGGGTTGTTCATGGAAGTTTAACCCTATTGATTGGACATCATGATGAACAACACGTGAATGACGTTTTAAATCCAATATATCATCCACCAAACATGTGGGTGACCTTGGAATGAACTGATATGTAAGCTAAAATATTTTTGGTGACGTAAGGTTAATCAACATTCATCAAAATTGATGGGAACATGAACCAGGTGATGTAGCATCCACCTACACTAGCTCCCCGATCCAAGCCCGAATTTGTTGCCATCTTGCCATTACAACTGGCCAAGAATCCCCAAGAGGTGGGACATTTTCCAACATGTATGCACATAGGTGCATTTGTGTGGTCTGTAAATACTGCAACACATAAATCAACTCCTAGAAAAATGCTAATTTAGAATCTAAAAGGCCATGATTTGTGCTAGCCTGAAAAAAACCCTAACATGGTTATTTTGAAATGTGATCCAAATCCTACACCCCCAACAATGTGATATTGTTGGGCAAGGAACGCTAATATCCTTGAATACAAGTTGATGTGGACAATCATTACACCAAAATGTGTATTGGTTCACTCTGGGTTTCATTAAATTTTGAGTGAATTTGGACATTTTTACCATGGTGAAACTAGTCAATCCTTCAATAAATGAGGATCAATTACTACAGACATTGAATTGGTGCATTAGTACCTAATGAAATACAAATTTACCAAGCCATTTCATTTGTTAATTAATTAAATATGCATCATGGAAATAAATTAAATTTAAATTATTTAATATTTAATGTAATATTTAATATTATTGATAATTTCATGATTTTCAGCCTATGAATTATTAACACGTGTCACTACTTAAGTTAAGTTTAAAACCTAGCCTAGGTACATAAGCCATGTAATCAACCTATTCTAAAGAATTTCATAGGAGAATATTCAGTCAACTTACCACTGTTGACCACAACAGACCATTTATCAAGATTGATCCTTTAACCTTTAAGATGGAGGCAAACACCCCTACTAGCAAGCCACTGCACTTGTTGTGATAATGTATTACATTGTATTTTATTTATCAAATATTTCATTTTAAACATTACAGAAACATAAACTTTGAAAATTCATATCTTATTGAAATTTTGTCCAAATGAAATGATTAAAGCGTAATTTAAAAGCATTTTCAATAATGTACACAATTACATTTATTTCCTTTTGAAAGTGTAAAATGATTTGAACAAAGTTTTTTTTTAATAACACTACTTAATAACATTTCAATGACCATTATTTTGAAACAAAAAATGTTTAATAAATGGATAAGATTTTTGCTAGTATAATAATACTACCTATGTTAGGTTACTTTCAACTATTATAAGGTTACTTTTCATTGTTCTAAATTAATTCACCTCAAGTTATTTTTGATTATTCTAAGTTATTTTTAGCTATATTATGTAACTTTTGATTATTTTAAGTTATTTCACCTTAGGTTACTTTTTACTATTGTAAGTTATTTTTGGTTATTTTATGTTATTTTTTGCTATTGTAAGATATTTCACTTTAGGTTTTTTGTGGCTATTATAAATTATTTTAGTTATTTTAAATTATTTCATCTTAGGTTATTTTCAGCTATGTGAGGTTATTATTGGTTATTTTTTACTATTGAAGGTTATTTCACCTTATATTATTATTGGCTATTATAATTTATATTACCATAAGTTATTTGTGGCTATTTTATTGGTGTTTACTAGTGCCTATTCTATTGATGGCTATTGGTTTGGTGGTTATTGTTGGTTATTCTATTGGTGGCTATTGTTGGTTATTATATTGGTGCCTATTTTCTTGGTGCTTATATATTTTATTGGTGACTATTAATTTTGTGGCTATTGGTGGTTATTTTAAGTTAAATTGTCATAGGCTATTAATGGTTATTGGTGGATATTGGTGGTTAAATTACTATTGGCTATTAGTGGCTATTGTTCGTTATTTTATTGTAGGCCATTGGTGGTTATTATTGGTTATTTTATTAATGGTTATTGGTGATTATTCTCTTATAAGTTATTGTTGGATATTCTAAGTTATAATATCATAGGTTATTGGTAATTATTTTATTGTAGGATATTTTAAATTATTTTTCATAAACTATTATTAATTATTCAAGGTTATTTTATTTTAAGTCATCATATTATATTATAGATTATTTTGAATTGTTATACTTAGGATAAAATAACTTATAATAACATAAAGTATAATGACCTTGAATAACATAAATTATAAGTTGAAATAACATATATTAATTTAAAATAAAATAACCTAAAGTATAACTTAAAGTTAGTTGAAAATTTTAATTTAAAATAAATTAAAGTAAAACCTATAATAAGTTAGCTAAGATACATTCAGGTAGAATAATTTATAATAATTTATAATAACCTAGGGTATAAGTTAAAATAGCTAAGGTAACCTAAAATAATATGGAATATATCATAAAGTAACATAAGGTATTTAAAACAACAACATAAAAATAAACCTATTTATCACAGTAAATTATAATATTGATTTATGTCAACTAATAGTGAAACACAATGTTTACATAGTGTTATTATAGTGAAATAATCTTAACCAAAGTGAAATCATTAAAGTGCAGTGAATTTATTTCACTTTTAAGGTCCCATAGTGATTTAGGTTAGTGAACTACACCCCACTTTTGTAGTAGTGAATAAATGATAATATTATTTTCGCAACATCATAACATGGTGCATGGAAGCTTGTTGAGCTTGTGGATTTTTCTTCACATAGTAATATTGTCATACTTTGATATTTGATTGAAATACTACATCAAGCCCAAAGCTAATTCCTCCAAAACTTCCAATAAACATATCCCATCTTTAATAATCCACCAAACAACTTTAACTTATCCAATGGCCTTACATATGGTGGTCCATGAATTGGATCCACAAGTGACAATGGGCTTGGTGATAGTAAAATGTACCAAGCCTAATGAATGTAGTGACTAACTCATGCCTATATTTTTGACAAAGTCCCCCATGGTGGTGTGGGATCAAGTGGTCGGGTACGTTTGAATGGATGGTCTTCCACTAACACCTAACATCTCCAATTCATTACTAGGAGGCATGTCCTACTCATGGATGTTGCACTCCAATAAATCATATCCATGAGGAAGGCCTAAAAATCCAGCCAACATAGTCAACTTTGTGGATTTTCTTGCATGCCCCCCAATGAAAGAAATTGGTAGAAAAATCATATGGTTATCTCATGTTTGCCATCATGGTTGATAGTGGATAATTTCTTCCCAAAAGTCCAAGGTAACCCCCAAGGGATACAAAATTGTCACTCCAACCACCACATCATATGATGTAACATGTGTAAATCACACAATGGTGTAATATGTTGGTTTGTTGGGATTTATTTGAATGACAACTTCATGTTTAGTTAATCCCCAAGCTTATTCTGATCTACCCATGGATGTCAAAATCTAATATGGGCATGGTTCCAAATCAACATCAATCAATCTTAGACCCTCCACTTATGTTTTGCCCAACATCAAAGGTTGAACACCTAAATTCAACAAAATGATCCTCTGGGGTCAATAATGTCATCTTGATACGCCCTTCAATTGGAAAATTCCATCCTCATTATGTACCACAACCACACCAAGAAGGACACTTGCTTTATCAATAGGCAATCGTGCTGGAAGTTCATGGAATTTTGGCTACTACGACATGCCAAGTTGGCACCTCCAAAACATGTGGTGGACTAGCCTTGGGAACACCTTCAAAAGCCTTCATTGGACCTAAGTCATCTACTAATGCATTTGACATCCTTGTGGTGTTTCCCCCATCACATAATGTAATTACCAATTGAAAACAAAGCTAATGTCGTGACTAAAAATAATGGTGTCTAACACACCATCATGGCCACCCTTAACATACTACTTTGAATCTTAGCTCCAAAAAGAAAACCAAATGTTGTCCTCATCGTAATAGGAAGTAGACACCCCTGCAGGATGGGAAATTATGTCCACCAACACAAAAGACTATGGAAGGCAAACTTGGTGTTTAGCTTCACCACGTTGAAGATCCAACATTTCATCAACACCTTGTGGTTTTGGCACACAAGAACTAGCCCTAGTCATCGGTGCTATCATTGAAACCATGACTAGGTTTCCATCATTAGCTAACCCTAGCTAGAATGTGATTGCATGGAATATCCATCATAACATCATTTGGGGTGAATGGTCTTGAAAAACTAACTCCACAAAAAAATCTTGGATCTAAACCAAAAGACTGTGTGTCTTCATGGTTTCAAATCCTCTTGACCTAGGTGCATGGGGCTTGATCTATGCCACCATGTCGGATGCCATACTTGCCACCAATGCCTCCAAATGTGCAAATCGTGCCTCCATGGTGTTAGGTTAGTTTGGAGCTAATTTGGTGGTTGATCCATCCTTGGATGCACCTTTTCCCTTATGGACCTTGCTAGAATCTTGGGGTTTTATCGCAATACTCACTTGGGAGTTAAGCCTATTAAAGCCCAAGGTGCAATGTAAAGTAATGGTCCATGTCATGACCATAAACCTTGTAATGAGCACAAGGCTAGTTGGCGTTGGGATTGTGAATGGTACACCAAAGGGAATTAGGACAATCCCTCTTGTGATGAAGCCCACCACATCTCCAACATTTGTCCTTTGTCCCCTGTTTTGTAGAATATGATGAAGAACCACTTCAAGATCCATGTTTAGGCCCCTTAGCCTTTGTGGTGAGGCCTTAATAGATTGACCACATGCTAGTTGGGTAGATGGCATCAAAAGGGGTTTTGGGGTCTCTTTGTTGAAACCAAAAGTAGCCACATTCTCTTCAATCATGTTCAGCTCAATGCATTCCAAAATTTGGAAAACACTAGTCAAAGTCAACTTTGTGGGTTGATTCAACACAATGTCCTTCACCTAATGCTTGAGATCCTTGTCCAAAATCCCATACTAAAACTGAACAACTTGGGCCTTTGTGATTCCTTGAATCATTATGATCAACTGTTGCATACGAGCATAGGCCTTTCAAAAAATTTCATGAGGTTTGCATTGAAACTCTTGCAAAACATGAAGTTTTTAGTCTTCACCCCTTGATAGTTGGTGCGCAACTCCCTGAAGAACTCTATAACTGTGTTAAACACATGCAAAACTTGAACCATAGTTATAGTAGCACTAGGGGTGGAAGGAGTTTTAGTGCTACTCCTAGAACAATTGTTTAATGCTGCTACATTAACACTAGGGGTGGAAGGAGTTGTAGTGCTACTCCTAGAACAATTGTTTGATGGTACAACATTAGCACTAGGGGTGGAAGGAACTACAATGTTATTCCCATAATGACTGTTCGATGATATTATTTTATTAAAGGTCATAGTCTACCCCATTGTGATAAAAAGTAATGGGGTGATTAACAAACATGCCATTTTTCAATTTCAGTATTATGGACCTGGCATAACTCATGGTAATCATCCATGGGTGGCCCCTCCAAATGTTGAAACAAACCTTTACTTACAAGGAAAATGGTAAGCATGATGGATTCATAGCTCACCAAGTATCAAACCCCCAAATGAAATCATCCAATTTGATGGTGCCAATCACTCCCAAATATTGGCAAGGTCCTTTAGAGGTGCCATACATGTCCTCCATGTTCCTTAACAACGGTGTAGAAATTGGTTGTAAAGGTAAGTCTACCTTTGAATCCGATGAATCCTCTTCCACTAATATTACAGGTGGCATGGGCGGTTTAAACCTCACCCCCCACCTTGTGAATCCACTGATGAACTTGCTCCTTGTTTCAAAAGCTTGAATGTTGTATGTGGTGAACCTTAACTTTAATATGGGTGTCCAACACTAAAACCACCATAACATTGATGTACTTATGGCTTAAGTTAATCTATAGGGATGTTGAACTTGTTGCAACTTATAATTAACCCCCAAATTCCAATTACATGGTAACTTAAGGATGTTGCACCTATATGGTATATAGGTTAGGGCACCTATATCCACAAAAATGTTCCACAAGGCCAAAACACACTTGGGGCCTTCATGACTATGGAAACAACAAATGTGATTTACTGGCTATCAACCCAGTCTCACCACCACAAGGGTCTATCAGTCATTATTTTGATCTAAACTTAATAACATTGAATTTAACAACAACACAGAAATAACAATCTACTTTCATTCAACCCTAATTTCTATGTTTGGGCAATCCACAACCCAACCAACATAGAAATAGGAACAAACCTATGCAATCCCAATGACACAAAAGTGGGGTAACTTTCATACAACACAACCCCACTTTTATGTAATTTTTGTTCAAAATTTATGACAAGATTTTAAATATGAAAATTTGTTGATGGTGTAGCACTCCTTCAAGTATGGGTAGGGATAAATTAGGTGTACTAACAAAGAAAATATTCAAATGCTAAAAATTATTAACACGCCAAATGTGTAACTTCAAACACGTTGAAACTCCCTACACACCTGGCCTCCCCATTGAGAATCACATTGACAAAGACAACACCTAAATTTTCCTCCAAATGCAAAAAAAATGAATTTCCTCATAATTAATGGAAATTAATTCAAGAAATAGGGAAAATAGCCTCTGGACCTCCAAATTTATTGTCTCCAAATATTTATTATAGGTTTTTTCACAATGTTAGAACCACCAAAAAACGAATGACACAAAAATCATTTAATTCATACTCCATATGAAAAAGTTATGAATTTTTGACAAAATTCATAATTAATTCCAAAATCAAATTTGAAATTTGAAATTTAGTATCCATGTCTGGTCATAGGCCTCAAAGTGTATGAAATTGTTCGATTGTAGGGGTCAATGTGTTTGGTTTGATGCATGATCATTAATATGTTGTTCAACAACCAACCCATTAGTATGTTCACCAACCACTATTCGTTGACTAGATGGGTTAAAAAATCATCCAAATTATGGATGAAAAATACTCCACATGGATGAAAAATGAAAAATGAAAAAAAAATGTTGGCAGGTTCGAATTGATGCTAAACCTATGCCTTAGATTCGGAAAAATGAAAAATAAAAAAGGAGGCTTGGATTGGACCCCTCGAAACCCCCTTATCCCAAGCCTCCTTTGAACGATGCAAGCCTCTAAACCTTGTTGAACTTGATAAGTTCATAAAACTTGAAAACAAATGACAATGATAGAGCAAAATTTCACGCTCATGCTCACCCTCCCTCTTCTTTATTTTTTTTTCTTCCTCTCCTTCTTCTTCTCTTCCTTTTCTTCTTCTTCTCCTTCCTCATTATTATGATTTGTTGTAGGCATTATTGCCCACTATCAAAACCACAACAAGGAGCTCTTCTCCCCACCGCCCATGTTCCTCCTAAGCTCTACAACAACAAGTAATATAGCCACTACCAACAACATGAAAGGATGACAGGGGGTAGGCCCTCCTCACCCCTCCTTTTGTTCTTAGTTGTGTTATTATGTTGACAACACCAACATGGGGGCTGCATCCTACTCCCCCCATTGTCTGGTTCATGACAAACAACAAAGGTCCAAAAGTTTGAAACTTTTGGCACCTACAAGCAGTGACACTTTTCGCTACCACTTGCTCCTATTGATGCTAAAAGAAAAAGTCTAACTACAAAGAGATAGAAAGTAAAAGAGAAGGGAAGGTCCCTTTGCAACAATGGTAAGGGCCCTCTTTTGTGAGTTTTTTTTTTCACAAAATAAAATGCACACGAGCAACAAGAGTTGGGAACTTGGCACCTACCACTAGCCACACATCATAATCATGATGCATGTGCCCTGTTAGATAGTTGTTGAGACTTGGTGGGATAGTTGAAGATCACACTCCAAAATTGACTACAAGCACAAACATGCACCACCACACAACCACATATAATCACACCAAGCTAAAATTTCCTCACTCCAAGGTATTCATGCTTTACTAAGGTTCAAATCTTCAAGGTTTGCCTCTAACTACAAACTCATACACCAAAAAAATACATACGCCACACAACCCCAATAATAGTTGTAACAAAATCTCATGTTGAACATAAATAGTGTTAAACAAAACTAACTATTGCATTAAACACAAACTAGTTGTAACTTTTGGTGATTCAAAAGAACTTGCCTACATACAACAAAACATAAGAATCCAAGTCGATAACATAGAAAAACATGAAATCACACAAGATGTGCAAAATGAAAACACATAAATACACATAAAAACTACAAACCAAAAAAACAATGTCTTGAAATTTCAAATCACAAAAAGTGATTTGAGATGACACAAGGGATTATATCCCAAATGTGAAAAAGCTTGAACTTGTTCACACTAAAACTAATTTGCAACGAGTCTAATTGTAAAATTGGATTAACATAATTAATTAAGATTAAGACTAATTAAGCTAGATTTAATCTTGTAGCTAAATAATAATTCTTGACAAAAGCAACACTTGTTAAGATTTTGTTCTAGATGAACTTCCCTAAGTCTTTGAAACATTAGCTGAATATGTTGTAGACAAACCTTCCAATTTAGGTTGTGTATGTTGACATCATCAACAAAGACTTTCAAAAATTGATTGTTCCAAATCTTTGAATACCTTAAGCATCATCCATAAAAAAATATCCATTGCATTCGATTCAATTCAAATGGCATAATGTTCCATTCATAAAGCCTTAATTTGTTGATGATTTCAAGGTTTTTTATATCTTCAAGTGCCATCAAAATTTGCCAAAACCTAAATTGAAGATCCAGGCAATGCAATAAACCATGTTGATTCCCCCAACTAATCCAACACATCATCAATTAGCTTCATGAGGAATGAATCTCGCCATGTCTATGCATTAAATGGTTTATAGTCACCACATAATTTCCTATTGCCATCTTTCTTCACCAGCAACATCAATCAACATCCATATTTTGATGAACTTTTATGCATCTTGCCCAAATCCACCAAAGCTTGTACTTGCATGTTTACTTCAACCTCTTCCTAGTAAGATAATCTTTTGGGGGTCATTTGACAAGGTGGAAACCCCTATGTGGCAATTACATGTTCACCAATGGTGTAATGACCTAACTCACCTTTGTGTCATGCAAAAATGTCCTAGAATTCTTCCAACAAATCCCACAATATGCAAGCTTGTTCTTCATCCAGAGAATTACCCAACTTGATTTTAGATTTGATTTCAGCCCACCTATTAATTGGGTATTCGGATGTATTGCCTTCTTGCATCATTGCACGAAAGAAATGGGATGTAGGGTTCAAAGATTGTTTGCAAATTGCCAAATCTTTTGTTCTTCCTTTGTTTGAACACATAATATCCAATATGAAAACTCATAATCATTTGCATATTGTCCTTCAAATAAACTTTGTCATTGTTCTTATAATACCAAATTGAACATTTGCATTGATGCTTCATCATCCAAGACTTGGTTCATTCCACAATTGCTTCGTTCTTCAATTTGATTTGTTTTTAATGGCAAAATCCTTTCGGGATTATCATTTACATCATCTTATGATTCATTCATGTCTTCTTCCAAAAGAGAATAATCATGGCGATTGTCAAAACTAGGAGCTTGGGAAGTCCATGCTTTTGTTTTTTTGCATGCAAATCATGTTAAGTTAAATTTGTCAAGATAGGCCTCCTTTGGCCTTGTAACCATCTAAAACATGTTGACAATGTTGAGAGGCAAAACTTCCATTGTTACACCTAGACCATTCCAAATTTGTATCAATCCTTTTTCAACACTAACAATAGTTCCAATTTTCATGAGAAAATCTAGCTTTAACAATACATCATAGTTGTCAATGTCCACCACAAAAAAAATCATTTAGCAAACGACCTTGCCCACCATAACATGAATGTCCTTGATTCTTCCATGCTTGAAGTGTTTTATATGTTTCATGACCTGAAACCATATGCATGATGCCAAGCTCTCTCACTACACTTACAACCATGACAAATATTGAGGCACTAATATCAACCAAACCTTCAAATAAGGCCTGATTAATTTCAACAACCAAATGAAGGGTTTTACTATGATTCGTTTTGTTGATGCAAACCCTTTTGATAGTAGGTGTGGGTGTGGTAGGCACAAATTCTATCTAGAATTATTTTATGCTTATTGACAAAATAATAAAATCATATTATCAAAACTATATTTGAAAGGTTCACTAATTATGGTTATGTTCATTCTAATTTCTCTATAAACTATTTTCACTTATTTTTTCATTATATTTATTGTTCCATTTTCCCAAATTTTTTATTATCATCAATAATTAAAATTTGTGGTTAATTCTCTATTAAGGGGGTAGGATGACTACATGATTTTGGATGAACAAGGCATTTAAAATAAAGATTGATCAGGGAATTTTGTTAGTTTGAATTTTGAATTCTTGTTGGTATTGATCATGATGAGGATACTATGGATTGTTCAAAAGGAGACAATTCTAGAAAACAAAGGGAAATTCTTAGACACAGTTTTGGAGAGAAAAGTGAGAAGCTATAGGTACTTGCAGTAGAAAACCACAAACTTTATTTTGATATATCACAAATTTTGATTATTGTTTTGGGATTTTTCTCAACAAAACATGGGATTCTATTATAATTTTGATTCATGTTTATAGTAATACATAGAAGCACAAACCTCTATAATGAATTTTATGTTCATATTATTGTGTGAATTATTTCAGTATGATAATAGCAAAAAATGTAATATAATTTTGTTTATGGAGTTTTTTTTTACAATGTATTTTGAAGTGCAGATTTTAGTTATATAAAATAACCATGAATATGGTATTTTAATGAATGGTGGTTAAGAATGTTGAAAATTAAGGTAGGAATAATGAACGTATGCATGTGAAATATAAATATGTTGTTACAATAATGTGAAATATTATGAAGGAATTAAATTTCATTTCTACCATTCTCACAATTTTAGTTAGAAAAACACAATAGTTCAGAGTAATCTCATTTTTTCCTCATCAATATCTAATGATGTCAATAGGCGAGCAAGCAAGCAGGCGAACCTACGTAGGTGAGTAATAATTTTTTTAAAAACGTATTCCACACCACATCATGGAATATTCTTAGTATATTTGTTTGCCACATGGATATTATTAAGTCACGTGGTATCATATTTTGCCATGTCACATCCATGTTTGTTCTAACATCAACAATGGCTTATTGATTTTGAACATGGGTTTAGTAAAAAAAGTCGTTGAAACCACTAATGCTCTCAAACAATAATTACAATAATTTCAAAAATGTTGAAATGGGTGGGAATTGCATACTTGAGAAATATTTGATGAAAATTAACTTCTCAAAATATATTAAATATTTGACAAACATGTGTTGAAATGGCCAAGGTATTATACATCAATATACATCACTTTACAATGATTGAAAAGTTACAAAATGGAGAAAAAAACCATTGGGCCAAAACTAGAATTTAAACTTCCTACATAATTTAGTTAATTGTAGAAAGGTTTATGAATGAGATTTTGATGTACTATCACATGAGTTCAAAGGCTTTAGAGCACTTCAACAAACGTTGAACTTCATCCCAACTCCATGTGTAATGATGAATGAACTCTTATGTGAACCCATAGGACATATTTGTCTGTAAGACAATACACATGTTTACATTGCACAAACATCCCACAACCACCCAAAGAACCTTCCAACATTGTGACAAAATAGACACATGAACATCTAAGGTAATTTCTAATAGTCACATCATATCTTTTGTCATCCGAAAAAAATACTATAAATTCGTCCATATTTGGGTGAGGGGACATCAATAGAGGAGAAAACAATGCATTGGGTAAGTAAGATGCCAATGTCCCAATTGTTGGTGTGCTATTGTGTTAGTTTGAAGATGGAAGGTTGTCTCACCTTCTTACCACCACGAGTTGTAGGCCAACAACTTGCATTAGCTGATTACACAATGTGTGAGCATTCATAGCGAGCATATGCAAAATGCTTGAACTACACAATTGGGAACCAAATAGATTTCAAGTAGGACTGTGGTCAAAGGAAAACCCCCGTTTCTTCTAGAGTTGTTACCTCCTTTTGAATTAAGTCACTACCTTCTTATATGGGCCATATTGTTAGAATTAAACGCCTAGCAACTACATATTTTTGCATTATCCCATCAACACAATGATTCAATTCATTAGGACAAAACCATTGCATATGGTGTTCCAATGATCTGTTATGAAATTGTACCCAAAACCCTAAGTAACATGGAGCAGAAATTCCACTTACAAATTTGTAAAGGTTGATTTTTGCTTTGCATTTGAGCCCAATGGTTTTTTGAAGCATAGAACACTGAATTGCATAACTAGGTGGGCAACATTCAATCCACCACTAGCCATCAACATAAATATTTTCCTTCAATTCCGGGCTACCTCAAAATATCAAAGGTAAACAAGTATTGGAACCAGATGGCAGTTGTTGCATGCTTACATCCCTGAGAATATTGGGTTGAGAAGTAAGAATTGTTTTTCATAAACGAGAGAAATTCATATGGTCAAGATAATGAAAATCATTGTTTGCACTAAGAGGATAATCAACGGTTCACTTGGCAAACCCAAAAACCTCCTCCCCTCGAAATGCAGAGCACGATTAGAAAAAGAAGATTTAGACTTGTAATTTGCCACAACAATTGCTAGCCTAGCATGATCACTAAACTATTGGGCCCTCCTCAACAACAATTCATTCCTATCAGGTCCATGATTAGTTGGACCACCTCGTAAGTATTGTCTATACAATGTAAATTGTTTGAAGCTAAAACATAATCATCAAACATCATTGTGTAGAGACAAGTGCCGTGATTCCCCAATTATTGTAACCAAATGTTATGCACAATTTAGCTAGATTGTAAGTGGGCATGTCTGCCCATTCCTCATCATTAAACTTCTGTAGATGAAAGGAAAGGAAACATTAGAAAAATCTGAAACATTACAATGAAAAAAGAACTACAAATGGAACTTGAGTGGAAATGGACACCATACAATTTTGGATGCACAGAAGAGAATGGGAGTCATAGGAAGTTCATAAAAGAAGTATTCACATGGACCATGAAACCTCCCCATTGTTTGACATGAAAATGCCAAAAATTAAGTTAATTGCTAAGCTCATGGACACCTACCTCAGAAGTAGCCCTAGATGAAAGCCATTAACAACAAATTAAAACATAATGACTATCAACATCCCCAAGGGATGTTGCATTCTTGTACGTTAGTGGCAAAAAGTCTTATGTTCATCTTGCAACTTAGGTTTGATAATGCTTATTGCGTGATTGAGTCCAATGGAATAAACAGGTGCACTCCTTACCAACCATCCTTATAGAAGGGTCCCTTGAACCATAAACAATTTTGACCGTGTTCTAATTGGCTTATGTGTTATTAACCATAAATCCCTTGGAATTGGGTTTTGGAAACCCATGCTTCAACATCGTTTCATTAAGCTTTATCCACATAAGTCCTTGAACTTTGGTGTCCTTAGAATACATATCACAAACTACTATGGTCAACATTTTACAATAGGCAGAATTGTACACATGCTAAGCCATAGTTATCCAACTAGCAAGACACTTCATATGATCAAACATGATCCAAACGTTCTACAAATCCCCTACAGGTTGCATTCATGTGACAAGGCTGACTCCACTCCGACACCATTTATTGACATCTTAAAAATAAGCACCTTTTGTCTTAAAAATTGTCCTGGGAAGCTACATTCCTGGATGTAGTCATAGGGACTTTTGGACTTCAATTCAAGGATGTTATAAATATAACCAACTCCCGAATGACATTTGAAAGTGTGGAAAAACATTAATTGATCAATGGATTACTTCATGAGACCATCTTGAAGTTGACAAGTTAACTGTGAATGGTGCAGATGGTGAAGTGAGGATTATGTAAGTATGGTTTCCAAAAGGGCCATACTAGGGATTGGGACCTACAATTACCATGGTTAACCATGGGATATAGGTTTAGTTGATAGGCTTCCTTTACATCATTTTCACCATATTTTTTACTATTTGGTCATCATCCTGAACTACCAACTTCCATTCGACCTGATGTTATGGCAGTCATGAATTTGGATGATCCTTTAAGGTGGCTTTAGGCATGTGAGCAACAAGCAACTTTATTTCGACATGTGATGCCTATGGCAATGGAAAATTTAATGATTGCTCAACACTAAGATACTCTTCGATATGCCACTATACGTGAATGTGGTTGTCTACCTCAAGTTCGTAGGTTTAAACCAAAAGATTTTGTGTACTTGCAACGAACTCCACCAACTACCTTAAATGTCATTGCAGGACTATCATTTTGAGGGTTTGAAAGGTATTACCTTTTGGAGTGTTGTTGTTGGAAGGCCAAGATGGTTAGACATGGAAGGAACATGTGCGTAGTTGTGTGCCATGTCATTTTTTTCATGTGGATGGTCATATTGACCTTTCTTTGGCAATTGTTCCTACCATATTACATTGTATGTTGTGTGGGCAAGCCACGAAGGTTGCCATTATGTTGATTTGTGATCAAAGTTCCAAGGGTTAGCACATTGGATGCCTCACGCCATTTTTGCAAGAAGTATCAATTGATAAATGGTTTTGCCCATGATGCATTTAGTTGACCTAGGTACCCATTTTCGAGCTAGATGGTAAGGGGTCCCTTTCGTAATTCTCTTCCATTGCATGTTCCACATTTGGTTGAGGAATTGGGGGGATTGTAGCTAGGCAACTAACGATGGGGCTTACACTTGTACCCAACTTATTGGTCCTTCCACCTAAAACCAAAGTGTTCATTCATGGTGGATTTCACACATGAGACTTTCTATGTTGTTATTTGGCTTAGAGGGATGTTAGCCCCACATATGGGGGCGATTTGAAGTGATGTGCCATTTTGGGTATCATGATGTTATTTTGTTTATGTGTGTGGCTAACAATAGGTGTAGGCACCAATATGACATTTGGGATATAATCCCAAATGTGTGATATCAAATCACTTTTGGTGATTTGAGATTTCAGGACATTGTTTTTATGTTGTGCAGTTTCATAATTTTCATAATTTTCATTTTGCACATCTTGTGTAGTTTCATGTTTTTCCATGTTTTGAACTTGGATTCTTGTGTTTTGTTGTTTATAAGTGAGTTTCTTTTATTTGGGTTGATGTGCCAATTTAGGTATCATGTTGTTATTTTGTTTATGTGTGTGGACATTGATAAGTGTAGGCATTGATATGGTAACACAAGACATTTTGGAACCTAAAACATTATCTTTTTAGGTCATGTTGTGGGCATGGGAGGATCTTATCATGACCCCAAGAAAGTTACTTTTGTGGAAGGTTTTCCAATCCCCAAGTCTGTGACCAATGTATAATTATGTTATGAGTTATTAAAACTGCAAGCTCAACCATTAGACATCTTGGTGACATTAACCAAAATATACTTAAAACAACCATACGGATCATCACATGCATCCATCCATGTTTGCACATTCAACTAAAACAATTTGCAAAAAAAAAAAAGTATGAAAAAATGTGAAAAAAAATAAAAATTGAATTGTATCCATGGTGTCATAATTTTGATGTTTATTATTAGCACATAGTTGTGTGCAAGAACCCTCATTAATTCGATGGCTATGGACAACTTTTTCTAGAACCCTTTCAAGTACCTTTCCAACAATTCCTTTTTCTACATCCCAAATTTTCCTAGACACATGTTGAAATTCATGCATGTATTCAATCACAAATCCCAATGTCTCATCCAATATGTATTTTTCAACCATTGATCCCTCAGGCTATGCAATGTTATGGACATAGCCTTTGAACACCTTCATCATTCACTCCACTAGATACACCCAACAATTATGAATTAATCCACATAAATTTAGTTCGTCTACCACATGCAAGAACAATTGTGTCATTATGTTGAAGAAAACTAAAAATAACTCTTTTTTTAAAAGGAAAAAAATTATAACCACATCTTCCTATAGATTCCCAATCTATGTAAGGTTCCAAACCTTCACACAAACCTATTGAAAAACCCTATTAAGTTGCATAATGGCCATCCATAGCTTTATTGCCATTGGGCCACACAAGCACATTGGTAAGAATTGTTACATTAACAAATGATAATGATGTGTTTTCATGGATCCTAACTTCTTATCTAACATATGTTTTGGTAATAATGCCCCATAATTTGAGGGAAACTTCCTTAAACCCAACCTAAACAATAAAATATTCAATTCATCTAATGTAAAAACTTATGGTGCATGTGACTTCAAAACATTAATATAAAAATGGGGTATAGTTCATTAACTTAAATGATTATGGAACCTTAAAAATGAAATAGAATTCATTTCACCCTAATCATTTAACCTTAGCTAAAATTATTTTATTATATGATCATTAGTAATTATCATGTTTCGATACTAGTTGACATAATTCACTACTAATTGAAGTAATTCACTATAATAAAGAGGGTTTTTTAACATTGTTATTTAAAAAAAAATCTCAAGTTATTTAAAACTATATTTTAAGTTATACCCTCTAAGATTATTTTATTTTTAAACTATTGATGTTATTTTATCCTAGCCTATTATAGGTTATATTATAGGTTATTTTGGATTATTTTACCCTAAGTCATTTTAGGTTATTTTATATAAGTTATAATAGCTTTGAATAGCCTAGGATAGAATATTTTATAATAATTTAGGATGGACTAATTTAAAATAACCAAAAAATAAACTAAGGTGAAATAATTTAAAATAGCCTAAAATAATCAAAGGTGTAATAACTTATAATAGCCAAAGGTGGATCATGACATAAAAAACTAAAAATAACCTGAAATAGTTGAAGGTGAAATTAATTAGAATAGTATAAAATAACTTAGCATAAAATAACCTTTGAATAATTAATAATAGTGATAATAGCCTAAGGTGGAATAACTTATAATAGTTGTAAATATTTTAATAAATAAATAAATCAGTAGAAAGGTTAGATAATTATAAGTAAAAAGGAGGGAAGTAAACCTAGTTGGGTAGGTTAT
>Ga0116228_10000745_pt1 | contig 25476 bp, 24 predicted proteins | sample S1TSphfallax_2_FD_89694 | JGI IMG/M metagenome (GOLD analysis project Ga0116228, IMG submission 89694) | Host-associated microbial communities from peat moss isolated from Minnesota, USA - S1T2_Fc - Sphagnum fallax MG | ecosystem: Host-associated > Plants > Peat moss > Unclassified | place...
ATTGGTAGCGGGGGCAGGATTTGAACCTGCGACCTTCGGGTTATGAGCCCGACGAGCTGCCAGACTGCTCCACCCCGCACCGGAGTAGCCGCCCATTGTACCCAGTATCCCCGCCAACGCAAGCCACTCGAAAACCCTAAGCTCCAGGCTCCGGAATCACGGACGATCCATGCAAGGTCCAGGGGCTAGAGGCAGTCCGGCGGGAACTGCCTCTTGTTCCCGCCGGACTGCCTCTAGCCCCCTCACTGCAGCGCCCTCTGACAAATTTGCAGCAACGCCCCGGGCATGATGCCGAGGCCGATCACCAGCAAGGCATTGCAGCTCAGCACCGTGCGCATCAGCACCGATCCGCCGATCACCGACGTGTCCGTGGGTTCATCGAACAGCATCAACTTGACGACGCGCAGGTAATAGAACGCGCCGACCACGGAAAACAACACCGCAACCACGGCGAGCCACGTCATACCCACGCCGGTGACCGCCTGCACCACGCCCAATTTGGCCCAGAAGCCGATGAACGGTGGCAGACCTGCGAGGCTGAACATCAGGAAAGCCATCATCAAGGCGAACCAGGGACTGCGCGCCCACAAGCCCTTGAAGTCCTCGAGTTTGTCGGCCTCGAAACCCTGCCGCGTCAGCAGCAAAATCATGCCGAAAGCGCCGGCGGCCACGATGACGTAGCTGATCATGTAGAACATGGCCGCCTGATACCCCTGCGCCGTCCCCGCCAGGATTCCGAGGATCACGTAGCCCACGTGAGAAATCGTCGAATACGCCAGCATGCGTTTCAGATTGCTCTGCGCGATCGCCACGATGTTGCCGATCGCCATCGACAACACGGACAGCACCACCAGCATCTGGCTCCAATCCGCTTGCGCGCTTCCCAGCGCCTCCGGCAACAGCCGCATCGCCAGCGCGAATGCCGCCAGCTTCGACGCCGTGCCGATGAACAACGTCACGCACGTGGGCGAGCCCTCGTACACGTCGGGAATCCACATGTGGAAGGGCACGGCGCCGAACTTGAATCCGACGCCGACGATGATGAAGGCGATGCCGAAGATCAGTCCGACGTTGTCGCCCAAACCATTGTGCACCGCATCCGCGATGGCGGCCAGCTCCAGGCTGCCGGTCACGCCGTAGACGATAGACATGCCGTACAGCAGCGTTCCCGATGCCATGGAGCCCAGCACGAAGTACTTGATGGCCGACTCCGCCGCAAGACCCGAGTCGCGATCGAACGCCACCATGGCATAAAGGCACAGCGACAGGAGCTCCAAGCCCAGGTACAGCGTGATCAGGTTGGCCGCCGAGATCAGCACCAGCGTCCCCAAGGTGGCGAATAATCCCAGCACGAAGTACTCGCCCTTGAATATGGCGCGGCGCCTCAAGTAACCGGTCGAATACACGAACACGGCCGCCACGATGATGAGCGTGACAACTTTCAGAACCTGCGCCATCGGATCGAGTTCGTACAGCCCGCCGAGCGCCACGATCCTGCCCGTCACCGGCGCCACGGCGACCAGCAGCGCGGTGACCGCCAAACTCACCACCGCCAGCACGCCGGTCCAATGGCGCTGCGCGTCGCTCAGCAGCAGGTCGAGCAACAGGATCGCACAGGCCGCCAAACCTAGGAAAATTTCCGGTCCCGCGTAGCTCAGGCCTTGGATGAAGTAACTCGGATTGAATGAGCCGGCGTTCATGCTCTCCTCAAGGCGCGATCTTCGAGATTAACAACTGCTGCGCCAGATGGTCGGTGCTGGCGCGCATCACGTCCAGCAGCGGCGCGGGCCACACGCCGACTGCGATCACCGCCGCCGCCAACAGCCCCAGCACCAAAAACTCGCGGCCGTTGAGGTCCTTCAGCGCCGCCACCTTGTCGTTGGCAATCTCGCCGAATATCACCCGTTTCACCAGCCACAAGCTGTATGCGGCGCCCAGGATCAAGGTCGTCCCTGCAAAGAACGCGTACCAGACATTGGCCTTGAGCGACGCCAGCAGCACCAAAAACTCGCCGACGAAGCCGGACGTTCCCGGCAACCCCGAATTCGCCAGCGCGAAGAACACCATGAATGCCGCGAACGCCGGCATGGTGTTGATCACACCGCCGTAGTCGCTGATCTCGCGGCTGTGCACGCGGTCGTAGAGAACGCCGACGCAGAGGAACATGGCGCCCGAGACGAAGCCGTGCGAGAGCATCTGCACCACGGCGCCGTCGATGCCCATCTCCACGCCGCCGGTCTTGCCGGTGTGCGCCACGATCTGAAAACCGATGAACATCCCCAGGGTGACGAAACCCATGTGCGCGATCGAGGAGTAGGCAATCAGCTTTTTCATGTCGCGCTGCGCGAGGGCCACGAAGCCGATGTACACCACTGCGATCAGACTGAAGGCAATGATCAGCCAGTCCAATTCGCGGCTGGCATCGGGAGCGATGGGCAGCGAGAAGCGCAAAAAGCCGTAACCTCCCATCTTCAGCATGATGGCCGCCAGCACCACGGAACCGCCGGTCGGCGCCTCGACGTGGGCATCGGGCAACCACGTATGCACCGGCCACATGGGGACCTTCACCGCAAAGGCGGCAAAGAACGCCAGGAATATGCAGGTCTGTTCGGTGAGGTTGAGCGGCAGCGCCTGAAATGCCGCCAGATCATAGCTGCCCGCCCGCAGATACATATAGATCAATGCCACCAGCATCAACAGCGATCCGATGAAGGTGTACAGGAAGAATTTGACGGTCGCGTACACGCGCCGCGGACCGCCCCATACACCGATGATGATGAACATCGGTATCAGCATCGCCTCCCAGAACACGTAGAACAGCACGCCGTCCAGCGCGGCGAACACGCCGATCATCAAGCCTTCCAATATCAAGAAGGCCGCGAAGTACTGCGCCACGCGCTTCGCCACGTTGACCCAGCTGGCGATGACGATGAGCACCGTTGTGAACGAGGTCAACAGAATCAGGGGCATCGATATGCCGTCGACGCCGACATAGAACTGCGCGTGTATTGTCGCGATCCACGGGACTTGTTCCACGAACTGCATGGTGGCGATGCCGGTGTTGAACCCGGCCCACAGCGGGATGCTGCAGAGCAAGGTCACCACGCTGACGGCCAGAGACAGCCACTTCGCCGCGGGTTCGTTTTTTCCCAATCCCAGCACGGCAAAGCCGCCGAGGATGGGCAGCGATATCAACACCGCCAACAAATGGCCGCCGAACATCATGTGCGCCAGATCAGCCACATCAGCAGCGACGCCAACCCTAGGATCATCGCGAAGGCATAGTGATACAGATAGCCCGACTGCGCATAGCGCATGATCGAACCGAGCCAGCGCACGGTCCGCGCACTGCCGTTCACCAGGCCATCGTCGATGATGATTTGGTCGCCGAACCGCCACAGAGTGCCGCCCAGCATGCGCGCCGCCGGCATGATGACGTGCTCGTTGAACCAATCGAATCCATATTTATCCACGAGGATGGTGTACAGCCACTTGAAGGAACTTTCGGCCTTGTCGGCCCATGCCGGGAATTTGAGAAAAAACAGCCATGCGGTCAGTACCCCCAGGGCCGCCAGGCTGAGCGGCAACGAGGTAAGTGCGGTCAGCACGAAGGCACCCGAACCGTGGAACTCCTCGCCCATGAGATCGAGCACGTTGTTGGCCGCGCTCACCTGTATGCTGCCCGAGAAGAAATTACCGAACAGCACCGGCTTGACCGTCAGCCAGCCGATCAGCGCCGAGGGGATCGCCAACAGCACGAGCGGCACGGTCACCACCCAGGGGCTTTCGTGCAAATGCTCCTGCGTATGATGATCCATGCGTTCCGTGCCGTGAAAAGTCATGAAGAACATGCGGAAGGTGTACAGGGCCGTGATGAAGACGCCGCTCAGCACGCAAAAATAGGCGTAGCCCGAGAAGGCGCGATGGCCGGCGGCATGGGCGGCGGCCACCGCATCGATCAAGAGATCCTTGGAGAAGAATCCGGACGTGCCCGGAAAACCGATCAGCGCCAGGCATCCGACCAGGCACGTCCAATAGGTCACCGGCAGGTACTTGCGCAGCCCGCCCATCTTGCGCATGTCTTGCTCGTGATGCATGGCCATGATGACCGAGCCCGCGGCCAGGAACAGCAGCGCCTTGAAGAAGGCATGGGTCATCAGGTGGAAGATGCCCGCGCCATACGCCGAGACGCCCAATGCCACGGTCATGTACCCGAGCTGCGACAGCGTCGAATAGGCGATGACACGCTTGATGTCGTTGGCCACGACGCCCAGCAGTCCCATGAAGAAAGCGGTGGTGGCGCCGATCAGCAGCACGAAGGACAGAGCCGTTTCCGACAGTTCGAACAGCGGCGACATGCGCGCCACCATGAAGATGCCGGCCGTCACCATCGTGGCGGCGTGAATCAGCGCCGAGATGGGCGTCGGGCCTTCCATCGAATCCGGCAGCCAGATATGCAGCGGCACCTGCGCCGATTTGCCCATCGCCCCGATGAACAGGCAGATGCACGTGAAGGTGATGGCCGGCCACGCCAGCGCGCCGGAAATGTGTATCTGCGCCGCAGCGATGTTGTCGGCGTGCGCGAACACGGTGGCGTAGTCCAAGGAGCCCGTGTAGCGCAGCACGGCGGCGATGCCGAGTACGAAACCGAAGTCGCCGACACGATTGACCAGGAACGCCTTCAGATTCGCGAAAATCGCGGTCGGACGCGTGTACCAGAAGCCGATCAGCAGGTAGGACACCATGCCCACGGCTTCCCAGCCGAAGAACAACTGCATGAAGTTGTTGGACATCACCAGCATCAGCATGGCGAAGGTGAACAAGGAGATGTAGCTGAAGAAGCGCTGATAGCCGTCGTCGTCGTGCATGTAGCCGACGGTGTAGACATGCACCATCAGGGAGACGAAGGTCACCACCGACATCATCATCGCCGTCAGACGATCGACGAGGAATCCGACCTGCATGTGGACGCCGTCGGAAACCATCCAGGTATAGACGGTGGCGTTGAAGGGCTGCATGCCGCCGGCCGTGAACTGGTAGAGCACGTACAGCGACAAGGCGCAGGAAATGGCCACGCCAGAGATGGTGACGCTGTGCGCACCGCTCCTGCCGATGGCGCGTCCGAACAAACCGGCGATCACGGACGCCAGCAGCGGCGCCAGCACAATGGTGAGATAAATCGGCTGCATCGTTCGCTATCCCTCAGCCCTGGAGCGAATCCAGATCTTCCACATCGATGCTGCTGCGCTCGCGGAACAACACCACCAGAATCGCCAAGCCGATGGCCGCCTCGGCGGCAGCCACGGTCAAGATGAAAAATACGAACACCTGGCCGTCGATGTTCCCGAGGAAGCGCGAGAACGCCACGAAGTTGAAATTCACCGCCAGCAGCATTAGTTCGATGCACATCAACAGCACGATGATGTTCTTGCGGTTCAGGAACACGCCGGCGACGCCGATGGCGAACAGAATTCCCGACAGCGCCAGCACGTGCGTCAGCGTGATCATGAACGCTTCTCCCCCACCATCTTCACGATGCGCACCCTGTCCTTGGCCCGTACCGCCACCTGCGCGGCAATGTCCTGGGGCTTGGCGCCCTTTCTCTGTCGCAGCGTGAGCACGATCGCCGCGACGCTCGCCACCAGCAGGACCAGTGCCGCGATCTGCGCAGGGTACGCATAGCGCGTGAACAATTCGGCGCCGAGCGCGCGGGTATTGGAGTAATTGGCCGCCAACGCCGGCGCACTCTTCAAGTCCATGCCGCCGAGATGCCGCACCACGATCACGTTGATCATGGCGAACACCACGAAGCCGGCGACCGCGACCGTCAAGGGCCAGTAGCCGACGAACTCGCGGCGCAATCGCTCCAGGTTGATATCCAGCATCATCACGACGAACAGGAACAACACCATGACCGCGCCCACGTACACCAGCACCAGCACGATCCCCAGGAATTCGGCATCCAGCATCACCCAGATGATCGCGGAGTTGAAAAAACACAACACCAGCAGCAAGGCGGAATACACCGGATTGCGCGACAGGATCACGCCCAGCGCCGCGCACACCAGCACGCCGGCAAAGACGAAAAATAGAATCGTCGCGAACATCAGCGGTAGCGCGCGTCGGCGGCCTTGTCCGCCGCAATCATGGCTTCATAGCGCTCGCCGATGCCGAGCAGCTTGTCCTTGCTCATGATGTTCTCGCCGCGGTTCTCCATGTGGTACTCGTGGATCCGCGTCTCCACGATGGCATCCACCGGGCACGCCTCCTCGCAAAACCCGCAATAGATGCACTTGAACAGATCGATGTCGTAGCGCGTGGTGCGGCGGGTACCGTCGCTGCCGGCGTCCGACTCGATGGTGATCGCCAGCGCCGGGCACACCGCTTCGCACAGCTTGCAGGCGATGCAGCGCTCCTCTCCGTTCGGATACCGGCGCAGCGCATGCAGGCCGCGGTAGCGGTAGCTTTGCGGGGTCTTCTCTTCCGGATAATTGACCGTCACCTTGCGCTGCCACATGGCCCGCCAGGTCACCGACAGCCCCTGCAGCAATTCGGCGAGCAGATACGTCTTCAAGAAGCTGCGAATACCCTGCATCACAATTGCCCCTTCCACGGACCGACGTGGAGATACACCATCAAACCCTCGACCAGCAGCCACACCAGGGTGACGGGAATCAGCGCCTTCCAGCCGAGGCGCATGATTTGATCGTAACGGTAGCGGGGAAAGGTCGCGCGCAGCCACAGAAACGTGAACATCGGGAACAAGGTCTTCAGGCCGAACCAAAAAAAGCTCGGCGCCGCCAGCCACGAGTCGTGCGGCACGATGCTCCAGCCGTCGAACGGCGAGAGCCAGCCGCCGAAGAAGAAGATCACGGTGAGCGCCGAGATCAGGATCATGTTGACGTACTCGGCCACGAAGAACAGCGCGAACGCCATGCCCGAATAGTCGACGTGGAATCCCGCCACGATTTCCGACTCGCCTTCCGCCACGTCGAACGGCGCCCGGTTGGTCTCGGCCACGCCCGATATGAAATACACGATCAGCAGCGGAAACAGCCACGTCCAATTCCAGCCGAACATGCCGCTCTGATTCTGAATGATGTCGCCGATGTTGAGGCTGCCCGCCGCCATCAGCACGCCCACCATGGCAAATCCCATGGCGATTTCGTAGGCGACGATTTGTGCCGCCGAGCGCATCGCGCCGAGGAATGCATACTTCGAATTGGCGGCCCAGCCGGCGAGGATGATACCGTACACGCCCATCGAGGTGAGCGCCAGGATGTACAGCAGTCCCGCATCGATATTGGCGAAGGCATGCTGCGGCCGCAGCGGGATCACCGCCCATATCGCGAGCGACGGAATCAAGGCCAACAGCGGCGCCAGGCGGAACAGCAGCCCGTTGGCATCCGCCGGGATGATGATTTCCTTGAACATCAGCTTGACCACGTCCGCGAACGGCTGCGCCAGCCCCGGGATGAGCAGGCCGCCGATGCGGTTCGGGCCTTTGCGGAACTGGATCCAGCCGATCACCTTGCGCTCCGCCAGCACGTACATCGCCATCACCAGGATGATGGAGATGGTGGTCATCACGCCCTGCACCAGCGTCAACAGAGGTGTGGTCCAGTAAGGCGTGATCTGGCTCTCGAGCCATGCCCGCAGCGGCGTCCAGTCCCACATGGTCCTACAGTACGCTGCGGGTCATGCGCCCGTCCTTGGTCTTTGCCAATGCATCCGAGCCGCGCACCAGCACGTCCACCTGATAAGGCGGGACATCGACCCACACTCCCGCGGCGTCGGCGCCGGTCAGTTCCGCCGGCACCGGAGCGGGATTCGCCGGTTCGAGACGCGTACCGCACAGCGCCTTGAGCGCGTCGCGCACTTGCTCGGAACTGTCGTATTCCACACCCTGCACGTTCAGCAGATTGGCCAGCACCCGCAGAATCTTCCAACCCGGACGGCTCTCGCCCAAGGGTTTGGCGGCGCCGGCCCAGCTCTGCCACCGGCCCTCGGCATTCACGTACGTGCCCGAGGTCTCCGCGAACGTGCTCATCGGCAACACGATGTGCACCAGGGACTTGAGGCTCTCCGGAAGGTGCGTGGTGACGGCGATGACGAGATCGGCTCCCTGTAGCGCCTCGCTTTCGCTTAGATCCTGAGCCGGATCGATGCCGCCGAACAGCACGTACGCCTTGCGCGGCGAGTCGAGCATCGCGCGCGTGCTCAGACCGGTCTGGCGCGCCGGCGCACCGCCCGGCTCGCGGTGCGGCACCGCGCCCGCCAGATACGCGCCCGCCGCGTTCGCTCCTTCGGTGATGAATCCGACCGAGGCACCGCACAGCTTGGCGAGTGCGGCCGCCAGCGATTTCAACTGCACGTACGCCGGGTGTCGCTGCGCCAGGGTACCCAGTATGACGGCGCGCCGCGTGCCATTGGTCAGCGCGGCGATGATGGCCCGATGCTCATCGCTCACATCCGCCGCCGTGCCTTGCGCATCGGGCGCCGTTGCCGCGTGCACCAAAGCGGTAAGTTCGCCCACCAGCTCGCCGCTCGAATACGCGGCCACGGGAAACATGTAATCGAAGCGCCGCGGATTCAAGAATGCCACTTTCGCGCCGCCCCTGACCGCCGCCTTGCGCAGGCGGTGCGCCAGCATTGGTACCTCATGGCGCAGATCCGAACCCACGATGAGTGCGCCCTGCAGTGCTTCGACGTCCGCAATGGCGAGTCCCAGATGCGGGAATGCGGGCTCGCTCTCCGGCGCACGAAAATCCAGCTGCCGCAGCCGGTGATCGATGTTAGGACACTCCAAGCCCCGGGCAATCTGCGCCAGGAGATACATTTCCTCGAGCGTCGCCGAGGGCGTGCTCAGGAAGCCGATCGCGGCACCGCCGTGAGCCGCGCGCACCTTTTGCAGGCGCTCTGCGGCCTCGTTCAGCGCGACTTCCCAATCGACCACCCGCAACGCACCGTCGTTCGCGAGCATGGGCTTGTCGCTGCGGTCGGCCGAGTACATGCCCTCGAATCCGAAACGGTCGCGATCCGCGATCCAGGTTTCGTTGATCTGCTCATTTTCGCGCGGCACCATGCGCATCAACTTGCCGCGCAGCACGTGCCCGTACAGGTTCGTGCCGAAGGCGTCGTGCGGCGACACCAGCGCCGCCTGCGTCATCTCCCAGGAACGGGCGTGATAGCGGAACGGCTTGTTGTTGAGCGCGCCCACCGGGCATAAATCGATGATGTTGGCCGAGAGTTCGTGATCGACGCTGTGCTCGATGTAGGTGCCGATCTCCATGTGCTCGCCGCGGCCCGTGGCGCCCATCTGCGGATATCCCTGGATCTCCGCACCGAAGCGCACGCAGCGGGTGCAGTGTATGCAGCGCGTCATATCGGTCGACACCAGCGGACCCAGGTTTTTGTCCTTGACCACGCGCTTGCGCTCGCTGAAGCGCGCGATGTCGCGACCGTACCCCAGCGACAAATCCTGCAGTTCGCACTCGCCGCCCTGATCGCAGATCGGGCAGTCGAGCGGATGATTGATGAGCAAGAACTCCATGGTCGCGCGCTGTGCGGCCACCGCCTTCGGCGAGCGCGTGAACACCTTCATGCCCTCGGTCACCGGCGTCGCGCATGCCGGCAGCGGCTTCGGCGCCTTCTCGACCTCCACCAAACACATGCGGCAGTTGGCCGCGACCGTCAGCTTGTCGTGATAGCAGAAGCGCGGAATGTAGATGTCCACAGGATCGGTCGCCTGCATGATCATCTGACCCTTGCGGGCCTTCACGGCGACGCCGTTGACTTCGATGTTGACCGTGTCGTCGCTCATGGACTTAAGCCGCCACCGACCGGGTGTCGCCTGGGGTGCCATCGCCCGGGTCACCGACAGGCGGAGCCCCCTCGACGATCGAGCGGCCTTTGTGCTCGATCATGTATTTGAACTCATGCCCGAAGTGCTTGAGAAAGCTTTGCACCGGCCACGCCGCCGCATCGCCCAACGCGCAGATCGTATGCCCCTCGATGCGATTGGCCACATCCAAGAGCAACCCCAAATCCTCGGCGCGGCCCCGGCCGGCGATGATGCGCTTCAACATGCGGTCCAGCCAGCCCGTGCCCTCGCGGCACGGCGTGCATTGACCGCAGGACTCGGACATATAAAAGCGCGCCAGCCGCTCCAGCGCCCGCACCATGCAGGTCGTCTCGTCCATGACGATGACGGCGCCCGTACCCACCGAGGAGCCGGCCTTCTTCACCGAGTCGTAGTCCATGTTGGTGTTCCACATGATCTCGCCCGGTACCACGGGACAAGATGACCCGCCGGGAATCACCGCCTTCAACTTGCGGCCCTTCCAAATCCCGCCGCACAGCGCCATCAGGTCCTTGAACGGGATGCCCATCGGCAATTCGTAGTTGCCCGGCTTCTCGATGTGGCCGGACACGGAGAAAATCAGGGTACCGCCCGAATTGGCGGGCCCGAGACCTGCGAACCACGCGGCTCCCTTGCGCAGGATGGTGGGCACCGAGGCGAAGCTCTGCGTGTTGTTGATGGTGGTGGGTTTGCCGAACAAGCCGAAGTTGGCGGGGAAAGGCGGCTTGAAGCGCGGCTTGCCGGGCTTGCCCTCGAGCGACTCGAGCAGCGCCGTCTCCTCGCCGCAGATGTAGGCGCCGGCGCCGATGAACATGTGCAGATCGAAGTCCACACCCGAACCTAAGATGTTTTTGCCGAGCAGGCCGGCGGCATACGCTTCGGCCAGCGCCGCCTCGAAACGCGGAATGGGCTCGCCCAGGAACTCGCCGCGGATGTAGTTGTAACCGACGCTCGCCGTCATGGCGTAGCCGCCGATCGCCATGCCCTCGATCACCGCGTGCGGGTTGTAGCGCAGGATATCCCGGTCGTGGCAGGTGCCGGGTTCGGACTCGTCGGAATTGCACACCACGTATTTCTGCACCGGCGAGGAGCGCGGCATGAAGCTCCATTTCACGCCGGTGGGAAATGCGGCGCCGCCGCGCCCGCGCAATCCCGAAGCCTTTACCTCGTCGATGATCTTCTCGCGCGGCGTCTGTTCGCGCAGGATCTTCTCCCACGCCTGATAGCCGCCGAACCGGCGATACCCCTCCAGCGTCCACGACCGCTCGTACTTGAGAGCCTCGAACAACAGCAGATTTTGCTCGTACGCCATCAGTGCCCTCTGCTCATTTCAATTCGTCCAGAATCTCATCGATGCGCGAAGGGGTGAGATTCTCGTGGAACACGTGATCCACCATCATCATGGGTGCGCCGGTGCAGGCCGCCAGACATTCCTCTTCGCGCTTCAGATAAATACGTCCATCCGGCGTGCTCTCGCCCGTCTTGATGCCGAGCTTGCTTTCGACGTGTTGGACCACCGCCTGCGAGCCGCGCAGCATGCACGAGATATTGGTGCATACCGAGATGTGGTGCCGCCCCACCGGCTTGGTCTCGAACATGGAGTAGAACGAGGCCACCTCGTACACCATGATGTTCGGCAGGCCGAGATACTCGGCCACCGCGTCCATCAAATCCGTGGTCAGATAACCGTGGTTTTCGTGCTGCACGGCGTGCAGCGCCGAGATCACCGCGGAGCGCTTGCGTTCCGGCGGAAACTTACGCGTCCAGGTGTCGATCTCCTCGCGCACGTGCGCCGACAATTGCACGCTCATCGGTCGATCTCGCCGAAGACGATGTCCTGCGTGCCGATCACGGCGACCACATCCGCCAGCATGTGACCGCGCACCATCTCATCGAGGGAGGCCAGGTGCGCGAATCCCGGCGCACGCACCTTCAGGCGATACGGCTTGTTGGCGCCGTCGGACACCAGGTACACGCCGAGTTCGCCTTTCGGCGCCTCCACCACGGCATACGCCTCGCCTTCCGGCACACAGTAGCCTTCGGTCATGAATTTGAAATGATGGATCAAGGACTCCATGTCGCCCTTCATCTCCTCGCGGCGCGGCGGCCGCACCTTGCGGTCGTCGATCATGACCGGACCCGGATTGCTCTTCAGCCACTCGACGCACTGTGCGACGATGCGGTTCGCTTGCCGCAGCTCCTCGATACGCACCAGATACCGGGCGTAGCAATCGCCGTTGACCCCGACCGGTATGTCGAAATCCATCTTGTCGTACACATCGTAGGGCTGTTTCTTGCGGATGTCCCACTCGATGCCGGAACCGCGCAACATGGGTCCGGAAAACCCCAGCTGCATGGCGCGCTCGGGGCTGACCACGCCGATGTTCACGGTGCGCTGCTTCCATATGCGGTTGTCGGTCAGCAGCGTCTCGTACTCATCCACGCAGGCGGGAAAGCGCCTGGTGAAATCCTCGATGAATTCCAGCAGGCCGGCGCCACGCCGCTCGTTGAAGCGGTCGGCGTCCTTTTTGCTGCGCCACTTGGATTGCTGATACTGCGGCATGGTCTCGGGCAGATCGCGATACACGCCGCCGGGACGATAGTAGGTGGCGTGCATGCGCGTGCCGGAAACCGCTTCGTAGCAGTCCATGAGATCTTCGCGTTCGCGGAAACAGTAGAGGAACACCGTCATCGCGCCGATGTCCAGGCCGTGGGAACCGAGCCACATCAGATGGTTCAAGATGCGCGTGATCTCATCGAACATCACGCGGATGTATTGCGCGCGGATTGGCGGCTCCAATCCCAGCAGCTTCTCGATTGCCATGACATAGGCGTGCTCGTTGCACATCATCGATACGTAGTCGAGCCGGTCCATGTAGCCGATCGATTGATTGAAGGGCTTGCTCTCCGCCAGCTTCTCCGTGCCCCGGTGCAGCAGCCCGATGTGCGGATCGGCCTTCTGGATGACTTCGCCATCCAGTTCCAGCACCAGGCGCAGCACGCCATGCGCCGCCGGGTGCTGCGGACCGAAGTTCATGGTGTAGTTGCGGATCTCAGCCATTGGGTTTTTCGAGTGTGTTCGTGTGCACGGGCGCGTTGGTGAGCTGCGGATCATAGCGGTTGTCGCGCCGGATCACCTTCGGCACCAGCACGCGCGGATCGATGCTCACCGGTTGGTACACCACGCGGCCCTTCTCCGGGTCGTAACGCACCTCGACGTTGCCGGACAGCGGAAAATCCTTGCGGAAAGGATGTCCGATGAAGCCGTAATCGGTCAGCAGGCGGCGCAGGTCCGGATGCCCCTTGAACAGAATGCCGTACATGTCGAACGTTTCGCGTTCGAACCAGGCGGCGCTGGCCCACACGCCGGTCACCGAATCAACCATCGGCTGCGTATCATCCGGGCAGAAAACCCGCAGCCGCACGCGATGATTGAGGGCGATCGACAACAGATGATAGACGACCGCAAAGCGGCGGGGAAACCCGGGGGCGGCGTCTTTGCGGACGCCGGCGTCGATGCTGTCGGCATCCGATTTGCGCCGCGCGACGCCGCGGCTGAAGCCCGAGGCGGTCGCGCTCTGCGTCTTCCATTCGGCGCGTCCGTACTCCAGATAATCCACCCCGCACACATCCATGCACATCTCGAACTTGAGCTCGGGTGCATCGCGCAGCGCCGCGGCCAGTTCCAGCAGGCGCTCGGCCGGTGCCTCGAACGTCAATTCACCGGCGCGATTGGGAATCGCGATCAAGCCGTCCGGCACCGCGCGCGCAACCGCATCGCTCAAGGTCATCGAATGATCGCCTTGTTGCGCCTGATCTTGTTTTGCAGTTGGATGATGCCGAACAGCAGCGCCTCGGCCGAGGGCGGACACCCCGGCACGTACACATCCACCGGCACGATACGATCGCACCCGCGCACCACGGCATACGAATAATGGTAATAGCCGCCGCCGTTGGCGCACGAACCCATGGAGATCACCCAGCGAGGCTCCGGCATCTGGTCGTAGACCTTGCGCAGTGCCGGCGCCATCTTGTTGACCAGCGTGCCCGCCACGATCATCACGTCGGATTGCCGTGGGCTGGGGCGAAACACCACGCCGAAGCGGTCCAGATCATAGCGAGCCGCGCCGGCATGCATCATCTCGACGGCGCAGCACGCCAACCCAAAGGTCATGGGCCACAGCGATCCGGTTCGCGCCCAGTTGATCAACTTGTCGACGGTGGTGACTTCGAAGCCGGGCGCCGTGCCGGTATCGGCCGAGACCGCCTCTAATCCCATTCCAACGCCCCTTTCTTGTAGTCGTAGACCAGCGCGACGACCAGCAGCAAGGCGAACATCAACATGGCCAACAGCCCGAAGGTGCCCGTGAGCTTGAGCGACACCGCCCAGGGAAAGAAGAACGCGATCTCGAGATCGAACACGATGAAGATGATGGCGACCAGGTAGTAGCGCACATCGAAGCGCATGCGCGAATCCTCGAAGGCCTCGAAGCCGCACTCGTACGGGGATAGTTTCTCGGCGTCGGGGCGCCGCGGGCCCAATACCCAACCGATGCTGAACAGCGCCACGCCGAGAACACCGGCCAGGCACAAGAAGATCAAAATCGGCAAGTATTTCTCGAGCATTTCAGCGCCCTAGACTACACGGATTGACCATAATTGTATCAGGCGTCGGCGGGTTGCGCCGCGTATCGAACAACTGCAGTGATGGTGCCGACGGCCGGAGTCGAACCGGCACAGGTTGCCCCACTAGCCCCTCAAACTAGCGCGTCTACCAATTTCGCCACGTCGGCTTTGATCACTTCTTAACAGGGTTCGCGGGTGCGGGCGGCGGTGTCGCCGTCGCAGCCTGAGCGGCGCGTTCCAACACGCTGGTGGGCTCGGCCGGACTGTGCGTACCGAGGTAGGCCAACGTAAGGCTGGTCGCGAAAAACAATGCGGCAAACACCGCCGTCAACTTGGAGAACAACGTGCTGGTACCGCGCGCGCCGAAGACCGTACCGGACGCGCCGGAGCCGAAACCGGCGCCCGCCTCGGCACCCTTGCCGCGCTGAAGCAGCACCAGCGCGATGATCATGAGCGCCAGTAAAATGTGCACCGCCAAAATGAAACCACGCAACATAAGAAATCTCTCTACGGGCGAACCGCGCCCCGCTGGGCCGCCGCCGCGCAAATCTGCCGAAACTCATCGGCGCTCAATGAAGCACCGCCCACCAAGCCACCATCCACGTCGGGCATCGCGAACAGTTCCGCCGCATTGCCCCCCTTGACGCTGCCGCCGTACAGGATGCGCAATCGGCCCGCCATCTTATCATCATGAGCCGCGATCCGAGCCCGCAGCAGGGCATGCACCTCCTGCGCTTGCTGCGGCGTGGCGTTGCGGCCGGTACCGATGGCCCACACCGGCTCATAGGCCATGATCGCCGCGGCGAAGACACCGATGCCGTGCGCGGTGATGACGGCATCCACTTGCCGGCACACCACCGTCTCGGTCATGCCCGACTCCCGCTCCTCGAGGGTCTCCCCCACACACAGGACCGGTGTCAGCCCGGCCTTTTGAGCCGCCGCAAATTTGCGCGCCACCAACGCGTCGTCTTCGTGATTCAGGCGCCGCCGCTCCGAGTGTCCGACGATGACGCAGGTGCAGCCCACATCTTTCAGCATCGCAGCGCTCACCTGCCCGGTGAAGGCGCCGTTGCCCTCGGCGCTCACATCCTGCGCGCCGACCTGTATGCGGGCGTCCTTCAGCCGGCGCACCGCATCGCCCAAGTAAACATATGGCGGGAATACGGCGATGTCGATCGGCCAACGAGCTTCGTGGCTCCTCTCGAACTCATCCAGCAACGCCTGATTCGACGCGCGCGATCCATGCATTTTCCAATTGCCCGCGACCATCGGACGACGCATAGCCTACTCCCCTGCCTTAAGCCCCAGCCGGAAAGGCGGCGAAGATTATCCGCGCTGACTGTTAACTGCAAGCCCCATCAGCCTGAGCCGAGGGCGGCTTCGACGGCTGCTGCGATGTCGCGCGCGCCCTTCTTGACCATCGTCGCATCGAAACCCTCGACCATCACGCGGATCACCGCCTCGGTGCCCGATGCCCGCAGCACGATGCGGCCGCGACCCTCGAAGCGGCGCTCGACCTGCTGCACCGCCGCCTCCACCTTGGGATCCGTCAACGGATCGCGCTGAGTCGCCACCCGCACGTTGAGCAGCACCTGCGGGTACTTGCGCATCGGGGCGCCAAGTTCGGCGAGCCCCGCCCCAGTCTGCTTCATGATGGCAAGCACCTGCAGGGCGCTGATCAAGCCATCACCCGTGGTGGTCTTGTCCAGGCACAGAATATGTCCGGAGGTCTCGCCGCCGAGGGTGCCGCCGGACTCATTCAGCATGGACAGCACATGACGGTCGCCGACCTGGCTGCGCTTGAATTCGATGCCGCGCTCGTTCAAAGCGTGCTCCAAACCCAGGTTGCTCATCACCGTGCCTACCACGGGACCGGTGAGCTCGCCGCGCGATTTGCGCGCCGTGGCGAGAATGAACAGCAGTTGATCGCCATCCACGCAGCGGCCCAGTTCATCGACCATCACCACCCGGTCGCCGTCGCCGTCGAGCGCCACTCCCACCTGGGCGCGTACCCCGGGTACGGTCAGCTGCAAGAGTTCGGGAGCGGTCGAGCCGCAGCCATCGTTGATGTTGCGGCCGTTCGGCGAGCACCCGATCGGCACGATCTCCGCGCCCAGATCGGAGAGCGCGCGCGGTGCGACCTTGTAGCCCGCGCCGTTGGCACAATCGACGACGATCTTGAACCCCTTCAAGTTCATGCCCGGCGGGATCGTGGACGCGCAAAACTGCTGATACTGAGTGCGGCTGCGATCGATGCGGATGGCCTTGCCCAGATGCTGCGATTCCTGGGTGACCACGTTCAAGTCGAGCAGTTTCTCGATCTCCTGCTCGACGGCGTCGGAGAGCTTGCTGCCGGTGGCATCGAAGAACTTGATGCCGTTATCCTGGTAGGCATTGTGCGAGGCACTGATGACCACGCCGAAACTGCAGCCCAGATGCTGCGTCATGTAGGCGATGCCGGGCGTCGGCAGAGGGCCGATGAGCATGACATCGACGCCGGCGGCGACGAATCCCGCCTCCAGCGCCGACTCGAACATATAGCCGGAGACGCGCGTGTCCTTGCCGATGAGTACGCGGCCGCCGCCGGGCGCCATCACGCGCGCGGTGGCGCTCGCCAGTCGCAGCGCGAAATCCACCGTCATGGGCGCCGTGCCCACCCGGCCGCGCACGCCGTCGGTGCCGAAATACCTGCCTATGGGCCCTCTCCTTGCAGCACCGCATCCACTGCACGCACGGCATCGACCGTCGCGCCGACATCGTGGGAACGGATGATGCGCGCGCCGAAAGTCACCGCCAGGGCTGCCAACCCCAGCCCGCCGTACAATCGCTCATGAAGCTCCCTTCCCAAGATTCTGCCGATGACGCTCTTGCGCGAAACGCCCACCAACACCGGCAGACCGAGGGCCACGAGGTCCGGCAAATTCCGCAGCAACGCCAGGCTATGCTCGAGTTTCTTGCCGAAGCCGATGCCCGGATCGACGGCAATGGCATCCGCCGCGATGCCCGAGGCGCTGCACGCCGCAACTTGCGCGCGCAGGAACGCGATCACCTCGTGCGTCACGTCATTATAGTGCGGGCTTGCCTGCATGGTGGCGGGATCACCCTGCATGTGCATCAGGCACACGCCGGCCCGTGTCTGCGCGGCAACTTCCCGGGCGCCGGGCACGCGCAGCGCGCGAATATCATTGATAATGTGCGCGCCCGCCGCCACCGCCGCCGCCATCACGGCCGGCTTGGCGCTGTCGATCGAAATCACGATGTCGAGCCGCGCGGCGATGGCTTCTATGACCGGCACAACGCGGTCGATTTCCAACGCTTCGCTAACAGGCTCAGACCCAGGCCGGGTCGACTCCCCGCCCACATCTAAGATGCCGGCGCCCTCCGCCACCATCTGCTCGGCGCGTTCGAGCGCGGCCTCGACACCCGCGTAGCGTCCACCATCGGAAAACGAATCCGGCGTGACGTTGAGAATTCCCATCACCAGGGGGTGGGATAAATCGATCAGCCGATCGCGGCAACGCCATTGCATGAGCTTGTCCCGCAGCCGAACTGAGGCATCGGGCCAGTCCCCTCACCCCCACTCATGCAAACCCGCCGAGCGTCACCGCCTTAGTGCTGTCCCGCCGGGCTGACCAACGGTGTCGCCGGCTTCTCAGCGGACGGTCCCCGCGGCGTGGGCGTCGGGGTATCGTCCCAGTCGCGCGGCGGCCGCGGCACACGGCCTTCCATGATGTCTTTGATCTGTTCCTCGTCGATTGTCTCGTACTTGATCAAAGCCTCCGACATGGTCTGCAGCTTGTCCATGTTGGTCTGCAAGATCTTGTAGGCACGCTGGTAATTGCTGTCGATCACCCGCCGCACTTCCTCGTCGATGACGTGCGCGGTCACATCGGACACCTGCTTGTGCTGGGTGACGCTGCGGCCGAGAAATACCTCGCCCGACTCTTCGCTGTACGTCTGCGGACCCAGGCGGTCGGAAAGACCCCAGCGGGTGACCATGTTTCGCGCCAACTCCGTGGCACGCTCGATGTCATTGGACGCGCCCGTGGTGACGGCATCTGCACCGAATACCAACTCTTCCGCGACCCGGCCGCCGAACAGCGTCGCTATGCGGCTCTCGAGCTGACGCTTGCTGGTGCTGTAACGGTCAGCCTCGGGCAGGAACATGGTGACGCCAAGCGCGCGGCCGCGCGGGATGATGGTGACCTTGTAGACCGGATCGTGTTCGGGAACGCTCAAGCCGACGATGGCGTGGCCGGACTCATGATAGGCGGTGTTGCGCTTCTCTTCCTCGGTCATGACCATGGAGCGGCGCTCGGCGCCCATCATGATCTTGTCCTTGGCCCGCTCGAACTCTTCCATGGTCACCGAGCGCTTGTTGCCGCGCGCGGCAAACAGGGCCGCTTCGTTCACGAGGTTGGCAAGATCGGCGCCCGAGAATCCGGGCGTGCCGCGCGCGATCACGGACGGCTTGACGTTGTCGCCGAGCGGCACCTTGCGCATGTGAACTTTGAGAATCTGCTCGCGTCCGCGCACATCCGGCAGCGGCACCACGACCTGGCGGTCAAAGCGGCCGGGTCGCAGCAGCGCCGGATCGAGCACATCGGGACGGTTGGTGGCGGCGATGACGATGATGCCCTCGTTGCCTTCGAAACCATCCATCTCCACCAGCAATTGGTTCAAGGTCTGTTCACGTTCATCGTGACCGCCGCCCAAGCCCGCGCCGCGATGCCGGCCGACCGCATCGATTTCGTCGATGAAAATGATGCAGGGCGCATGCTTCTTCGCCTGCTCGAACATGTCACGCACGCGTGAGGCACCGACACCGACGAACATTTCGACGAAGTCGGAGCCCGAGATAGTAAAGAACGGCACCTTGGCCTCGCCCGCGATGGCGCGCGCCAGCAGCGTCTTGCCGGTACCGGGCGAGCCGACCATCAGTACGCCCTTGGGTATTTTTCCGCCGAGCTTCTGAAACTTGCCGGGATCCTTCAAGAAGTCGACGATCTCCACGACTTCCTGTTTCGCCTCTTCCACACCCGCGACATCGGCAAAGGTGATGTTGACTTGATCCTCGCCGAGCAGGCGCGCACGGCTCTTGCCGAAGGACATGGCGCCGCGGCCGCCGGAGGCTCCTTGCATCTGCCTCATGAAGTAGGCCCAGAAGCCGATCAGAATCAGTATCGGAAAAGCTGAAATGAGCAGCTGTAGAAACACGGACTGCTGCTTCGGCGGTTCGGCACGGAACTTGACATTGTGATCGTTCAGCAGGCCGATCAAGGCGCTGTTGCTGGTTTCCGGATTGTTGGTGACCGCCTGCTCACCGGAGCGGCGTTTCCACTCGAGCACATCGCCCTTGAACGTCACCGAGTCGACATTGTTGCTCTTGACTTCGGTGAGAAATTGGGAGTAATCGACGGGCGACGGTACACCGGTTCGCATGCCGAATTGACTGAATATCGCCAGCAGAATGACAGCCAGGGCGACCCACAAGAGAATCTGTTTCGTCAAATCGTTCAAGTTTCACCTACAGTCGTAATTAGTTTACGACAAAAAAGACTGACGGGCGTTCCCCCAAGGGTAAGCCCCGAACTTACACCATCCCAAACTGCCGCGCCAACAGATAGATCTCAGGACTGCGGCTTCGCGATGCTTTCGGCTTCTTCATCGCGACTTTACCGTAACGGCCGCGGGCATCCTTGATGATCTGGTCGAATCCGGCGCCTTGAAATAATTTCACGAGCAAACCGCCTCCCGGCGCCAATACGCGGTCGGCGAACTCCAGGGCGAGCTCGGCGAGGTACATGGAACGAGGTTGATCCACCGCATCTATGCCTGCCATGTTGGGGGCCATATCCGACAATACAAGGTCGACTTTGTCGGCACCCACGCAGTGAAGCACTGCCTCCAGCACCTCCGGCTCGCGAAAGTCGCCCTGCACGAACTCGACCCCCGGAATGCCGTCCATCGCCAAAATGTCGGTGGCGACGATACGGCCCTTCGGCCCGATGATCTTGGCGGCATATTGGCTCCAGCCGCCGGGCGCGGCGCCCAGATCGACGCAACGCATGCCGGCCCGCAACAACTTGTCGCTCTCTTGGATCTGCGCCAGCTTGAACACGGCGCGTGAGCGCCAGCCCTGTTTCTGTGCCTGTTTGACGAATTCATCGTTGGCATGTTCCGCCAGCCAACGGGCGCTGCTTTTTGAACGTTTGGGCATGGACCTTGTGACTATAATCGCGCCATGGCCTTGTCCGAGAAACAAAAAAAACATTTGCGCCGCCTGGCGCACCCGCTGCACCCCCTCGTCATGCTCGGCAACGCCGGGCTCACCGACGGGGTCGTCAACGAACTGGACCGTGCGCTTGCGGACCATGAATTGGTGAAGGTGGCGGCGCGGGTCGGCGCGCGCGATGCGCGCGATGCAGCATTGGCGACGCTGGCCTCCCGTACCACGAGTGAAATCGTACAGCGCATCGGCAACGTCGGCGTGTTCTACCGCCGCCGCGCGCAGCTGTCGAAGATTCTGCTGCCGGACACTTAGAGCTCGTAGCTGCAAACCGCCACGGCCGCGCTCAAGCACGCGGCGAGGTACACGAGCGCCGAAATACCGTGCCACGGACCGAATCCCAGGCCCAGCGATGATCCCCGCGCGAGCGCCCGATCCATGAATACCTTGAGCACCCACTCGTTGCACAACAGCAGCGCCACGGCCACGAAGCCGAAGCGAAAGTTAGCCGACCGCAAGCTGGCCGAGCGCGGGCTGGCGAACGTCGCAGCGGCCGACCGCCTCCGCGCCAGCGCCGCCACCGCCACGCCCAATCCCAAATAGGTCTCGATGGCGAACAGCCGCGCGGCGATGACGCCCGCCAAATGTCGATCGGGTTGCGAATAGAAAATCGTCAGCGCCACCCAGACAGTGGACCACAGGCTGCCGGCCCAGAGCACCAGACTCAAGCGAAACGCGTTCCTGGTGGTGATGAGGTGCTTAAACGTAGCGGACCGACACGATTTCGTAGCTGCGCGTGCCCCCCGGTGTGGTGACATCCACCACATCGCCCTCGGACTTGCCGATCAGCGCGCGCGCGATCGGCGAGGACACGGACAGCAGCCCCTTCTTGATGTCCGCCTCATCGTCTCCCACCAGTTGATAGGTGACCTGGTTGCCGCCGTCCTGATCTTCCAGCTGCAGCGTCGCGCCGAACACCACGCGTCCGTTGGCGGTGAGCTTGGTGACATCGATGATTTCCGCATTGGAGAGCCGCTGCTCGATCTGGTTGATGCGCCCCTCGATGAAGCTCTGCTGCTCGCGCGCCGCGTGGTACTCGGCGTTCTCGCTTAAATCACCGTGCGCGCGCGCTTCGGCGATCGCCTTGATGACGTTCGGCCGTGCTTCGCTCTTCAATTGCTTCAGTTCGCTGCGCAGGTTTGTTGCACCGCGCAAGGTCATGGGAGTCCGCGTCACGCCGTCAATTCCTTGTGCAAGTCCTGCAATCGATTCACTTCGATATCACCCAGATGGTCGAGCGCGTCGCACGTGGCACGCGCTGCAGCCACCGTCGTGTAGTAGGTCACCCGTCTGGCGACGGCTTCGCGGCGAATCGAACGCGACTCGCGCACCGCCTGCTTGCCTTCGGTCGTATTGACGATCAGGGCGACTTCGTCGTTTTTTATCATATCGACCACGTGAGGGCGACCCTCCCGCACTTTATTCACCCGGCGGCACGCCACGCCCGCCTGCTCGAGCACCGTGGCCGTACCGCCGGTGGCGGAAATCTCGAAGCCGCGCGCGATCAGCATCTGCGCCAGGTCCGCCGCCGCAGGCTTGTCGCGGTCGCGTACGCTGATGAAGCACAAACCGCGCGTCGGCAGCACCACGCCGGAGGCTGCCTGCGCCTTTGCATAGGCCTCGCCGAAGGTGTTGCCCGTGCCCATCACCTCGCCGGTGGACTTCATTTCCGGGCCCAGTATCGGGTCGGCCTCGGGGAACTTGATGAACGGGAACACGGCCTCCTTCACCGAGAAGTACGGCGGAATCCGCTCCACCGTGCGTTCTTGCATGGCCAGCGTCTTGCCCGTCATTACCCGGGCCCCCACCTTTGCGAGCGGGATGCCGGTGGCTTTTGAGACGAACGGCACGGTGCGCGAGGCGCGCGGATTCACCTCCAGGATGTAGATGACGCCGCTCTGGATCGCGAATTGCACGTTCATCAGGCCCACCACGTTCAAGGCCTTGGCGAGCTTGCGCGTCTGCACCCGCAGTTCATCCTGGATCTCTGCGGACAAGCCGTTCGGCGGCAGCGAACAGCCCGAATCGCCCGAGTGTACCCCGGCCTGTTCGATGTGCTCCATGATGCCGCCGATCAGCACATCGGTGCCGTCGCTGACGGCGTCCACGTCCACTTCGATCGCCAGGTCCAGGAATCGGTCCAGCAGCACCGGGCTGTCGTTCGACACCTTGACCGCATCGGTCATGTATTGGCGCAGATCGTCCTCGTTGAACACCACTTCCATGGCGCGGCCGCCGAGCACGTAGCTCGGACGCACCACCAACGGGAATCCCACCTCGCGCGCCATGACGACGGCCTGCTCTTCGGTGCGCGCCGTGGCGTTGGCGGGCTGCTTCAGCTTCAAGGCAGAAACCAGCTTCTGGAAGCGTTCGCGATCCTCCGCCACATCGATGCTGTCCGGCGTGGTGCCGATGATCGGCGCACCGGCCGCGGCCAGTGCCCGCGACAACTTGAGCGGGGTCTGGCCGCCGTATTGCACGATCACGCCCTCGGGCTTTTCCTTGTCGATGATCTCCATGACATCTTCGAAGGTCAGCGGCTCGAAGTACAGCCGGTCGGAGGTGTCGTAGTCGGTCGAGACGGTCTCCGGATTGCAGTTCACCATGATGGTTTCGAAGCCATCCTCGCGCAGCGCCATCGCCGCGTGCACGCAGCAATAATCGAATTCGATGCCCTGCCCGATACGATTGGGGCCGCCGCCCAGGATCATGATCTTGCGATTCGAGGTCGGGTTCGCCTCGCACTCCTCCTCGTAGGTCGAGTACAGATAAGCGGTCGACGTCGAGAACTCGGCGGCGCAGGTATCGACGCGCTTGTAGACCGGGTGCAGCCCCTGCTTGCGGCGCCGGGCGCGCACCGCGGCCTCGTCGCGGCCCACCAATTTGGCGATGCGCGCATCCGCGAAGCCCTTGCGCTTCAGCGCCCGCATGCGCGGCGCCTCGAGGCTCTCGAATCCCTCGGCCACCAGCAGTGCTTCCTCGCGCACCAAGTCCTCGATCTGCGCCAGGAACCAGGGGTCGATTTTGGTGGAGTCGAACACCTGCTGCTGGGTCCACCCGGCGCGAAACGCGTCCGCGACGAACAGGATGCGGTTCGGCCCGGGCCAAAGCAGCTCGTAGGCAAGCTTCTCGGCGCCCTCGTCGCTCAAGGGCACCGTCACCTGCTCGTTGAACCCGTCGAGCCCGGTCTCCAGGCTGCGCAGCGCCTTCTGCATCGATTCCTGGAAAGTGCGCCCGATGGCCATGGCCTCGCCCACCGATTTCATCTGCGTGGTGAGACGGGTGTTGGCGCCGGGAAATTTCTCGAATGTGAAGCGCGGGATCTTCGTGACCACGTAGTCGATGGTCGGTTCGAAGGACGCGGGCGTCGCGCCGCCGGTGATCTCGTTCTTGAGCTCGTTCAGGGTGTAGCCGACCGCCAGCTTGGCCGCGATCTTGGCGATCGGGAAACCGGTCGCCTTGGACGCCAGCGCCGAGGAGCGCGACACGCGCGGGTTCATCTCGATCACGAGCACCCGTCCGTCCTGCGGATTGACTGCGAATTGCACGTTCGATCCGCCGGTATCGACGCCGATCTTGCGCAGCACCGCGATCGAGGCGTCGCGCAGCCGTTGATATTCGCGATCGGTCAGCGTCTGCGCCGGCGCCACGGTGATCGAGTCGCCGGTATGCACGCCCATCGGGTCGATGTTCTCGATCGCGCAAACGATGATGCAGTTGTCGTCGTGGTCGCGCACCACCTCCATCTCGTATTCCTTCCACCCGAGCACCGACTCCTCGAGCAGGACCTCGTTGGTCGGCGATGCGTCCAGACCGCGCGCCACGGTGGCTTCGAATTCTTCCCGGTTGTAGGCAATACCGCCGCCGCTGCCGCCGAGCGTGAAGGAGGGCCGGATGACGGTCGGAAAGCCGATCTCCGCCTGCACGGCAAGCGCCTCTTCCATGCTGTGCGCGATGCGCGCCCGGGCCGTCTCCAGGCCGATGTCGCTCATCGCGCGCCGGAACAGCTCGCGGTCTTCGGCCATGTCGATGGCTCGCTGTGAGGCGCCGATCATTTCGACCTTGAACTTCTCGAGGATACCCTCGCGCGCCAGGTCGAGCGCGGTGTTGAGCGCGGTCTGACCGCCCATCGTCGGCAGCAACGCCGTGGGACGCTCTTTCTCGATGATGCGGGCGATCGTGCGCCAGTTGATGGGCTCGATGTAAATGGCGTCCGCGGTCTCCGGGTCGGTCATGATGGTGGCTGGATTGGAGTTCACCAGGATGACTCGATATCCCTCTTGTTTCAGGGCCTTACACGCTTGAGCTCCCGAATAGTCGAACTCGCAGGCCTGGCCGATCACGATCGGCCCGGCGCCGATGATCAGCACGCTGTCGATATCGCTGCGCTTCGGCACGCTTAGCCTTCCGCCGATTTCTGCTTGAGGGTATTGCGGCCGCGCGCCTGCGCTTGCACCCGCTTGACCATCAGATACATGAAATGCTCGAACAGGAGCCGCATGTCGTGCGGCCCGGGGCTCGCTTCCGGGTGCCCCTGGAAGCTGAATGCCGGTCTGTCGGTGCGTGCCACGCCCTGCAGCGAGCCGTCGAACAGTGAACGATGCGTCGGACGCAAATTGGCCGGCAAGGTCGCCTCATCCACCGCAAAACCATGGTTCTGGCTGGAGATGAGCGTTTTTCCCGAATCCAATTCCAGCAC
>Ga0116228_10000747_pt1 | contig 25459 bp, 18 predicted proteins | sample S1TSphfallax_2_FD_89694 | JGI IMG/M metagenome (GOLD analysis project Ga0116228, IMG submission 89694) | Host-associated microbial communities from peat moss isolated from Minnesota, USA - S1T2_Fc - Sphagnum fallax MG | ecosystem: Host-associated > Plants > Peat moss > Unclassified | place...
GATGCCCAAATGCTAGTCGGCGACGCGGTCATTTGCGTTGCGCGACATCTCATCACCGCATGCATTCTGTCAAATGCCAGCGACGCGTAAGGTAGTACGAATCGTGCAGATGCGCAATGCGCGCCGTCGTCATTCGAACCGCGGGATTCGTTTGACATAATCAGGGTGACGGCGCCAGCGTCGCGGGTGCGATCTTGACGGGTGTCGGTTCCGCGGACGGGACCACGCGGGTTGCGATGCCGGCGTTGGCATCGGCGGGTATGACCAACACCACGCGCAGGCCAGGTGCCTCGTCCTGCAACTCGAGAGAACTGCCGTGCAGTTTGGCCACGGCCTGCACCAAGCTCAACCCCAGGCCGACGCCGGGCGTGCCGCGGCTGGCATCTCCGCGGTAGAAGCGCTGCACGACCTTGCCTTTCTCCGCGTCGCTGATGCCGGGTCCGTTGTCGCAGACCGAGACTTCCGCGGAACCATCCTCGAGTCTGCGCACCGCGACCTGGATGATCCCCTTCTTGGGCGCGTACTTCAGTGCGTTGTCGATCAGGTTCCCCAGCGCCTGTGCCAGCAAGACGGGATCCCCGGATACCAGGACGGGTCCGGCGGCGCTGTAGCGCAGCTCGATATCCTTCAATTCGGCCGCAGGCTCGTAGAATTCGACGGCGCTGGCCGCGAGGTCCGATGCATCCAGCGAGACGAAGCCGGACCGGCGCATGCCCGCGTCGATCTCCGCGAGGCGCAGCAGTGCGTCGAAAATGCGAATCACCCGGTCCACATCCGCCACGGCTCCGTCGATCTCTGCGTAGGTCTCTTCCGGCGACGGGCGGATCAGTGAGAGCTCCTCGAGCCGGGAGCGCAACTCCGCCAGCGGCGTGCGCAGGTCATGTGCGATGGAATTGGACACGTTGCGAACACCATGCACCAATAGCTCGATCTGATCGAGCATGCCGTTGATGGTTCGCGACAGGGTGTTGAGTTCGTCGTCGTTCACCTGGGTTGGCAGCCGATGCTGCAAATCGCCATGAATGATGGCCGACACCGTGCGCCTGATGCTGTCCACGCGCGACAACAATGCCTGCCGCGTGATCAGGCCGATCAGCACCCCGGCAATCGACAGCACCGCGATCGCGGCGGACAGGCCGTACCAGAAGCGAGTCTGCAGCGGCTTGAAAAGCAGGTTGTCGCGACCCACCAGCAGATGATAGGAGCCGATCGAGGCGACGTGCACCAGCGCCGATTGGTTGCCGCGGCCGGCGAGCTCGATCTCGGTGTCGTAGTTTCCCGGCGCCAGCGGCAATTTCGGCGGCCAGGCCGCCAGATTTCCGGCCAGCGGTCGCCCGGCCGCGTCCGTCAGCAGCAGAATTCGCTCACCGACGATCTGCATGCCGACGCGCGTGTCCATGTAGCTCTTCAAGCCGTCGGCGCCGTCGCGCCGATAGACGTCGCTCAGCCGCTGAGCATCCATTTGCAGATTTTCCTGGCGGCTCTCGGCGATGGTCACCTGCCACGCGTACCACAGCGGCGCCGCGAACAGGATCAGCGCGATGATCCCCAGCGCCACGTAGCCCAGTGCCAGTGACAACGCCGATGACCGCATCATGTCAGTCGTCCGCCGTCACGGAGTAGCCGGCGTTGCGCACCGTGCGCAACAACGGCCTTTCGAACTCGGCATCGATCTTTTGGCGCAGCTTGCTGATGTGCACATCCACGACGTTGGTTTGCGGATCGAAATGATAATCCCAAACGTTCTCGAGCAGCATGGTGCGGGTGACCACCTGGCCGGCATGACGCATCAGATATTCCAGCAGCTTGAACTCGCGCGGCTGCAGCGAAATGTGCCGGTCGCCGCGGGTCACTTTGCGGGTCAGGGGGTCCATGTGCAGATCCCCGACGGTGAGCGGACGCTCTTTATCGACGCCGTGCGCGCGCCGATGCAGCGCATCAAGGCGTGCCAGAAGTTCACCGAAGGCGAATGGTTTGGCCAGATAGTCATCCCCACCGCTGCGCAGGCCGCGAATCCGGTCGTCCACCTCCGAAAGTGCGCTCAAGATCAAAATCGGCGTGCGTTTGCCGGTCTTGCGCAGGACCTCCACGATGGCCAACCCGTCGATGTCGCCCGGCAGCATGCGGTCCATGATGATGACATCATAGGGCTCGCTGGCCGCCAGGAACATGCCGTCCCGTCCGTTGGACGCGTGGTCCGTGGTGTGCCCGGCTTCCTGCAGGCCTTTGATCACGAATTGAGAGACGCGCTCGTTGTCCTCGACCAGCAAGATTTTCACATGTGTTCCCCGATCGGCGGTCCGGGAACATCGTTGAAGATCGCCATGGCGCGCGCTCGCCTGTTCGAGCGGCGTCCTTTCATGCGCGCGCTGAACTCATCCAGATACAGGTAGATCACGGGGGTAGTGAACAGGGTCAAGGCCTGGCTGAGCAACAAGCCGCCCACCATCGTGTAACCGAGAGGCTGGCGCAGCTCCGATCCGGTACCGGAACCGAGCGCCAGCGGCAGCGCGCCCAGCAGCGCTGCCATGGTCGTCATCATGATGGGCCGGAATCGCAGCAGGCAGGCCTGGCGAATGGAGTCATGCGGGGAGAGATGCTGTTCGCGCTCCGCCTGCAAGGCAAAATCGACCATCATGATGCCGTTTTTCTTGACGATGCCGATCAACAGGATGATCCCGATCAGCGCCATCACGGTCAGATCGATATGGAATATGAGCAGTATCAGCAATGCCCCGACGCCTGCGGAGGGCAGGGTGGAGAGAATGGTCAACGGGTGAACATAGCTTTCGTACAGCATGCCCAAAATGATGTAGACGGCGATCAATGCCGCGAGAATCAGATAAGGCTGGCTCTTCAACGATGATTGGAACGCCTGCGCCGTGCCCTGGAAGCTGCCCGTGATCGTGGATGGCAGCCTCAAATTGAGCGAAGTCTTGTTGATGGCGTCGACGGCATCCCCGAGCGCCGCCCCCGGCGCAAGATTGAACGACAGCGTGACCGCCGGAAATTGGCCCTGATGATTGATGGACAGATACGTCGTGTGCAGGTTGTCGTACTTGGTCATCGCCGACAGCGGCACCATCTGATTGGTCAGCGGGGATTTCAGGTAAAGCTCATTGAGCGTGTTCGGATCGCCCCACAGATTCGGCGTCACCTCCAGAACCACGTGATAACTGTTGAGCTGGGTGTAGAACTGCGCGGCCTGACGCTGCCCAAAGGCATCATAGAGGGCGGCGTCGATCGCAGACGGCTGAATGCCGAAGCGCGCCGCTTGATCGCGATCGATGTCGAGCGACAGCATGCCGCTGCTGGTCTGTTGATCCGAGGCCACGTCACGCAGCATTGCGAGTTTTTGCAGCTGCGCCAGCAGTTTCGGCGCCCATTCGTTGAGCTCATCCAGATTCGCATCTTGCAAGGTGTATTGATATTGCGTGCGCGAGGTACGCCCGCCGATGTTCAAATCTTGGGCCGCCTGCAGGAACAGCGTCGCGCCGGGAACGTTGGCCAGCTGCGGACGCAACCTGTCGATGATCTGGTCGGCCGACGCACTGCGTTCGTCGCGCGGCTTAAGACCAACGATGATGAAGCCGTTGTTGGCCGGCCGCGAGCCGCCGAGCGCGGTACCGTACGACGCAATGTCCGGATCTTTACCGAGCACATCGGTGAGCAGGTGGGCGCGGCGTACCATCTCCTGAAACGAAATGTCCTGTGGCGCATCCGACAAACCTTGGATGATGCCTGTGTCCTGCTGCGGGAAGAATCCTTTGGGTATGTAGATGTACAGCGCGACGGAGGCAGCCATGGTGATGAAGAATGCCATCAGAGTCGTTCGTCTGTGGTCCAGGCAGACATCGAGGCCGCGGGTATACCAGGACAGTATCTTGTCGAATCCGCGCTCGATGGCGTTGTAAATCCTGCCGTGCTTGGTGTGCTTCTCGTCCCTCAAGAACAGCGCGCACATCGTCGGCGACAAGGTCAGCGCCACGAACGCCGAGACCGCGATCGTCAGACTCATGGTGATGGCGAACTCGCGGAACAGTCGTCCGATGATGCCGCCCATCAGCAGCAGCGGGATGAACACCGCCACCAATGAAATGCTGATCGACATGATGGTGAAGCCGATCTCGCCGGCGCCTTTGAGGGTGGCCTCGAGCGGCGTCAATCCGTCCTCGATGTGGCGGTAAATGTTTTCCAGCATGACGATGGCATCATCGACGACGAAACCCACCGCGATGGTCAATGCCATCAGAGACAGATTGTCGAGGCTGTAATGCAATACGTACATCATTGCGACGGTGCCGAGCAGTGCCAGCGGCACGGTCACGCCGGGAATGACCGTGGCCCAGAGGCTGCGTAGAAACAGGAATATCACCAGCACCACCAGAGAAATGGTCAGCATCAACGTGAATTCCACGTCGTGCACGGAGGCTCTGATGGTGGTGGTGCGATCCGCAATCACATCCACCTTCACGGCCGCGGGAATCGCGGTCATGGCGCGCGGCAGCAGGCTCAGGATGCTCTGCTGCGCCTCGATGACATTCGCACCGGGCTGCTTGTTGACGAACAGCAGCACACCGTACTTGCCGTTCTGCCAGCCTTTCATCAGCATGTTCTCCGGGCCGTCAACCGCGACGCCGACGTCGCGAATACGCACGGGCGCACCGTTTTTGTAGGCGATCACCACATCGTTCCATGGTGCCGCCTTCAGCAGTTGATCGTTGTCATAGATCGTCATGCTGCGCGTCGGCCCGTTGATCGAGCCCTTGGGGGCATCGACGGTCGCGGAATTGATCACGTTGGCAACGTCTTCCATTTGCAGACCGAGTGCCGCCAGTTTCACGGGGTCGATCTGCACCCGCACGGCGGGCTTCTGTTGTCCGCCGACCCACACCTGCGCGATCCCGGGGATTTGCGAGATCTGCTGAGCGAGAATGTTTTCCGCGTAATCATCCACGGTGGTCAGCGGCAAAACGTCGGAATGCATGGAGAGAATCACGACCGGTGCGTCGGCGGGATTGACTTTCTTCAGGGTGGGCGCGCTCGGCAGATTCTTCGGCAGCTGGCCGCTGGCGGCGTTGATGGCAGACTCGATGTCCTGAGCCGCGGCGTCTATGTTGCGGTCCAGATCGAATTGCAGCGTGATGTTGGTCTGACCGAGCACGTTGGTGGATGTCATCTGCGACAGGCCTGAGATCGCACCAAACTGAGTCTCGAGCGGCTGCGCCACGGAAGATGCCATGGTTTCCGGGCTGGCGCCCGGCAGGGACGCGTTCACTTGAATGGTCGGAAAGTCGACCTGGGGCAGCGGCGCTACCGGCAGCAGCGGGAACACCACGACGCCGAGCAGGAAAATCCCGCCCATCAGCAGCGAGGTGGCGATCGGACGGCGTACAAAAGGTTCCGAAATGCTCATGACGCCTTCGCCGCCGTCTTGGCTGCGCCGGCCGTATCCAGGGTGCCGGCCGCATCGGCGGTGCGCACATGCGCGCCGGGCTGCAGGCGGTACTGATTGGTGGTCACGACCCTCTCGTTCAATGTCAGACCTTTCGTGACGACGGTCACGCCGCCGCTGTCGTCGCCGGTTTCCAGCGGCCGCGCCTCGACCGTGGAATCGCTCTTGACGACGTAGGTGAACGGGCCGTTGGGTCCGCGCTGTACCGCTTCCGACGGCAACGTCAAGGCGTTGCGGTCGGTGCGCACCAGCACCCGCGCGTTCACATACTGGCCCGGCCAGAGCGTATTGCGGTCGTTGCTGAAGGTGGCCTTGAGGCGGGCTGTGCCGGTGGCCTGCGAGATCTCATTGTCGATCAGCGACAGCGTGCCCTGATCGAGCGGCTGTCCGCCGTCGCGCGACACGGTCATCACCTTGACTTCGCCCGCCGCCAGCGCCGAGCTGACCGCACCGAGTTGCTCTTCGGGCAGCGTGAAAATGACCGAGATCGGCTGCAACTGCGTGACCACCACGATGCCGGTGGTGTCGGCGGCGTGCACGATATTGCCCGGATCCACCAGGCGTATGCCGGTGCGGCCATTGATGGGCGAGACGATGTGGGTGTAGTCGAGCTGCGTGCGGGCGTTGTCGATCAGAGCCTGATCGACCTTGACCTGCGCGCTCAGCTGATCGACGGTGGCACGCGCCGTGTCCACCGTCTGCTTGCTGGCGAGGTCCTGTGGCTGGAGAATGGTGTAGCGTTCCAGGTCGCGCCTGGCGTTTTCGAGCATCGCCATGTCCTTGGCCTTGACCGCGACCGCCTGGTTGTAGGCAGCCTGGTTGGGACGCGGATCGATCTGCGCCAGCAGGTCGCCTTTCTTTACCGTCTGGCCTTCGGTGAAGGCGATCCTCTGCAGCTCGCCGTCGACGCGGGCCGTCACAGTGACGGTGTAGAACGCTTGCACCGTGCCGAGGCCCTGCAGGTAGACGGGCACATCCTTCTGCGCCACAGTGGCGGTTTCGACGGCGACGGGCGCCGGGCCTGTGCGAGCAGCCGCGTCCGCCGGCTTGCGCAACACCACGCGCCACACGAAAAACACCACGATGAGCGCCACGATGCCGAGCAGCCACTTGTTCCGGCCGACGATTGAATCCTGTTTCATACCGACATCACCCTTGTTGCCATCCGCCGCCGAGGGCGGTGTACAAACTTATCAGTGCCTGCAGCCGCAGGTATTGCACCTGGACCAGTTCGTCCTGCGCGCTGAACAATGCATTTTCGGTGTTCAGCACATTGAGGATGTTGACCGTACCGGCCGACATCTGCGTCTGCGCATATTGATATGCACGCTGTGCCTTGTTGACGGCATCCTGTTGACGCAGCTCCTGCTCGGTGACCTGCTGGGTCGCGACCAGGGCGCTTTCGACGTTGCTGAATGCGGTCAGCACGGTCTTGTGGTAGGTGGTCACGAGTTCGGTGTAGCGGGCTTTGTTGTACGAGAGCTGTCCGCGCAGCGCACCGCCGTGAAATATCGGCTGCGTGATGCCGGCCGACGCCGCATAGACGCGCGTATAAGGGCTGATCAGCCCCGACAGCGCCGAGCTCGCGTAGCCGCCGCTGGCGGTCAGCTCAATGGTCGGAAACAAGGACGCGCGGGCGACCGTGATGTCGGCGTTGGCGGCGACCAATTGCTGCTCGGCTTGCGCGACATCGGGGCGGCGTGCGAGCAGTTGCGAAGGGATGCCCTCCACCACGGCCGGAAGCGTGAGCGAGGTGAGCGTGCCTGAGTCCACATCGATGGATTCCGGCGTCTGGCCGATCAACACGGCGAGGGCGTATACCGTCTGCCGCAGTTGCTGCACCAGCGGAGGAATGGCCGCGGCCAACAACGCCACCGCGGTCTCCTGCTGCGCGACATCGAGACCGGTCGCGATGCCCGCCGATTGCTGCAAACGCAGCCCCTGAAGTATTTTGTCGCCGTTGCGAAAATTGCGGCGTGCCACCTCGATGCGGTCGCGCAGCTCCAGTGCCTGAAAGTAGGTGGTGGCGACGCTGCTCACCACGGTGAGCGCGACGGTCTGTTCATCGAAGCGGCTGGCGAGAGCCGCGGCACGCGCCGCGTCGCGGGCGGCGCGATTCTTGCCCCAAAAATCGAGTTCGTAGCTGGCGGTAAACTGCGGATTGAAGACGTTGAAGGCTGTAGGTCCGACGCCCGTCACCTGCGCGCGCTCGCGTGTTGCATCGGCGCCGAAGTCCACGGACGGGAATAACGGCGCGCCCGCGATACGCAACTGTGCGTCGGCCTCTTGAACGCGGGCAATCGCACCGCCGAGGTCGTCGTTGCTGCGCTCGGCCGCGGCAATGAGGTCATCCAGGGTGGCTGACCCGAAGGCATGCCACCAGCCGGCGGCCGGCCAGGCACCGGCGGCGTTCGGCGCATGCGGTGCCTGCGAGGCGGCAGATGTATTGGAATCTGCTTGATCGGAGGTTGCGCGCGGTTCCTCGCCGGACGACTGTTTCCACGCGGCCGCCGTCGGGATTTCCGGGCGGGTGTAGGGCGTGCCTACGCTGCAGGCGGCCAGAACGGCGACGGCGCAGCCGGCCAGCACCGCGGCAAATCGTGGCGGCAGGATTGTAGGGCCTACAAACATGGTCGCCACGCTGAGCGTCGAACGGTTAACCCGCTATGGTCGCCATGTTAAGAAACGTTAATGCGGCGAAATACCGCGGGGCGGGTGCCTAGGCGCCTTTCCAATGGGTCAAGAAGTCGGTGACGGCCGAGGACTGCAGGTGGCGCATGGCCTCGAACTCGCCGGTCTTCTGGCTGTACAACAGCATCCCTTTCTCGTCCAGGACCGCGAGCGCCGGCACACCCTTCTTCAACGGAATTTGAAAACGCTCTGCAATCGCCACGTTCTCGTCGAGGTGTCCAATATTGACGTGCACCAAGACATAGGCGGCTTGCAGCAGGGGCTGGTTGGCCGCATCGTGGAAATAGACGTCCAAAGCATGACAATCCGGACACCAGTTGCCGCCAAAGTCCAGGATCACATGCTTGTGAGTGGCTGCGGCTTGCGCCAAGGCTGATTTGATGTCCGCCTCGGCTTGATCCGGAGGCGGATACAGGTCGGGCGCGAACGACAGGGCGGAGTGGCTGCCCAAGATCAGGCAAACCATCACCGCGCCCGCGTATGAAAGCCACCGCTGTTTCAACGTCCAGAGCGCGTTTTTGTTCATGGTTGAACGATAGCTCGTAGCCCGATGACGCGCAATGATCAAGGCCGAGCCAACCTCAGCCGCTGTCGTCCTTGCCGTTGATCCCGGTCAGTGGACGCGACTTATTTTCGAGCTCGAGTCCATCTTCATACAAGGTGTCCTCCTCGTCGTCCGTGCGCAGCACCGCATCGGTATCCTGCGACTTCTGCTGGGCGACCTCGTCAACCGTTGCGTGCTTCTCATCGTTGCTCAATGAGCCGCCTCGAAGCCGCGTTTCGCCCGCCCGCTCACTGCTGTGCGGGGGACTGGTGTTGTCGAGTTTAGCCATGTTGGTTGCTCCAATCGAAGTTGTAAATTGCAGAGGTACCGTGTTTCACCATAGGCGCAGCGTGCACACATGAATGTAAGGTCGACTGTTCGACTCTCTGTAGGTACTCGCCGACACCTCGCGGATGCTTTCCGCCACCCTCTGGCCTAGGATGCACGATGCGTTCGAGGACCTTGCCCTGGTTTCTTCTTTGCATGTCCGCCACGACATGCAAAGTGGCATTGGCTGCCGACCCCCAGCCTTACAAGGTCGAGTTCGCGAGCACCGGCAACAGCGAGCTCGATTCGACCGTCAAGGCCACGTCCGATCTTCAGACGCTGCGCTCGAACGCCCCGGTGAGCCCGTTCGGCCTGATCGCGCGCGCGCGCAGCGACATCGACCGCCTCACCACGGCGGCCGAGAGCTTCGGCTACTATCAGTGCCACATCGCGATTCGCATCAACGGCATCCCGCTCGGCGACCCGGGGCTCGCGGACGCACTGTCTGCGTTGGAGAAGGGCAAGACGGCGCAAGTTGCGATCAGCCTGACGCTGGGACCGGCATACACACTGCGCCGCATCGACATCGACGGTGAGGTCCCGTCTGCGTTGAATGCGCGTGACACGCTCGGGCTGCGAACGGGTCAGCAGGCGCTCGCGGTCAACGTGCTGGCGGGCGCGTCACGGCTGCTCTCGGCATTGCAGGAACAGGGGTACGCGTTCGCCAAAGTCGACCCGCCGGTAGCATACGAGGCCGCGGATGCCCCCGTGCTCGACCTGAGTTTCCATGTCGATGCCGGCAGGCAAGTGAACATCGGCGAGATCCACATCGAGGGATTGCAGAGGACTCACGAAACGCTGCTTCGCAAGCGCTTGCTGCTGCACACCGGCGATCTCTACAGACCTTCGGCGATAGAGCGGGCGCGCAAGGATCTTCTGGCACTGAACGTGTTCGGGCAGGTCAGCGTGCAAACAGGCACCCAGGCCGACGCCACCGGCGGAGTGCCCGTCACTTTCAAGATTCGCGAGCGCCTGCGGCACGCGGTGAGTTTGAATGCGGCTTTCTCGAGCGACCTGGGCGGCAGTGGCGGCGCCACGTGGGCTGACCGCAACGTGTTCGGCAATGCTGAGCAACTGAAGTTCGCCGCATCGGTGATCAATCTCGGCGGCAGCGATGCCACGGGCAGCGGCTACGACACCAGCGCCAAGTACTTGATTCCTGAATTCGGTCACCGCGACCAGACATTGCAATTCGCTCTCACTGCGCTCAAGCAATCACTTCTCACCTATGATCAAACCTCGCGAACCGCCAGCGTTTCCCTGTCGCGCAAATTGTCCAGCGTGTGGAGCGTGAGCGCCGGATTCAGCACGACCGATGACCACGTCATACAGGGCGACCTCGACAAGAACTACACCTTGGTGGCGTTGCCCTTGAACGTCGGCTACGACTCCACCGATCTTGCCTCGCCGTTGGACGATGCGAGCCATGGCTACCGCGCCACGGTGAGCTTCACCCCCACGCTTGCCATCGGCCATCCGAGCTCGACTTTCTTGATCACCCAGGTGAAGGCCGCAAAATATTTCGACCTGGATTGGCTGTTCAGGGAGGATCCCGGCCGCACCGTACTGGCGCTGCGCGCGCTCGCAGGTCAGGCACTGGGTGCGGGGGAATTCAGCCTGCCGCCCGATCAGCGCTTCTACGCCGGCGGCAGCGGCACGATTCGCGGCTATGCTTATCAAGCGGTGGGGCCGCTGTTTCCGAGTCCGGCCCCTATGAATCCGCCGAGTGCGGCCACCAAAGCGGCCGAAGCTTTGGCCGGTTATCCCATCGGCGGCACGGCGATTACCGCGGGCAGCGTCGAATTGCGCCAACGGTTCGGTGCCGCGTGGGGGGCCGCCGCATTCATCGATGCGGGCCAAGCGAGCGCGAAGCTGCAGTTCCTGCCCGACGAATTGCGCATCGGAGTCGGTGTCGGTGTGCGCTACTACACGCCGATCGGTCCGGTGCGCGCGGCCGTTGCGATACCGCTGCAACGGCATGCGTCGAACGTCTCGCCACAGGATGATGGCGCGTTCCAGGTTTACATCGGATTAGGACAGTCGTTTTGATGCGCCGCCCTGCGAAGATCATACTCGGGTTGCTTGCGGGGCTGTTTCTGCTGCTGCCGCTCATCCTGGCTGTCGTGCTGATCGCCGGCAATACCGGCGCCGGGCGCGTTGCGATCGAATCGCTGACCAAGCGCCTGACCGGAGGCGCCGTGCAGTTGAGCGGTTTGTCGGGTTCGTTTCCCAGCCACCTGCATCTCGATCATATGCAGTTGGTCGACGCGCACGGCGTGTGGTTGAGCGCCGACCAGATCGTGATCGACTGGAGTCCGGCGGCATTGCTCGGCGACCTGGTCTCCGTGCAGAATCTGCAGGCGGCGAGGGTGACGATGCTGCGACTGCCGCACGGCACCTCGACCTCGAGCCGCGAGCCGTCGATACCGCGGATAGATGTCGCCAAGGTCGATGTGCAAAGGGTCGATTTGGGCGCAGAGCTCGCGGGTGCGCCGGCGAGCTTGTCGCTCGACGGCAGCGCGCGTCTGCGCAGCGTGCGCGAGATGCAATTCGATGCCGCCGCCCGGCGCATCGACGGCGATGGCACCTATGACCTGCACCTGGCATTCGATGCCTTGCGCATGCGCGCCGCGCTCAACGTACAGGAGCCGGCAAATGGTCCGCTGGAGAATATTCTGTCGCTGCCCGGACTCGGTGCGCTGCGCGTTCAGCTGGATTTCGACGGCCCGCGGGCATCTGAGAAGTTGGCGATGTCCCTGCAAGCGGGCGGCTTGACCGGCCATGCGCAAGGCACGCTGAATTTGCGGGATGCGACCGCCGATCTGCAGTTCGATTTGCAATCGTCCGACGTGCAGCCGCGCGCGGATCTGCAGTGGTCGCATGCCACCGCGCGCGGCCTTTGGTCGGGCGGTATCAAGGCGCCGCATGCCACGGCGCATCTGGATATCGCAGGGCTGCGGTTGCCCGGCGGTGTTCAAGTGGGCAGTTTCAACACCGATCTCGTGGCCGACAACGGCAAAGCGACGCTGCACGGCATGGCCGAGCGGCTGCAGCTTCCCGGGCCGCAGGCGGGGCTGCTGGCGTCGGACCCTATTGAATTGGATGCGAGCATGCAGCTGGACCAGGCGTCGCGTCCGCTTGATTTGCATGCGCAACAGAGGTTGTTCACGCTGCAGGGCCGCTGGCTGACGGCGGGCAAGCAGAGCGCGTCGCTGGATCTGCATGTGACAGACCTCACGCCGTTTGCCGCTCTGGCCGGACAAGACGTCGGTGGAAGCGCCCATATCCAGGGGCAGGTTGATTACACCAGCACGCAAGCTCGAGTCAGCGTGAATGCTGACGCAGACTTCCAGTCGGCAACTGCAGGGTGGCCGGATATGCTGGGCCGCCATGCGAATGTGCGGCTGATGGGCACGGTGGCCGGCGATGGCATCACGCTCGAGAATCTCAAGGTTTCGGGACGCGCCGTGAATGCGAGCGCCTCCGGTACGCTGTCGTTGCCGCAGAAGAATCTACGTGCGCGTTGGGACATTGCCATCGATGACCTCGCGACACTGTCCTCCGCGCTGGCGGGAACCCTTTCGGCCTCCGGTTCGCTGCAAGGACCAGCGTCGAACCTGGGTGTGGAGGCTCAGGCGGATTCGAGGCTGTCCGTGCGCGGCGGCAGCAGCGGGGAGTTGTCGGCCAAGATGCAGATGCAGGGAATTCCCCGGGCTCCCGCCGGCACGTTGTCGGCGCATGGAGCCTTGGACGGCTCGCCCTTGCTGGCCGATTTTTCGATGCAGAGGAGCGCATCGGGAGTGCTGCACGCGGTGCTCCGGCAGGCAAATTGGAAGACGGTGCACGCCGCAGGTGATGTCACGACCGGCTCGAACGACCAAACCTCCCGTGGCCATCTGCAGCTCGAGATTGGGCAGTTGAGCGATCTGCAGCATCTGACCGGGATGAACATGTCCGGGGGCGTGAAGGGCAGCCTGGACTTGCGCCCGGAAGGGGAGCACACACGGCTCGATCTGCAACTGCAGACGCAAGATCTGAGCATCCTGGGTTTGGCGGGCACCCTGCAAGTATCGGGACAGGGCGCAAGCAATGATTTTGCCTTCAAGGTTGGCGCAAGAATTCCCAAGTGGGGCGCCGGGGCCGCGGCGTTCGACGCGGCGGGCACGCTGGATGTGGGCTCTCGCAATGTGAGCTTGTCCAGCGCCAATGCTGATTATCTCGGCGTGGATGTGCGCCTGCTGGCGCCGGCGCGCTTTGATCTCCACGACGGAGTGTCGGTGGATAAGCTGAGTTTGGGTGCAAAGGAAGCCCGGATGCAAGTGCAGGGGCGCGCATTTCCGGATGCCGCTCTAGACGTGGAGGTGAGCGACATCGCGCCCGACTTGATCAACGTCTTCGTGCCGAATCTATTGGCGGCAGGCCGGATCGATGCGCATGCGGAACTGCACGACAGCCTGCACACGCCGACCGGCCAACTCAGCGTTCATGCGACCGGCGTACGCTTTGCCGACGATGCCGCTCTCGGACTTCCTGCGGCCAATCTGAATGCCGGGGCGCAACTCAAGGGCAACACCGCGGAGTTGGATGCGCGTCTGGACGCCGGGGCGGGTTCGCAATTGAACGTCACCGGCCGTGCACCGCTCGATCTTGACGGGGCGCTCGATCTGAAGATCGCCGGCAAGCTGCCGATCAGCTTGATCAATCCGATACTCGAGGCGCGCGGGCAACATGCCGAGGGTGTCTTGGAAATCGATGCCGGCGTGGCCGGCAGCGTCACAGCACCGCAGATCGCCGGCACCGCCAGTTTGAGTGAGGGAAGCTTTCGCGATTACGGCCGCGGTGTGAACCTGACGGCCATCAACGCACAATTGGCGGGCAATGAAGCGGCGGTACAGATCAAGACGCTCAAGGCGACGGCAGCCCCGGGGTCGCTCGGCGTCACCGGCAGCATCGGCGTGCTCGAGCCGAAGATGCCGATCGACTTGAAAATCACCGCGCAGAATGCACAACCCGTGGTCAGCAAGCTGGTCACGGCCAACCTCGACGCAGATCTGCACGTTGGCGGCACGCTGGCCGAACACATCGATATCGGCGGCACCGTGCATTTGAATCGCACGCTGATCGGCATACCGAACAGTCTGCCTCCCAATGTCGCGGTGCTGGACGTGCGGCGCCGCGGAGTTGCGCCGCCCCGGGTTGCCGACAAGCCACTCGTGATCGATCTCGACATCAAGGTGCAGGCGCCGCAGCAAATTCTGGTGCAGGGGCGCGGACTGGACGCCGAGATGGGCGGCGAACTGCAGATCAGCGGCAGCCTGGATTCGCCGCGGGTCAGCGGCGGCTTCGATCTACAACGCGGCAGTTTCTCCCTCTCGACCAGCAAGCTCAATTTTTCCGCAGGGCATGTTGGTTTCAGCGGCGAGGGACTGCAAAGCAAGATAGATCCAACCCTGGATTTCACCGCCGATACCGCAATTCCACAAGGCACCGCGACACTGCACATCACGGGCTATGCCGACTCCCCGCAGTTCGACTTCACCAGCAGTCCGGCGCTGCCGCAGGACGAGATCATGGCGCATCTGATGTTCGGCGAGAGTGCGTCGCAGTTGACGGCGCTGCAGCTGGCGCAGATCGGCTACGCGCTGGCTTCGTTGAGCGGGGTCGGGGGCAACGGTGGCTTCGATCCATTGGCCAAAGTACAGAAGACGCTGGGCTTGGATCGTTTGAGCTTCGGCGCCGGCACGGCCACCAATGCCGCCGGGGAGAACACGGGCGCCAGCATCCAGGCGGGCCGCTACATTTCCAAGCGCATCTACATCGAAGCCAAGCAGAGCAACACCGGTACCAGCCAACTGGAGGCTGACGTGGATCTCACCAAGCGCTTGAAGCTGCAAACACGGGTTGGCAACGGCACTGCGTCGGTTCAGGGCACCACGCCGGAAAACGATCCGGGAAGCAGCATCGGACTGGTTTACCAGTTTGAGTACTAGGAGCGCGCCGCCCGCTCCGCATACAATGGAGGTTTTGGGGGAGACGGATAAATGATGAAGGGTACGCGCGTGTTTCTCGGCGCTGTGGTTTTATCGGCCGGATTTTTACCACTCGCGCAAGCGGCCGAGCATCATTCGAGCGATGCGACGGATGCCAAGGCGGACTCGGTACCGGATCCTGCGGAATCGCCGCGCTACCTCAAGGACGAGAAGCAGGACACTTCGGGCTCCATCACGATCGGCGGGCGCGCCCTGGCTTATCAAGCAGAGGTCGGCGTCTTGGTGGTGCATACGAAGGATCCGATGGATGATGACCCGCCGCCGCCGAAGGATGAGCGCAGCGGTCCACCGCCGCCGCAGCCGCCCGAGGCCAGCATGTCCTATGTCGCGTATTTTCGCGGCGACAAAGAGGATGCGCACAGGCCGATCACGTTTCTCTACAACGGCGGCCCCGGTTCATCCACCGTATGGCTGCACATGGGTGCATTCGGACCGAAGCGTGTCGTCACCGCGGATGACACGCACAGTCCCGCGGCACCCTACAAGGTCGTCGACAACGAGTACACGCTGCTCGATGCCTCCGATTTGGTGTTCATCGATGCGCCCGGCACCGGCTTCGGTCATCTGCGCGGCGCCGACAAGGAGAAGGCCTTCTACGGCATCGATCAGGACGCGCACGCCTTTGCCAATTTCATCGTCGAGTTCCTGTCGCGTCACAATCGATGGAACTCGCCCAAGTACCTGTTCGGCGAGAGCTACGGGACGACCCGCTCGGCTGCGCTCGCCAACATACTCTCGAATGAGAAGGAAACCGACCTGAACGGCGTGATTTTGTTGTCGCAGGTGCTGAACTTCGACGACGGCGTCGATGCGCCGCAATTCAACCCCGGCGTCGACCTGCCGTACGCATTGGCGCTGCCCACCTACACCGCAACCGCGTGGTATCACCACAAGCTGGCGAACCAGCCGGCTGCCATCGAGCCGCTGTTGCGCGAGGTCGAGGCATTTGCGCTGGGTGAGTACATGCAGGCGTTGTCGCAAGGCTCGACATTGAGTCCGGACCGAAAGGCGCAGATCGCCGCCAAGCTGCATGACTACACGGGCTTGCCCGCCGATTACATAGAGCGCGCCAACCTGCGCGTGAACGGCGGCGAGTTCGAGAAAACTCTGCTCGGGGCCGACGTCACCACCGGCCGGCTCGACACGCGATTCGCCGGACCGACGATCGATCCGATGAGCAAGGAAGCCGATTATGATCCGCAATCCGCGGCCATTTCTTCAGCCTATGTTTCCGCGTTCAACGATTACGTCCGCAGCACGCTCAAATTCGGTGACAGGAAAACCTTCAAGCCCGAGATCGACGTCGAGAAATTCTGGGATTTCCAGCACCAGCCGCCGGGTGCGCCGTCCAAGGTTCCGGGTTCACTCAACGTCATGCCGGACCTGGCGGTGGCCATGAAGACCAATCCGAACCTGAAGGTGCAGCTGAATGGCGGCTACTACGATTTGGCGACACCGTACTTTGCCGCCGAGTACGAACTACATCAGCTGCCGATCCAGCCGTCGCTGCAGAACAATATCGAGATGCATTTCTACACCTCCGGCCACATGGTGTATGCACATGAGCCTGACTTGAAGGCGCTGCATGCCAACATCGCGCAATTCATCGACAAGACGAAGAACGCGCAGAAATGAAGGCGTGAACGGGGCACATCGCTGTTCGCAGTCAGATGTTGCCCTGTTTTTCCTTGATGGCATGGATGAGCGCGTGGGCATCCGCCGGTTTGCTCAGTTCAGCGACTTCGGCTGCGGCATCGGGCCGATGGCGCAGTTCGGTCAATTCGCGTCGTAGTTCGTCGACCAGCTGCAGAACTTTGGTGACTTTTTGCTCGGTCAGCAGATTGACCTGCAGGTCGAGATGCGCGCGGTGCTCTGCCAGAAGTCCCATGCGATTTTGACGGATGAGCACCGCGATGGTCAGCAGCAGCGAGTTCGAGCTGACCAGGCCTTGCAGCGCGGAGAATGGCGGTTCATCGACGTGGCGCCAGCCGGCGCTCAAGCCCCAAACATTGACGACAACCCAGAGCACGATGAATCCCACCACGAAGGCAAAATATGCCGGGTTGCCGAAAAAGCTGCTGATTTTCTCGATCAGTGTCTGGGCGCCGGACAGCTGAGCTTCCTCGTGGTCCTTGAAGTCGGCGAGAACCGCGAGGTTTTCCTGGGTTGAGGAGGGCAGCGCACCAACCGCGCCGCTCGCGGTACGCCCACTCTGATCCCGCCCAGGTTCGTTGCTTTCTGCCATGAGAGATGGGACAGCCCCGAGACCTCAAGAGTTCGACGGCAATATCGCGTAGCGGTCTGCCAGGCTCTGATAGAGGGGCGGGGTGACCAGCTTGGAAATTGCGGTGGCCAAAGCCGCCGTCACCATGAGGGGCAATACCATGGAATGCTGAGCGGTCATTTCCATGACTATGACCAAGGAGGTGAGGGGTGCTTGGGTGATGCCGGCCAGATAGCCGCACATGCCGAGGATCGCGAATGGCACCGCGGAGGTTTGGCCGAGGCAGTCCGCAATGAACTGGCCGAATCCCGCACCCACCGACAACGAGGGAGCGAGCAGCCCGGCCGGAATTCCGCTCAGGTACGAGAGCAGCGTGGCGGCGGCACGGGCGGGCGCATAGGCCCAGGGAAGATGGACGTCCCCCTCGAGAATCGAGCGTGCCTCCGCATAGCCGGTTCCATAGGTCAAGCCGCCGCAGAGCGCACCGATCAGCGCCACAGCCACCCCGCACAAACCCGCGAACAACACCGGATGTTCCCGGCGCAGCCGCTGCAGACCGCCGGGCAGGCGCTGCGAGGCTGCCAGCGTCAGTCGGCTGACGAAACCTCCACCCAAGCCGCACGCCAAGGCGACGACCAGCACTCCGGGCGTGAATGCGCGCAGTTCGGAGGACATCGTAGGTTGTCCGAAGTAGGTGTAATCACCGACCATGGCGATCGCAACGACGCCGGCCAAAATCACCGCGGTCAGCGTCGTGCCGCTGGCTCTCTCTTCGAACGAACGCGATAGCTCCTCGATGGCGAAAACGATCCCCGCCAGGGGCGTATTGAACGCGGCGGCCACGCCGGCGGCACCGCCGGCCAGCACCAGCGCGCGCCGCTGCGCTTCGGCCCGCCCGTGCGGCATCCACCGCCACACGCCGTTCACGATGACCGCGCCGACGTGCACCGTGGGCCCCTCACGGCCGATCGAACCGCCGCAAAACAAACCCAACGCCGCGAGCAGTACGCGTCCGATGACGACCTTTGGCCGCAGGAACAGCATGCCCAGTTCACCGGAATTCGAACGCAGTGCAAAAATGGTTTGCGGGATACCGCTGCCTTCGGCACCCGGAAAATAGCGGCCTGTGAGCCACGCAATGCCGGAGAAGCCGAGCGGTGCCAGCAGCCAGGGCCACCATGTCGATGCCGTCATCACGTTGCGAAGCCCCCATTGGGCAAAATCCGCCAGTCTCGCAAAGGCAACGGCGGCCACACCGACGAGCGCCGCCGAACCCCACAGCAGCATGCGGGATTTCCAGTGCGGCACGGACAGGAGGTGCTTCAGTTCCACGCGGCAATATAACCGAAGTCGAATCGCCTGCTTTTGCAATCATGAGTCGGTGCTTGCGGCACGGCCACCGACACGCCGATGCGCGCGTGGTCGCCGCTCAAGACCTGGCCTTGCGGTTGCGAGTCGTGCTTTCCGCGTGGGCCTTGAATGAATCGAGTTGACGGCGCCACAGATCTTCGGCCTGGGCTATCCAGCTCTGTACGGGCTGAAGCGCCGCGGGATGCACGCTGTAGAGGCGAACCCGCGCATCGCCATCGATGCCTTGTTCGGTGATCAATCCTGCGCGGCGCAGCACGCGCAGATGACGGCTCAAGGCCTGCGGGCTCATCTCGACGCATTCGGCCAACTCGCCGGGACGCCTGGGCCGTTGTAACAGCAGGCGGATGACCTCGCGGCGGGACGCATCGGCCAATGCACCGAAGGTGAGGTCGAGTTGCTGCATGCCGGCGCGCGGCTCCACGGGCGGACTCAATTCGGGGGGTTGCGCACGCGCTGCGTAATCCACCACACATGACCCTCAGGATCGAGTGCACCGTAGCTGCGATCGGCCCAGTATTCGCGGCCGTAATCATGCGTCGTCGGCTCGGCCACGATGCGCGCACCGCGGCTTCGAGCCCTGGCGCAGTGTGCGTCGGCGTCGTCGACATAGATCATGATGTTCTGGGTGGCAGCGCCGCCCAGACTCTTGGGACTGCGCATCGTCGCCTTCCAGGGGAATGGCGACTCTGGTGACTCCTGCGCAACCATGATCACGCCCTCGCCGTAGGTCAACTCGCTGTGCTCTATGCGTCCGCCATCACCCTCTATCTTCAGCCTTACCTCAAAGCCGAGTGCACTGCAGAGCCAGTCTATCGCCGCGCCGGCATCTTGATAGATCACGGCGCTGGAGATGCGCGGCCAATCCTTGGGTGCGGGCTGCATGTGGACCTCTCGCCTTAAAGTTAACGGAACAGATAAATATTAACGAGATGGTTAATTATATGCAACTGACTCTCCGTATGGGGCGGACTTGAGCGCGGCGGCAATGTTAGTATTTTTCGATGGCATTCAAGTTCGGCGAAATTTCCGTTGAGAAGCGCTCGATCGAGTACGTGCCGCTCGCTGAGCGCCACGGCAAGGTCTGGCATCTGTGGCCGGTCTGGTTTTCCGGCGATGCCAACGTAGCTACGGTTGCGACCGGCGTGGTGGGGGTGGCGCTCGGCGGCCATCTCTTGTGGATGATGATCGCCGTGGTGTCCGGATGCCTGTTCGGCACGTTTTTCATGGCGTTTCACTCCACGCAGGGTCCGCAACTAGGCCTGCCGCAGATGATCCAGTCGCGACCGCAATTCGGCTATCTCGGCGCGCTCTTGGTGTGGGGGGTGGCGCTCATCGCTTACATCGGCTTCAACGCCTTCAACCAAGTGCTGGCGGCGCAGACGATGGGATCCTTGTACGGATCGGAGCCGAACTCGACGATGATCATTTTTTCTCTGTTATCGGCGGCCCTTGCCGCGGTGGGCTACGACTTGATCCACATCGCACAGCGCTGGGTCGCCTACATCGTCATCGCCGCATTGCTGATTTTTACCGTGGCGGTGGCCGCCAGGCTGCAGGTTCCCGCCGAGGAAGCGGTCCTCGGACCCTTTCCGCGCGTGGCCTTTCTGGCGCAGTTCTTCGCCGCTGCCTCGTATCAAATTTCGTGGTCGATCTATGTTTCCGATTACTCGCGGTATCTGCCGCGCGACGTTGGCGTGCGCGCTTCCTTCTGCTGGACCTATTTCGGCGCCTTCATCGGCGGCGCCTGGATGATGTTGCTCGGCACCCTGGCGGCGGCGCTGTATCCCCAACTGGAGGTCACGACTTCGTTGCGCGTGGTGGCCGACACGGTGCTGCCCGGATTCGGCAAGCCGTTGTTGCTGGCTGCGCTCCTGGGATTGATCGCCATCACATCTTTGAATTACTACGGGGCCTCCCTGACGTTGCTCAGCGTTTTGGATTGTTTCAAGCCGACCCCGCCAAGCCGCTTGAAACGCTTCGCGACGCTGCTGATTTCGCTGCTGGCGGCGGCACTGCTTGCCATGGCCTCATCCGCGGGATTCGTCGCAAAGTTCGGCGACTTCCTCGCGATTCTCCTGTATCTGTTCACGCCTTGGACGGCCATCAACCTCGTTGATTTCTATCTGGTCCGCAAGGGCGCGTATTCGGTGCGCGAGATCTTCAACGCACATGGCATGTACGGCAGCTGGAATTGGCGCGGCTTGACAGCCTATGGCGTAGGTTTCGCGTTCATGATTCCTTTTTTCAGCACGGGGCTGTACATGGGACCGGTGGCGGCCGCGCTGGGTGGTGCGGATATCGCCATGCTGGTCGGCCTGCCGATCGCGGCGCTCGTGTACATCGTGGCGTGCCGTTCGCTCGACCTGCAGGCAGATCTCATGCAAGCGAGGGCGGCGGACGTGGGTCTGGACTGATGCAGCCGTTTCCGACCGGTTTGATTCTGACCAGCATTCCCTTTCTCGCCTCCATGGGTTTCACCCCGGGACCCAACAACATCCTGGTGGCAAGTTCGGGCGTGAACTTCGGGTTTCGAGCGACCATCCCGCACATCCTTGGCATCACGTTCGGATATCCGGCAATGCTGCTGCTGGTGGGTTTGGGCCTCCTGAAGATTTTTGTCACCCTGCCCGAAGTGCATGTCGTGTTGAAATATGCATGCATCGTGTATCTGCTGTACCTCGCATGGAAAGTCGCGACGGCAGCCGGGATCTCAAATGACACACGCATGGCGGCCAAGCCGATGACCTTCTGGCAGGCCGTGGCGTTTCAATGGGTGAACGGCAAGGGCTGGGTGGTGGCCTTGAGCGCCGTCACCACCTACACGGTGGTCGAGTCATCGTTGGTGATTCAAATTCTGGCGCTCGCCGGCATCGCGCTGATCGTCACGATCGGCAGCGTCACGAGCTGGACTTTGTTCGGTGCCATGTTGCGTCGCTATCTGCATACCGACGCGCGCCGGCGAGCATTCAACTACTCGATGGCGGCGCTGCTGGTGGTCTCGATCGTCCCGGTGTTGTGGGAATAGGGTGTGATCCAGCGCACACAATTGGAGCGGTGTGACTCGTCATTGCACCGTTGCGTACCAGATCCACACCAGTTCGATACCATGCGTTGCAAATATGCAACATGCAAAGCGCGCGACCCGGTACAGATCGAAATTCTTACAATTATATGAATATCATGAATTTTTATTAGCCCTTCTCAGGGTGTTGAACTATAAATCGAGTCCTAAAGGGGCCGTTGTTGCTTCTTGGCTCACATATTGCAATTCCCCCTAAGCTGCTCGCCATTGAAGCGCCGCTTACGAGACGCCGGGCGAAGAGAGCACCCGAATAACGGGAAATCGAAAAATCGAGATTGGGATGATCAAACACGGAGATCGCTACATGTCCTTGAGTTCTGAAAACTACCGCGCCCTGAAGCTGCGACGCGCCATAGCCGCCTTGTGCATGGCCGGTGCTGCTCTTCAAACACCGCACGTCCTGGCGGCTGACGCCACGACCACGGAGGCCGATACCAGCCTCGACGAAGTGATCGTGACCGGCTCACGCCAAACCGGCATCAAGGCTTCGGACAGCGCGGCGCCCATCCAAATCGTCAGCACGGAGGCTCTCAAGAATTCGGGTGCCCCCGACCTCATGTCGGCGCTCGCGCAATTGGTCCCCTCGCTGCAGATGCAAGCATTCGGCTTCGACATGGCGGGTCAAACTTTGCAGGCAAGACTGCGCGGCGTCAGCCCCAACGATGTGCTGGTGCTGATCAACGGCAAGCGCCGCCACAACACGGCGAATCTCGCGGTCGATACGGGCTCCCCCTATCAGGGCGGCGCGGCCCCTGATCTCAATTTCATCCCTCTGGACGCCATCGATCACGTCGAGGTGCTGACGGATGGCGCGGCGGCCCAGTACGGCACGGACGCCATCGCGGGCGTCGTCAACATCATCTTGAAGAAGAACAACTCGGGCGGCACCGTCGCCGGGACGTATGGTCAATATGGCAACAGCGGTGGGCGTACCGAAGACGTCAGCGGCAACGGCGGCTTCGAGATGGGCAGCGGCGGTTTCTTCAACCTCACGGGTGAGTACCGAAGTCACGGACACAGCAACGTCGGCGAACCTGATCCCCGTGGATTTGGCCAGACCACCTATCCGAATGACAATATTCCCAACGTTCCCGGCTATCCTTATGAGAACAAGATCTCCGGCGATGCCGCAGTGAGACAGAAGATATTCGCCATCAATTCCGGCTACGATTTCGAGGATGGAACCGAGATCTACGCCTTTGGCACCTACGGTCATAAGGACGCGGCGTCCTATGAGAATTACCGCGTTCCCAGCAAGGTTGCCTACACGGATCCGACCACCGGGGTGACCACGTATCCTTTTCCCTATGGTTTCAGCCCGCAGGAAGCCAGCGACGAGGATGACTACCAGATCAACGTCGGCGTGAAAGGCACCATACTGGGTTGGGACTGGGATTTCGGCACCGGCTATGGCTACGACCACGTCGGCATCTCCACCATCGACTCGTACAACGCGGGTACCTACAACACGACCGGCGTCCCAACGCCGACCAATTTCTACGACGGCTTCCTGCAATTCACGCAGTGGACCACGACTCTGGATCTGAAACATGATTTCGACGTTGGTCTTGCCGGACCGCTGACCGTGGCGTTCGGCGGCGAGTTCCGTCGCGAAGCCTACGCGATCGGCGCGGGTGTGCCGCTGTCTTATGAATCCGGCGGCGCCCAATCCTATCCGGGCTTCACGCCGCTTGATGCCAACGACAACTCGCGCAAAAACTACGCAGCGTACGTCGACATCGCCGCGCAGCCGATCACCGGCCTGCGCGTCGACGGAGCCGCCCGCTACGAGCACTACAGCGATTTCGGCAGCGCCACGGTCGGCAAATTGAATGCGCGCTACGACTTCAACCCGCAAATCGCGATCCGCGGCACCGTGAACAACGGCTTCCGTGCGCCGACTTTGGCGGAAGAGTTCTATTCCTCGACAAACGTGGGTCCTTCCACGGCATATATTCAATTGCCGCCCAACTCGCCGGCCGCCGCCGCCGCCGGTCTGTCCAAGTTGCAGCCGGAACATTCCATGGACTACAGTTTCGGCGTGATATGGCGTCCGCTGGCGCACATGGAAACGACGTTGGATGTGTATCAGATCACCATCACCAACCGGGTCGTCGGCAGCGGCACCATTTCGGGTCAGTTGAACGGTATTCCGCAACCAGGCGAGGAGGCGATTAACGCTGCGATCGCGACGTACTCGCATGGTACCGACGTCATCGATCCAGACGTGTTGCGTACCGGATCCTACGGCATAGAAATTTTTTCGAACGGCATAGACACCCGGACACGGGGCGCCGATCTCGTGTTCGATTTCCCGTATGACTACGGCTTCGCGCAAATAAACTACTCGATCGGCGCAACCTACAACGATACGGCCATCACCAAGTACGGCACGACGCCCGCTCCGCTGCAGCCCAACAGCCTGTATGACGCCACGGCATACTCGGAGTTGACCACGGCGACGCCGAAATACGTCATCAATTTCGGGGCTTTGATCAACATCGAGAAGCTGGCGGTGAATATCGTTGAGAAGGTGTACGGCCCGTCCGCGGACTACGAGAACGACGATGGCGATGGTCCGACCGGCAACGCCGAATACTTCAAAGACCAGATCAACCTGACGGCAATCACCAATCTGGACATTGCCTACGGCTTTACGGATCACTTGAAGGTTTCGGTGGGTGCGACCAACTTGTTCAATCGCTACCCGAACAAGCTGAACAGCACTATCTTGAATCGGGAAATTGCCGCCCAGGACAACGCGGCGGTGGACCAATATCCGACCTTCTCGCCCTTCGGCATCAACGGCGGGTTCTACTATGTGAAGGCGTCTTACAAGTTCTGACGGATATTTTGAGCGTTGATGTGGGGCGGCAGCGAGCAATTCGCTGCCGCCTTTTTTAATTCTTGAGCCGATAGCCCGTCTTGAAAATCCACGCCACGAGTCCCAGGCAGGCGGCGAAGAAACCCAGCGTCAACCCCAGGCTCAAGCCGACGTTCACATCGGCGACGCCGTAGAAGCTCCAGCGAAAACCGCTGATCAGGTAGACGATGGGATTGAAGAGGCTGAACGTGCGCCAGGCAGGCGGCAGCATGTCGATCGAATAAAATGCGCCTCCAAGAAAGGTCAGCGGTGTGATGATGAGCATGGGGATGAACTGCAGTTGTTCGAAACCCTTGGCCCAAATGCCGATGATGAAACCGAACAAGCTGAATGTGGCGGCCGTCAGCAGCAAAAATCCGATCATCCAGCCGGGGTGCATGATCCGAATCGGCACGAACAGCGCTGCCGTGGCCAGGATGATGAGCCCGAGCACGACGGATTTGGTTGCGGCGGCGCCGACGTAGGCGATGACGATCTCGACGTAGGAAACCGGCGCGGACAACAACTCGTAAATGGTCCCCGTGAATTTCGGGAAATAAATGCCGAAGGACGCGTTCGACAAGCTCTCCGTGAACAGTGCGAGCATGATCAGACCGGGAACGATGAACGCGCCGTAGCCCACACCACCGGTGCTGCCGAGCCTCCCGCCGATGGCGGCGCCGAACACCACGAAGTACAGCGAGGTGGTGATCACGGGGGTGATGATGCTCTGCACGAGCGTGCGCAGTGCCCGCGCGATCTCGAACTTGTAGATGGCCCAGACGCCGTGATGGTTGAAGGCGCCGGGACCGCTGCGCTCATTCATGCGTGCTCGCTTTCATCCGCGCTCGC
>Ga0116228_10000751_pt1 | contig 25423 bp, 19 predicted proteins | sample S1TSphfallax_2_FD_89694 | JGI IMG/M metagenome (GOLD analysis project Ga0116228, IMG submission 89694) | Host-associated microbial communities from peat moss isolated from Minnesota, USA - S1T2_Fc - Sphagnum fallax MG | ecosystem: Host-associated > Plants > Peat moss > Unclassified | place...
AGCCGCGGCGCCGGGCGGCATGGCAGCTTCGGACACAGGCGTGCCGACGCTCGCGCGGCTCAGCGTCCTTGCCGCGGAAACCGAGGCGCTGTTTGCCAGCGCGGCAACGATGGCCGAGGCGGCCCTCGGCAGGGATGCCGGGGCAGTGCCGCCGGACGCGGTGGAAGATGCGCCCGCCCTGCTGGCGGCGATCGCGGTCAGCATCGAACATTTGCGCGGCACGGCGACCGCGCTCGCCGCGGCAACCGATGCGGCACGGATAGCGGCCTGAGCGTGCGGCGACGCATCATATACCACTCCGCTTTGAATTTGACTCATCAAGGAAGGCGGAGGGTCAATCTCAACGCGCATCGGTATTACACCGCGTTGCGGCCGGCGCGGACGGGAACCGAAGGCAAGACAAGCAATGTTCTTTTTTGAAAAAGAATCAAAAACGTTTGCGCCTGTTCTCTGTTTCACGCAGGCCTCGCCGGCGTCGCCCTGCTCGGAACCAAACCGACAGAAGTTTTTTGCTTCTTTTTTTCAAAAAATAAGACCTTCCTTCTGCCGCGTGTTTCACGGCGACTGCCGCGCCTCATTCCAGACAGGTGATTATAGGCGGCGCATGATCTATGCACCCGCCTTGCGTGGGTGCGGCGCATGACGTCACCGCCCGTTCTCTGGTCTGGAGCAGGTTTTGGCCAACGTAGCAGTTATCGGCGCTCAATGGGGTGACGAAGGTAAAGGCAAAGTCGTGGATTGGCTGGCCAGCCGCGCAGACGTGGTCGTGCGGTTTCAGGGCGGGCATAATGCCGGCCATACGCTGGTTGTCGGCAATCAGACCTACAAGCTTTCATTGCTGCCGAGCGGGCTGGTGCGGGGCAAGCTCGGCATCATCGGCAACGGGGTGGTGGTAGACCCGTGGGCGCTGCTGGCCGAAATCGCGCGGGTGCAGGCGCAGGGCCTGACGGTGTCGGCGGACACGTTGCGGATTGCCGAAAACGCGCCGTTGATCCTGCCCCTGCACGGCGCGCTGGACCGGGCGCGCGAGGTGGCGCGCGGCGACGCCAAGATCGGCACCACCGGGCGCGGCATCGGGCCCGCCTACGAGGACAAGGTGGCGCGGCGGGCGATCCGGGCCTGCGACCTGGCGGAGCCGGCGACGTTGTCGGCCAAGCTGGACGAGCTGCTGCTGCATCACAACACCCTGCTCCGCGGCCTGGGCGCGGAGACGTTTGAGAAGGCGGCCGTGCTCGCGCAATTGCTGGAGTTGGCGCCGCATATCCTGCCATTCGTCGAGCCGGTGTGGGAACGGCTGGATGCGTTGCGGCGGGCCGGCAAGCGGATTTTGTTCGAGGGGGCGCAGGCCGTGATGCTGGACGTCGATCATGGGACGTATCCGTTCGTGACCAGCAGCAATACGGTGGCGGCGACGGCGGCCAGCGGCGCCGGCGTGGGACCGAGTGCCGTGGGCTTCGTGCTCGGCATTGCCAAGGCCTATTGCACGCGGGTCGGTTCCGGCCCCTTCCCGACCGAGTTGACCGATGCGGTCGGCGAGACGCTGGGCGATCGCGGCCATGAGTTCGGCACGGTCACCGGACGGCGGCGGCGCTGCGGCTGGTTCGACGCGGCGCTGGTGCGGCAGGCAGTGAAGGTCGGCGGTATCCAGGGCCTGGCGCTGACGAAGCTGGACGTGCTGGATGGGTTTGCCGAGCTCCGGCTGTGCACGGGCTATCGCATCGGCGACCGGGCGTTCGCGCATCTGCCGGCGGCACCGGGCGCGCAGGCGGCAGCAGCGCCGATTTACGAGACGCTGGAGGGTTGGAGCGGCTCGACCCGCGGCGCGCGGTCCTGGGCGGACCTGCCCGCGCAGGCGATCAAATATGTGCGCCGCATCGAGGAATTGGTGGAAGCGCCGGTCACCTTGCTGAGCACCAGCCCCGAACGCGACGATACGGTGATGGTGAGAGACCCGTTCCAGGACTAGGGCAGTTCGTCAGCGATGGTTGCGTCAGGCATATCGTTCAACCAAGGCCACGGATGCCGCCCGCAATAGCAAAAGTTTTTTGGTTCTTTTTTTCAAAAAAGAACGCCTTCCTTTTCAGTGACTTTCCATTCACTGGCGGCCGCTAGCGTGGCCGGATGGACGATCCGGCCACCATCGCCGCGCATTACGCCCTCGACCCGGCGCACCCGACACCGTTGTCGATCGGCGGGTTGCGCGCCTTTGCGGCGCTGGACCGGCGTGAGCCCGCGCGCCGGCTGATTGCGGTGGCAACGCGCGCGGATCAGCCGCTGCGGGCGCGGATGGTGACGCGGCTGGGGCCTCATCCGGTGCCGCATGCCCTGACACCGCTGGACCAGGGGCCGGGGCGCGATCCGGCCGGGCAGGAAAGCTGGTTCATGCTGTGCGCGGCGCCGCCCGGCCCGCCGTTGGTGGCGAGCGGCTGGACCGAGGCGCTGGCGGTGCGCCATCTGCTATTGCCCGCGGCCGCGGCGCTGGAGGCGCTGGCCCAGCGCGGCGTGACGCACCGTGCGATCCGGCCGGACAACATGTTTCGCGCCGGGCCCGGCGAACCGGCGATGCTGGGGCCGTTCTGGGCCACCCCGCCGGCAAGCCTGCAACCGGCTGCCTTCGAGCCACCCTATTCAGCCATGTGCGTGGCGGGCGGGCGCGGCGACGGCACCGTCGCTGACGACGTGTATGCGCTGGGCGCGGTCATCCTGTGGTGCCTGCTTGGCGGCCCCGCCGCATGGGCCGAGCCCGGCATGCAGGCGCGCAAGCTGGAACTGGACAGCCTGCCGGCGCTCTGCGGCGGGGTGGGGCCGAGCGGGGGACTGTTCGAGCTGCTGCGGCTGATGCTGGCGGAGGATCCGGACCACCGGCCGACGCCATCCTTGCTGCTGGCGCCCGACCAGGCGCGGGCGCGGCGGCTGGCGACGCGGCCGCCGCGGCGGGCGCAGCGGCCGCTGGACATGCCAGGCCAGATCATCTGGACGCCACGCCAGCTCGCCTATGCGCTGGCGACCCAGCCGGAGCGCGGGGTCGCGATCATACGCGACGGCACGGTGGATCGCTGGCTTCGGCGCATGCTGGGTGACGGCGAGCTGGCGGTGCATGTGGAGGAAACAACCGAGACCGAGGACGAGTCCGAAAAGGCTGCACCGCGGCGCGACGCGGTCATGCTCATGCGTGTGGTGTGGGTGCTCGATCCGCTGGCGCCGCTGGTCTGGCGCGGCGTGGCGCTGTTTCCCGACGGGCTGGGCGGTGCGCTGGCGGCGGCGCAGGCCATGGGGCATGCGGCCACCGTCGCGTCGCTCGAGGAACTCGTATCGAACGACATGCTCGTGCATTGGTCGAGCCTGCAAACCAAGCGGCCCGATTTGCCGGCAATGCGGCAGGACATGATCGATTGGCGCGGCTGGCTCAACCTGCGCGGCCCGATGGGCGGCATCAGGCGGCTGGCCTATGGGCTCAATCCGCTGCTGCCTTGTGCGTCGCCGCTGTTGGCCGGGCGCGTGGTGGCGCGGCTGGCCGACCTGCTGCCGGCGCTGGATGCAGCCGCGGCACGGGCGGACCGCAAGCGGCCGCCGGTCGATCCGCATATCGCCGCCTTCGTCGGCGCGCGGGCGGATACGGCGCTGCTGGCCGATGCCGCGCGGATCGGCGGGTTCACCTCGGCGCCGGAACGCCTGGCGGTGCTGCAATTATTCGCGCGCCTGCAGGCGCGGCTGCATCCGGCGCCGCTGCCGGGATTGGCGGGCTGGCTGCTGGAATGCGGCGTGATCGAGCTGGATCAGTGGCGGGGCTTGGAGACCCGGCGGATGCTGAAGGCGCGGCTGGCGGAAGAGGCAGCGGCCGGGAACATCACGGCCATGTTCCGCGTGGCCCAGGATGAGGCGGCGTGGCAGCGCGACCGCGAGGGCGCCGAGGCGGCGGCGGCGCGGGCTGCCGCCATCGCGCATGAGCTCACCCTTCTGGCCGCGCATGCACCGCAGCGGCAAGCGGCTGCCGAGGACCTGGGCTATGCGATTGCCGGCGGCGCCGGCCTGCTGGCCTTGCTGGGCGCCGGCGTCGCGCTCGGCATGGGGGTTTGATGGCGCGCGCGGCCGGGGGCGCGGCGGCGCGGCCGAAGGGCTCGTACACGTGGCTGCAAGGGCTGGCATGCGGTGCGCTGCTGGCATTTGCGCCCTCCTTCGCGCTGCTGCTGACCGTGCTGCTGGCGCCCGCAATCGCGGCGCTGGTGCTGGAGCGGCGACCGCAACGGCCGGTGACGCGGGCCGTGCTGCTGGCAAGCGGCGCGTTCACGCTGGGGCCCGTCTGGCGCCTGTTCGTCGGCGGACAATCGCTGGCAGCGGCGCTCGACCTGCTGGCCGATCCGGTGGTGATCGCGCTGGCGTGGCTGGCTGGCGCCTGCGGCTGGGCGCTGTGCGTGGTGCTGCCGGTTCTGCTGCAAGCCGCGTCCGACGCGCGGGCGGCAGCACGCATCGCGGCGCTCAAGGCCGAGGCCGAAGCACTGCGCGCGGCGTGGGACCTGAGCCTGTAAGGAAGGCGCAGGGCTCTGCCCCCGCCTTCTTTTCACCGCCACGCGCCACGGCAGTTGTCAGGCGCGTGGGTTGCTGACAACTGAGGGGAGCAACTCGGCGACCGGACGATGAACGCAGATACCAACACGACAGCCCAGGTCGGGCAGGCACGCGCTGCGCAGGCGCACGATGCGCGCGCATTTCGCAATGCGCTTGGCGATTTCGTCACCGGCGTGACGATCGTCACCACACGCGATGCGGACGGGCAGGATGTCGGGCTGACCGCGAACAGCTTCAATTCGGTCTCGCTCGATCCACCGATGGTGCTGTGGAGCCTGGCGCTGGACAGCACGCATTTGCCGGCGTTCCGGCATGCGACCTGGTGGGCAGTGCATGTGCTGGCGTCGTCGCAGCAGACGCTGTCGGGACGGTTTGCCAGCAAAGGCGCGGACAAGTTTGCCGGGCTGAGCGTGGGCCGCGGGCCGGGCGATGTGCCGTTGCTGGAAGGCTGCGCGGCACGGTTCGTGTGCCGGACGGCGTTCGAATATGAGGGCGGCGATCACGCGATCCTGGTCGGCGAAGTGCTCTCGTTCGACCGGGCCGGATTTCCGCCCCTGGTCTATCACCAGGGACGCTACGGGCGCGTGCTGGCGCCTCCGCCGGGCGCCGCGGCCGCGTTGCATGACGCGGTGGCGCATGGGCTGGTGGCGGATCAGGACGGGCAGTTGCGGCTGACCGAGCACGGGACCGCGATGCTGGCCGAGCTGATCGCGGTGGCGGATATCGGGGTGCTGCGCGGGCTGAGTGCCGGACGGTTGGATCCGGCGTGAAGCGAAGCAGGTTCTTGTCCTGAAAAAAAGAACCAAAAAACTTTTGTCCGTTGGGTTGCGCGCCGGGTCTTCCGATTTTGCGTCAGGTGGAACAGCGCAGGAGCAAAGGTTTTCTGCTTCTTTTTTTCAAAAAAGAAGGCCTGTATTTCTTATGCCAGCTTGAGATTTGTCGCGGCGGCTTTGCCCCGTTCCATCACCACTTCATAGGTAACTTTCTGGCCGTCATTCAGGCCGCGCAGGCCGGCGGCCTGCACCGCGGTGATATGCACGAAAACGTCCTTGCCGCCGTCACCCGGCATGATGAAGCCGAAGCCCTTGGTTGCATTGAACCATTTCACAGTACCAGTCGCCATGTCGTGTATCACTTCCGTCCTTTGGCGCCGCGCGGCCTTCCGCGCGGCGTTGACGCAACCGGAACGCTTTCGCGCCTGAAGCTTCCGGTGACGGAAACAGTGCAAGGCCAGCCGAAACGTCGATCGCGCGGTTATGGGGCCAGAAACAGCACAGTCTGTCAATTGTAGCACTGCACGCCGAGGGCTTAGGAAAAAGACAGCGTTATTTTTTGAAAAAAAGAACCAAAAAACTTTTATCTGTTTGCTGCCGCTCACGGTGACGAAAATCTTCGTCCGGTTGTGGGGCCCTCGGCGATTCGTTGCAAAGCCGCTGCCTAACCAGCGGCGACAATTTCGGACAGTTTTTTCAACCACAGGCACCGCGTCCGCCGGGCGGTCCATTCACCAGATTGAAACGCCTCTCCCCGTATTCTGGACGGCGTTCAGCTTTCTGGGAGACGTTGCGTGGCACGACACATAGGCGCGGATGTTGCGGTCACGGTGAACCTGCCCGCCCCGGTGCCGGACACCCTCACCGTGCCTGGGGGCGCCGGTTATCAGGCTGATCTGCCGGTGAGCGTGGATGCGGCGCCTGGCCAGACGGTGCTGACAGTAGGGCCTGACGGCACCTATCAGACGATCGGCGCCGCCGTTGCCGCGGCACAGAATGGCGACCTTATTCTGGTGGCGCCAGGCACATATGTGAACGATTTCGCCGACGTCACAACCCAGATCACCATCGCCGGCGCCGGCGGCATGGTGAATTTGGTCGCCACTGAACCGCTGCCGAACGAGAAAGGCATATTTATCGTCGATAATAGTTGCCAGATCGACAATTTGACCTTCCAGGGCGCGGCAATCCCGGATAGCGAGGGCGGCAATGGCGCCGGCATCCGCTACCAGGGCGGGAATTTGGTGCTGAATAATGATGCGTTCCTGGATAACCAGAACGGCATCATGGGCTCGGCGGTGGATAATTTGCCGCAGAATGATTTCACCATCACCGATTGCACGTTCGACAATAACGGGCAGAGCAGCGGGCCGAATGCCGGCTACACGCATAATATCTATGTCGGGTTCGGTGTCGACTCGGTGGTGGCGACGCACGACGTGTTCGAGCGCGCGAATGTCGGCCACGAATTCAAGAGCCGCGCCGCGAGCAATGATATCAGTAACAATATTTTCTACGATGGGCCAAGCGGCACCGCCAGTTACAGCATCGACCTGCCGGATGGCGGCCGCGATACCATCACCGGCAATGTGATCGAGAAGGGGCCGGCAACGCAGAACAACAACATCATCCATTTCGGCGGCGAGGGCATTCCGTATGCCGGCAGCGCGCTGAACATCACGGGCAACGATTTCATCAATGATCTGGGTGCGTCGGCGGTCGCGGTGCTCAACCAGACCACGCTGGAAGTCAGCATCACCGGCAATATTTTCGACAATTTCGCCACGGCGAGGCTGGCGGATGGCAGCTACGCGCAAAGCGGCAATATGGACCAGAACGGCCAGGCGATCGCGCCGGATTCATCGAACGATTTCGCGTCCGGCACCGATCTGTATGATTTCTCGGCCGACGCGCTGCCGCACGGCGTGACGCTGACCACGCAGGCGGGCGTGCTGGGTGGCGGCGGGCTGCTGACGATCGCGGCCGACGCCGGCCACGTGACCGTGGTGGGCGGCGCGGGCGGGCTGAACTACCAGGAGCAGGCCGGCTGGGGCGGGTCGGAAATCCAGACGGCGGCAGGTGCCGCGGACACCGTCTCGGCGCCGGGCCAGGATACGATCGAGGCCGGCGGCCGCGACCTGATCATCGGCGGCGGCGGCAATCTTTCGGCGACGCTCGATGGCGACGACACGGTGCGCAGTGGCACCGGCAATAACGGCTACAGCGTCGATGGCATGCTGTATCTGACCGGCCAGGGCGGCTCCGATACCGTGCAGGTCGATCGCGCCACGGCGGCCGCCTATGTGTCGGGCATGGAGGATTATTACCAGACCACGACCAATGGCGGCCGCAGCGTGTTCGATATCCGGCAGGGCGGGGCGGCCGAGCAGGCGACGATCGTCGGTGGCGGCGTGGCCGTCGAGGTTTATCATGGCGGCATCAATGCCACCACGGCGGGCGGCACCGGCGGCGCCAATATTGCGTTCGGCGCCGGGACGGTCACCGCGCTGTTCAGCGAGGGAAACGATACGATCCATGCCGGCAGCGGACCGGCAACGATCCAGGTGGGCGGGTCGGCGGCGATTTACGGCGGCAGCGGCGCGCTTGCGGTGTTCGGCCACGGCATTGCGGGCCTGGCGACCGTGTATGGCGGCAGCGGCGCGGTGAGCATCGGCGGGGATACCGGCAATATCCTGTTCGAAGGGCCTGCCGCCGGCGGAACGCTGGCAGCGTCGCTCAGCAACATCACCATCAATGGCGGTGCGGGCATGTTGCGCGTCACCGGCGGCGGCCGGCAGGTGGTGCATGGCGGCAGCGGCGGCGTGGTGTTCAACACCGCGGGCGGCGATGACAGCATCACCACGGCAGCCGGCGCGCACGACACGATCACGCTGGCCGATGCGAGCACGGTGGTGAGCGATGGCGTCGACATGATCAATGGCGGCGACGGCAATTCGACCGTCACCGCGAACGGTACTGCGACCATCACCGGCAGCACCGGCGCGGCAGATTATATGCTGAACGGCAACGACCGGCTGATTGCGCGCGGCTATACGCGGGCCACGGTGGGCGGCGGCGCCACCGCCTTGGTGCAGGCGGTCGGCAGCCTGACCAGCGTCGCCGTGGACGGCGGTATGCTGTATTTTTCCGAGCTCGCCAACACTGACGGCGAGACCGCGACGGTGAAGGGCGCCGGCATTTTGCTGACGGCCAGTGCGGCGGCCGGCGTCGATTCCATCACGTTGGGCAGTGCCGGCGATGGCGCGGTGATGGGCGGCGGGCATCAGGTGGCGGGCGTGGCCGCGAGCGGCACGCGCATATGGGCGAACGCCGGCAGCGATACGATCGACGTCTATGCCGGCGGCGGCACGGTGTGGGGTGGTACCGCCGCGGTGACGCTGTCGATGACCGATTGGCATGATGCGCTGGTGACGACGATGATGGGCGGCAGTGGCACGCTGGTGCAGACCGCGGGTGCCGGCAGCCTGGTCTTCAGCGGCGGCAGCGGCAGCGCGGTGCTGGGCGGCGTGAGCGGCGGTGAAACGGTCACCGCGGGCACGGGCAATATCACGCTGGCCGGCGGCGGCAGCGGAACGCGCTTCACGGCCGGTAGCGGCAGCGCGCAGGTGACGCTGACCCACGGCGGCGGCACGGTGGTGTTCGGCCACGGCCAGGCTTCGGTGACCGAAGCCGGATCGGGGAGCGCGGTGCTGTACGATTTCGTGGCAGGGCATGGCGGCGGGGCCGATACGATCGCCGGGTTTCGCCCCGGCACGGATCAGCTGGTGTTTCAGGGCGTGGCGGTGGCGTCGAGCGTGGTGGGCGGCGGGGGCACATTACTGGTGCTGTCGGATGGGACGCATGTGACGCTGGTATAGGAAGCAAGAACTTCTTTTTTGAAAAAAAGAAGCAAAAAACTTTTATCCGTTGCGTCTGGCATCGCGCCCCCAAGGGGACCCGATGCCAGCCACCATAGGCAAAGGTTTTTTGCTTCTTTTTTTCAAAAAAAATTCTCTTCTGTCCTGCGCTAGCTTGCCATCGCGGTTACGGAAATCGTAATAATTCAGCTTCACTCTGGAGGACATAACCTCAACGTGAAAGACGAGGCGTCCATGTCGTCCACCACCCGCATCCTGCCCGCATCGGACGACGCACCGCTCCGGCGAATATTGCTGGTGGATGACGATATTTGCGTGCTGGCACTGGCGAGCGCGATGCTGTCCCGCCTGGGCCATCGCGTTATCGCGGCGCAGAATTCACGCGATGCGCTCGGGTGCCTGGGCCGGGACCGGGCGATCGATTATCTCGTGACCGACATCGTCATGCCGAACGACATGAACGGGGTGCAGTTGATGATGGCGGCGCGGGCCGCGCGGCCCGGCCTGCCCACCTTGCTGGCGTCGTGTTATCCGCGGGACGCATGGCGGGCGCTGGGGAATATTCCGGCCGATGTGGCGTTCATTGCCAAGCCGTACTCGCTGGCCGAAATCGGCGCGCAGATCGGCGCCGCGGCCTGAAGGCAAGGAGATGACAGAGAGGAAGGCACATAGCGCGCAAGCGTGTGCTGCTCTGCTCCGCACCGTGTTCTGCGTGCCTACGCCCTCATGATCGCCATGATTAACTCGTTTTTGCACCGAGGCGTAGGTCAACGTCCAGGACGGCTGGTATAGTACGTCCCGTGGTGCAGGCGCCGGCGCAACGGTTTTTGTTTCTTTTTCAGAAAACAGCGTTTTTCCTATGTTGCGCCGCCGGCGCGGGCACGCAGGACTGCCAGTGCCGCGCCGGTGACCAGATCCAGCCGGCTTGCATGCGCGGCGATGTCGGGCGCGTTGCGGGCTGCGGCGCGTTCGAACGCGCGGCCAGCGTCGGTGAGGCGGCGGGCACCGAGCATGCCGGCGCTGCCGGCCAGCGCATGCGCCAGGTCACACAGGCCGGGCAGATCGGCGGGGCCGAACGAGGCGCGCAGATGGGCCTGCAAGGTCTCGCCACGGTCGATCAGCGTGCGCAGATAATGCTGGAGCGCCTCCGGCGGCAGCACGCCGGCGGCTTCTTCGTAGGCGGCCTCGTCGATATCCGGCGGGTCCGGCGCCGGCTTGCGTACCACGCGAGGGGCGGCAGCGGCAGCCGCCACGGTGGCGAGCAGGCCGGCGCGGTCGATCGGTTTGGAAACATGCGCATCCATGCCGGCGTCACGGCATTTGGCGATCTGCTCGGCGAAGGCCTGCGCGGTCATCGCCACCACCGGCACGGTGCCGCGTGGCGCCGGCAATGCGCGAATGCGGCGGGTGGCCTCCAGCCCGTCGATACCGGGCATGCGCACGTCCATCAGAACGACGTCGAAATCGTCGCTGGCGACCGCGTCGATGGCCGCGGCGCCGGTGTCGACGCTGACCACCACATGGCCGCCGAAGCGCAGGAAGCCGGCCGCGACGTCGCGGTTCATTTCGACGTCATCGACCACCAGGATGCGCAGGCGGGCGGTTTTTTCCGACACCGGCACGATGACCGGCGCTGCCACCGCGGCGGCCTGGCCGCCGGGCAGCTCGATCCAGAAGATGCTGCCGCCGGCGGGATTTTCGGTGTGGCCGATCAGGCCGCCCATGCGCTGCACCAGCCGCGCGGCGATCACGAGGCCAAGGCCTGAGCCCTCCACCTGGCCATGGGCGGCGGCACCGAGCCGTTCGAATTCGTGGAATAATTTTTCGCGCTGGCACGGCGGAATACCGGGGCCGGTATCGACCACTTCGAGCCGCAGCCCCACCGGCGTTTGGCCCGGCAGCACGCGCAATTCAAGGCTGCCGGCGTGGGTGAATTTCACCGCGTTGCCCAGCAGGTTGATCAGCACCTGGCGCAGCCGGGTGGGATCGGCGACGAAATGGCCGGGCGCGTGCTCCGACAGGGTCAGCCGCATGGCGAGCTGCTTGGCTTCGGCGGCAGGGCGGACGACATCGAAACAGGCGCGCGCGAGCGCGCGCAGGTCGACGGTGAGATTGCGCAATTCGATCTGGCCGGATTCGATTTGCGACAGGTCGAGCACGGCGTTGATCATGTCCAGCAGATGCTGGCCGGCACCGAGCATGGTTTTCACCCGCGCGGTTTGCGCCGGGTTCAGCCCGCCTTCCTCGCCGAGCAATTGCGCGTAGCCGAGGATGCCGTTCAGCGGTGTGCGCATCTCATGTGTGACGCCGGTGAGGAAGCGCGATTTGGCCGCGTTGGCTTCCTCGGCGCGCAGGCGCGCTTCCGCGAGGTTGCGCGCGAGCGCTTCGAGGCGCGCCTGGGTGGCGACCGCTTCGGCGCGGGCGCGGGCTTCCGTGGCTTCATGTTCGGCCTGCGCGCGCAGGCGCGCGGTGACGTCGAACACCGAGGCGACCACGATGCGGCCACGCGGCGTCTGCACGGGGCTCCAATCGACCTCCAGCATGATGCGGCTGCCGTCCTGCCGGCGGCCGAAGAACGGGCGCTCCGGCAGCTTTAGCGTCGCGTCGGCACGGTCGCGCGCGGCTTCCAGCCAGGCGCCGCTGGTCGCGTCCGGCGCGTCGGGGATGACGGCAGTGACCGGCTCGCCGAGCAGGATGCCGGGCGAATAGCCGAAAATGTCCGCCACCCGCATATTGGCCATGGTGATGCGGCCGGCTTCGTTGACGATCAGAATGCCGGTGGGCGTGGCCTCGACCACGATGCGCAACTGCTCCTCAATGATATGGCCGTTGGTGACGTCGCGGGTCACCTCGGCGAAGCCGCGCAGCGTGGCGTCTGCGTCACGGACCGCATCGATGGTGACGTGGGCAAGAAACTCGGTCCCGTCGGCGCGGACACGCCAGCCCTTGGCGGACACGTTGCCGGTGCGGCGCGCGGTGGCCAGTTCGGCTTCCGGCAGGCCGGTTTCGATGTCCTCCGGGCGGAAGAAGAGCGAAAAATGGCGGCCGATCACGCGATCGGCGGCGTAGCCGTTAATGCGTTGGGCGGAGGGAGTCCAACTGATGACAATGCCCTCCGGATCGAGCATGACGACGGCGTCATCGGTGCGGCCGTCTGGCAGCGGGTCGCGGGCGGGCAGCGATTCCGGGGGAGCGAGGATTTCGCGCGGCGTCGTCAGCATGGGGCTCGGTTCGGTGGCGCATGGGCGTGGATCGCGGGCGCGGCCTGAACCGCCAGGGCAGCACAGCATGGTTGCGTAAAGGAATTGGAAAAAACGCTGCGCGGTTTCCCGTGTCACACGGCGGTGCGTGGGTGTCCCAGCGTCAGGTGGGCGACATAGCCGGAGCGGGTTTGTCCGGCGGCGTCGGGTCAACAGCAAGACGTGTTATTTTTTGAAAATAAGAACCAACAAACTTTTGCTCTTTTGGATCCGCCGCCAACGTCAGACCGACCGCGCTCAAGAAAAAAGGGCGGACCTTGCGGTCCGCCCCTTGTTCGCTGGCGTGGATCAGAAATCCATGTCGCCCATGCCGCCGCCGCCCGGCGGCATCGGCGGGGCCTTCTTCTCCGGCTTCTCGGCGATCATCGCTTCCGTCGTGATCAGCAGGCTGGCCACCGAGGCCGCATCCTGCAACGCCGTCCGCACAACCTTCGTGGGATCGATGATGCCGGCCGCGACCATGTCCTTGTAGTCGCCGGTCTGCGCGTCAAAGCCGAAATCGTAGCTGTCATTCTCCAGCACCTTGCCGGAAATGACCGCGCCGTCTTCGCCGGCGTTCTCGGCGATCTGCCGCAGCGGGGTCTGCACCGCCTTGCGGACGATCTCGATGCCGAACTTCTGGTCGGCATTCTCCGGCTTCAGATGCGCCAGGATCAGCGAAGCGCGCGCGAGTGCGACGCCGCCGCCTGGCACGATGCCTTCCTCGACCGCAGCGCGGGTCGCATGCAGCGCGTCATCGACGCGATCCTTGCGCTCCTTCACTTCGACTTCGGTGCTGCCGCCGACGCGGATCACCGCGACGCCGCCAGCCAGCTTCGCCAGACGCTCCTGCAGTTTCTCGCGGTCGTAGTCCGAGGTGGTCTCCTCGATCTGCGCGCGGATCTGGCCGCAACGGCCCTGGATGTCGGACTTTTCGCCGGCACCCTCGACGATCGTGGTGTTCTCCTTCTCGATCAGGACCTTCTTGGCCTTACCGAGCATGGCGAGCGTCACGTTCTCGAGCTTGATGCCGAGATCTTCGCTGATCACCTGGCCACCGGTCAGGATCGCGATGTCCTCGAGCATCGCCTTGCGGCGATCGCCGAAGCCCGGCGCCTTCACGGCGGCGATCTTCAGGCCGCCACGCAGCTTGTTGACGACGAGCGTGGCCAGCGCCTCGCCCTCGACATCCTCGGCGACGATCAGCAGCGGACGGCCGGACTGCACGACGGCTTCGAGCAGCGGCAGCAGCGGCTGCAGCGAAGAAAGCTTCTTCTCGTGGATCAGGATATACGGGCTATCCAGGTCCGCGATCATCTTCTCGGCGTTGGTGATGAAGTACGGGCTGACATAGCCGCGGTCGAACTGCATGCCCTCGACGACGTCGAGCTCGGTCTGGATGCCCTTGGCCTCCTCGACGGTGATGACACCCTCGTTGCCGACCTTCTGCATCGCTTCGCTGATCATGCGGCCGATATCGGCCTCGCCATTGGCGCTGATCGTGCCGACCTGGGCGGTTTCCGCCTGGGTGGTGATTTTGCGCGTCTTGGCCTTCAGCTCTTCGACGATGGCGGCGACCGCACGGTCCACGCCACGCTTCAGATCCATCGGGTTCATGCCGGCGGCCACCGCCTTCGCACCCTCGCGCACGATGGCCTGGGCCAGCACGGTCGCGGTGGTGGTGCCGTCACCGGCAATGTCGTTGGTCTTGGTGGCGACCTCGCGCAGCATCTGCGCGCCCATGTTCTCGAACTTGTCGGCCAGCTCGATTTCCTTGGCGACCGTCACACCGTCCTTGGTGATGCGCGGGGCGCCGAACGACTTGTCGATCACGACATTGCGGCCCTTGGGGCCGAGTGTAACCTTCACCGCGTCGGCGAGAATATCGACGCCGCGCAGCATACGCTGGCGGGCATCCCCGCCGAAGCGAACTTCCTTAGCAGCCATGAGTGTATTCCTCTTTCTTAATTGACGTCAGCAACAGTGAGTTTGGTGGCTCAAGCAGCTTTCGCGTGGGCAGCGGCGGTCTCGACGATGCCGATGATGTCGCTTTCCTTCATCACCAGCAGCTCTTCGCCGGCGATCTTCACTTCGGTGCCGGACCATTTGCCGAACAGCACGCGGTCGCCGGCCTTGACGTCGAGCGCCACGACCTGGCCCTGCTCGTTACGCGCGCCGGGGCCGACGGAGACGACTTCGCCTTCCTGCGGCTTTTCCTTGGCGGTGTCGGGGATGATGATGCCGCCGGCCGTCTTCTCTTCCGCGGTGATGCGGCGGACGACGACACGGTCGTGCAGCGGGCGGAAATTCGCCATGCTGATCGCTCCTTTGATCATGTTGAGGCCCTGGCCTGGAACCATTCCGCGGCCGGGGCTGCTAGCACTCCCTCAAGGAGAGTGCCAGCTATCTAGGCCGCGGCCGCTGGCGTGTCAAGCATTGGCAGCACTTTCGGGTGGTGAGTGCTAAGCCGTTGATAGTGCAGCAACTTTTTCTTGCTACGATGGTTCTCGATCGTACAGCATGGCGGTCGGCGCCCCACCGAGTCAGAACAAAAGGGGCGGCACGGGTGGAAGGCTGAGCGGCGGTTTCGGAGGGTTGGCAGACAAGGGACGCAGCGATGAGCTTGGGATTACAGTTGAAGGGTTACAGGCTGACGACGGCCGAGATTTTGTACCATCTGCCGGACCATCCGGCTGTTCTACAGACCTATGTCTGGCAGGATTACGACGTGGCGCCGCAATTTCCGGTGCTGAACAAGTTTCTCGACTTCTGGAAGCGTGACCTGGAAGGGCGGCTGCACTCGGTGCGAGTCGCCGCAACCGGGTTGGTCTCGGCGGCCGAGTGGCGGCACACCGAACATCTGCGATATTTGAACTAGCCGCGCCCCGGTATCGGCCCCTCCGCGCCGGTCCTGGGCAACCGGGCGACCGTCTATGATCGTCGTCGTGGAGGGGATCAGCGCTGCGGGGAAAACCACGCGGTGTCGCACGCATGCTGCCGGCCAGATCGTGCCGGAGACCGGGCCGTGCGGTGATGCGCCGGACGCTGATGCGGCGCCCGAAGCGGCGGCGCGGTTCTGGGTATCGCACGGAGAACGACGCTGGGCGGACGCGGTCGCGATGGCGCGGACGAAAGGTCTCGCGGTCTGTGACACCGATCCGCTCAAGCTGCACTACGCGTGGTCGCTACGGCAGATCGGCGTGGCTTCAAAACGATATTGGCAGGCGCAACTTGCTGCGACACGCGATGCGATCGCCCATGGGCGGCTCGGGTTCGCGGATTTCTACGTTGTAAGTTCGATCGATCCGGCTCTGGCGCGGCAGCAACGCGATGCGGACCGCACCCGATCGCGACGGAATTTCGACCTGCATGTCAGACTCGGTGATCCGCTGATGGCCTGGTATGGCGCGATCGAGGCGGCGTCGCCCGGTCGGGTTGTCTGGGCGCTGCCGGCAGATGGTCTCACGCGCCTGGCAGGCCGAGATCGCCCGGCCGGCGCGGCGCTCGAGACGTTCGACCGGGTGATACGGCGACTGTCCGGAGGCTGATTCACGCAGGGCGATCGGGTGAAAAGAAAGACATGTTCTTTTTTGAAAAAAAGAACCAAAAAACTTTTGTCTGTTTGGTTCCGACCAAGGCGATGCCGACGAGAACTGAGGTCGACAGAGCGCAGGCGCAAAAGTTTTTTGGTTCTTTTTTTCAAAAAAGAACACTGCTTCTTCCGCTTGCCTTGATTTCGGCTTCACCCGAACGTCCTGCTTGTCCCGGCACGACGACATCACGGCAGCGGGCGTAAGGGGACACGCATGGCCTTGCTCGTTGGACTGCTTTTCCTGCTGCCGATTGTGCTGACGGCCGCCTTCATGTTTGTCGTCGTTCCCGCCGGCTGCGTCGTCGCGGTCATTCTTGCCGTGCCGCGGTTACGGCGCAGCCCTGCGGGATGGCGGATCGTCAAGCTCTATTGTGGCGGACTGGCGCTGTTCGTCATCGGCTGCCTGCCGCTCGCCGCAATCGTCGCCGGCGACGCGTATACCGACATGGCGACGCCGCACTACCATTATACGATCGATGCGCCGCGCGAGCTGGCGGGAATCGTCTTCCCCGCCCACTCGGAGGTGCAGCTCTCGCCCTATTCACCGCACCATCTGATGAGCGGGCGTCTGGGGGCGCCCACTACGATCGCCGGGCTTCGCCTCATCGGCAGCTTCGGCATGGAAGATGATCATACCGTCGCGGACGGCACCCTTGCCGCGCCGCACCAGATCGATGTGCTGCCCTGCGGTCCCGGGCCGTTTTTTCGCAATGTTATCAGCGTGGCGTGCGTGCTGGCGCACGACATCCGCATGGACGGATTTCTCCTCAAAGCAGGCGTATCGGCGGAAGTGAAATCGTCCGACAGCCAGCAGGAAGGGCCGTGGTTCAAGGCGGCGCTGGCGGAGGCCGCCCATGTTGGCCGGTTCGACTGCGGCCCCGGCCCGTTCGATATGACGAGCGTGGGGACACGCTGCGTGCTGGCAGCTGATCAGAACATCGATGGCTATGTCTTGCGCGGTGGGACGCCGGCCGATTTGGAACGATATGAAGGCGCGGACGTCCTGTTCGCCGGCACGCTGGCGCAGCCGTTGAACGTGAAGGGCGTCGTGCTGCCCCCTGGCACCGTCATTGAGCGGGTGCCGCCCGGACGGGCGGAAGCGCTGCAACACCACGTCTTCGTCAAATATGAAGATGCGCGTTTCGTCACGCCGGCAGACGCCAAAATTGCCGTCCGCGGCGGTGAAATCCAAGGCGCAGTGCAGCTTTATTTTAGCCGCGAGGAGATCGTGGCCGCGCATGAGGTGGACATGCGCGCGCCTGGCGCTTTCGTGCTGGGGCACGAACGGTCGGCGTCCGCACGGTTCGATATCGCAAGCGGAAAATGGGATCTTCATTACCCATGACACAAGGCGGCGCGGGTATCGTTACGACACAAAGAAGGTCTTCTGTTTTGAGAAAAAGAGGCAAAAAACGCTTGTGCCTGCGCTGCGCCTCCTTGCGCGTCATGCAGCACACACGCCATGCTAATAGTCGGTTTTCCACATGACCTCGTTCGGCATGGCATGCAGCACCGTGCTGGCGACCAGCACGCCATTTTTGTAGTCGCCGCGCACCAGCGCGGCATGGCCTGGCACTGCGGTCGCATACAGGCCGGCCTTCCGAGCCGCGCCGAACGCGACGCGCACGGTGGCGCCGTCGCGCAGTCGCAGGGTCATCATGTCACCATGAGCCGCCAGGACGAGGCCGGTCACCTGGTGCGAAGCAGTCTCATCGGTGCCGACCACCGGCGGCGGTGGCGCTACGAAGCTTGCATGCGCCACGCTGCCGGTCGCCACGCCGAAGATTGACAGATTCTGATAACTGCCGACGAAAACATGCCCGTTTGCGACCACCGGCACCAGGTTCGCGTTCGCGTTGGAGAACGGCCAGGTGCCCGCGACGCCGGAAAACAAGCGCGCCGAGGCATTGGCCGGGTCAAACGCATCGAGCATGACATAGGCGGGATTTTGGTCGGTCGGTCTGGTCACGGCCCATACCACCGCCGTGCCGGCCGCGGTGCCGTTGGACGACACCGACGTGAAAAATCCGGGATCCTGGGCGCCGACGACGCTGTTGGCGGATTCGTGCACCAGCGCCGGGCTCGGCGATGTTTGCAGCGTCCATACGTCCAGCGAATTTCCGGACGATTCGACGACTCGCCCCACGCCGTCGGCACCGACGAAATAACTCGGGCCGCACCAGCATCCGTTGTTGGTGTAGCCGCCGAGCGTCACCTTGGTGGTGCCGAGACCGCCGAGATTGTCACGGTTCAGCAAGTACATCGGACCGTGCTTGCCGGCCGCCACCGCGAGATGGGGATAGGCGCCGGTCTGGTTCGGCAGCAGCAGCACGCCGCCGGCGCCGAAATCACCATCTTCCTTGTCGAGCGCGCTCCAGCCGGTTGGGCCGCCATTCGGCGTGAAATAGCTTGCCACGGCCAGCTTCGTGTTGAGCTTCACCACGCTCTCCTCGAGATTATAGGTGGCGCTGAACGACGTGCCGGTCTTTTCCGAGTTGCCGGTGGCGATGTACAGATTTTCGCTGCTGTCCGCGGAAATGCCGTAGCCGGACATCCATACCGACGTCAGGAAAAAACTGTCGCCACTCGTGCTGACCCGGTTGACCAGATCGACGCCGGCGAGCGGCGCCAAGGTGCTGGCGTTCCACCCCAAAACCCAGCCGCGGGTGGTGCTCGCATCCAGGTCGCAAAAGCTGCCGAAGGCCGCATAGATATTGCCCGCGGCTTCCAGCAGAGCCGGACGCTGCCGCACATTCGCGGCGGAGAACGCGAACGACGTGCCGTTGCTCAAGCTGGCGGTGGCGGCGATCACCACCGGCGTGATCTTGTCTTGCAGCGTCGATGTGCTGATCGCATGCAACGTAAACGTAGGTACCTTCGCCAGCGTATAGGTGATCGCATAGATCGTGCCGGTGCTGGCATCGATGACCGGGGTAGAGTTGATGCCCACATTGTTGGAATTGTTACCACAATGCCCTGGCAACAGCTTCATCGGCACCGGTGCGCCGTAATTCTGGCTGTTCAGCACCACGCCGGAAGTGGCATCGATTTGATAGATCGTGTTTGCTTCGGTGGCGACATACACGACATCATGCAGTCCCGATCCCGGAATGGACTGCGCCGGCAGGAACAAAGGCTGCGCATCGACCTGCTCATCGAGCGCCACCTGATGCTGCAACCCGAATGCAGCCGATGCCACGACCTTCGTGTTGAGCGTCGTTTCCGTCGCATTCCAGCCGGTACGCAGGTTATTATAATGGTAGGTGGTGATGCTGGTCCCCGCCCGCGCCTGCCAGGCGAAACACAGGGCGGCCGCGCAGATCGGCAATGTTTTCCGTAACAGAACCATGGCAGAGTCCTCCTGGTTGCGGATTGCTCTTGTTCTCAGGATCGGCTCATCATCGAACTCTCGCACGCGCCGGACCCTAGTATCATCAACGATTACGGCGGGGTTGTCGAGACGCGCGACCGGCCCGCCGGAAGCAGAATAATCAGAGGAAGACGTGTTATTTATTGAACAAAAGAACCAAGAAACTTTTGTCTGTTTGGTTCCGCGCAAGGTCAATCCGTGGTGCCTCAGGTGGACAGAGCGCAGGCGCACAAGCTTTTGCCTCTTCTTAAGAAAATAAGGCCTGTCTCTTCTTACCGCCCCGTCATCGCCTCCAGCCGCTCCGGATAGCGGGCACCGTGCACTGTGATAGCCGACGCTGCAGTGTCGATTTCGTGCAGATCGTCCGGCGTGAGCACAACGGCGGATGCCGCGATATTCTCCCGCAGGCGGCCGGGCTTGGTGGTGCCGGGGATCGGAACGATCCAGTCATGTTGCGCCAGCAGCCAGGCGAGCGCGATCTGTGCCGGCGTGGCGGCGTGGCGGGCGGCGATCGCCGCCAGCAACGCGACCAGAGCGTGGTTTGCGCGGCGCGCCTCCGGCGTGAAGCGCGGCAGCGTGTTGCGGAAATCCGAACTTACAAATTCGGTGGTGTCATCCATCGCACCGGTCAAAAAACCTTTGCCGAGCGGACTATACGCCACCAGGCCGATGCCGAGTTCGGCCAGCAGCGGCAGGATTTCGGCCTCGGGCTTGCGCCACCACAGCGAATATTCGCTTTGCAGCGCAGTGACCTTCTGCACGGCGTGCGCGCGGCGAATGGTCTGCGCGCCGGCCTCGGACATGCCGAAATGGCGCACCTTGCCTTCCTGGATCAGATCACGCACCGCGCCGGCGACGTCCTCGATCGGCACGTCGGGGTCGACGCGGTGCTGGTAGAACAGGTCGATCACGTCCGTCCGCAGGCGCTTCAGCGAGGCCTCGGCCACCGCCTTGATGTGGTCGGGGCGGCTATTCAGGCCGGCCCAGCCTGGCGTGCCGTCCGGGTTGAGGTTGAAACCGAATTTGGTCGCGATCACCACGCGGTCGCGCACCGGCGCCAACGCCTCGCCGACCAGTTCCTCGTTGGTGAACGGGCCATAGACCTCCGCGGTGTCGAAGAAATTGACTCCCTGTTCGACCGCGGACCGCATCAGCGCAATCATGTCGTGCTTGTCGGCGGGCAGGCCGTAACTGAAGCTCATGCCCATGCAGCCCAGGCCGATGGCTGAAACCTCAAGATTCGTGTTGCCGAGTTTGCGGGTGTGCATAGTTGGTCACCTCGGATAGAAGGAAAGCAAGGCCTTCTTTTTTGAAAAAAAGAAGCAAAAAACTTTTGCTCGTTTGCTGCTTAACCTTGAGCGGAAGCGAACAGACGTAGCCCGAATGCAATCCGGGTCGTCATGCAGGGCACATAGCGCGTGCGGTACGCGGCGACTATGCGCTAAAAGCGGGATGAACTTATGAGCCGGCTTCATCAATGGCACGCGATAACATCAGCGACCTCGTCGCCTTCCTCGCGATCGCGCGGGAGCGAAACTTTACCCGCGCCGCGGCGCAACTCGGCGTGTCGCAATCGGCGCTGAGCCATACGCTGCGCGGGCTCGAAGCACGGCTCGGGGTGCGGCTGCTGACGCGGACCACGCGCAGCGTGGCGCCGACGGCGGCGGGCGAGCGATTGCTGCGCACGGCCGGGCCCGCGTTCGATCAGATCGAGGCCGAATTGGCCGCGCTCGGCGCGCTGCGCGCAACAGCTTCGGGGACGATCCGGATTAACGCGAGCGAGCATGCGGCGCAGTCGGTGCTGTGGCCGGCACTGGAAAAATTCCTGCCCCGCTACCCCGACATCAAGGTGGAAATCGCCGCGGAAGACGGGCTGACCGATATCGTCGCCGCGCGCTTCGACGCCGGCATCCGCCTGGGCGAACAGGTCGCGCGCGACATGGTCGCGGTCCGGATCGGGCCAGACCAGCGCATGGCGGTGGTCGGCGCCCCGTCCTATTTCGCCACCCGGCCGCGGCCGAAGCTGCCGCAGGACCTGCTGGGCCATGACTGCATCAATCTGCGGCTGCCGACGCTCGGCGGGCTTTATGCCTGGGAATTCGAAAAGGGCCGGCGGGCACTTCATCTGCGCGTCGAAGGGCAACTGGTGTTCAATAGCGGCGCCGGCATGCTCGACGCGGCCACCGCCGGGTTCGGCCTGGCCTATCTGCCGGAGGATCGGGTGCGCGGACACCTGGCCGATGGCAGGCTGATCCGGGTGCTGGCGGACTGGTGTCCGCCGTTTGCGGGATATCATTTATATTACCCCAGTCAGCGCCAGCCGACGGCGGCGTTCTCGCTGCTGGTGGATGCGCTGCGGTATCGGGCGTAGCGGCGAAGGCTCACGCCCGGCGGGCAACCGATGGTTGTTCCGGCACAGGCAGCCGCGACCAACAGGGCGGGGCGTTCACACTGTCTGAAACGATCGCGCGAGTCGTATAGGTGTGCGATCGATTTCTTTTGACAATGGAACCGTGCTGCTCAAATAGGATGGCGGCATTCACGGCCGGTGGGCACCGGTCAAACAATCCGGCCCCGCTTATTCTACCGGAGATCCATTCATGAAAACTTTGAGCATCGCACTGCTTGCCTGCGCGGTCAGTCCGGCTGCATGGGCGGTGTCGCATTCGACCGGTATCGTGGACGGTGTCGCCGCCGATATCTGGACCTGGACGGATTCTGCCGGCAAGCCGCGCACGGTGGCGCTGAAGCAGGAAGGCCACGGCAACAGCTCCCATGGCGGCTATGCCGTGCAATTCACCTACGTCGCCGGCGGCGCCACGATCACCATCGATGCCGAATCCGGCGGCGACGGCGGCTTCGGCTATTTCGTCTCGCATGAGCGCTATCGCAGTTTCGCCGATGGCGCCGTCGACACGATCGCGAGCCACATTTTCGGCGTGGACGATTCACCGCTCGGCCTGGGTTTCGCCGCCACCACGACCATTCCGCTCAGCCACGCGACCGAAGGGGCGGAACGATTCGTCATCCAGTATGGTCATTACGGCACCATCACACCGGACCCGGTCGATCCCAACACCGGCGGTGATTCCACGCCGCTGCCGGCGGGCAAATCCAATTATGCGTTCTACACCCTGCCGGCCAGCACCACCTGGGTGTTCCAGGACGGGCACGATTATCCGCGCATCGATGTCGCGGTCAGCCTGGCGGGCGTGGTGCCGCCCGGCGGCACGGCGCCGACCGCCGACCTGGTCAGTTTCGACATGCGCGGACCCTACGGCGTCATGGTGTTCGACAACGATGCCGACGGCACCGTAAACGACGTGCTGTGGGGCGACCAGCAATATCAATTCGCGCCGGCGCAGACGCCGGTGACGCGCGATTCGAAATGGCAATGGACGACGCTGAACAAGGGCGCGCGCTACCAGACGCTGCTCGCCGGCGGTTTCGAAATGGGACTGTTCGAGCCGGAAAACGTCAACGCCAGCGCGACCGTCGACAGCTATGCGGGCGAGCGCGGCTACACCACCAAGAGCTACAAGGCCACCGGCAATGTCAGCTTCAGCTCGTGCGACGGCAGCCCGACGCAAATCATGCCGAGCGACGGCAATTGGCCGTACCAGTCCGTGCAATACAGCCTTTCCTGCGCGGCCGGTTCGTTCAAGGAGCCGACGACCGGCAAGAAAATCGCCTGGGGCACGACCAGTTATTACGGCACCAGCCTGACCGCGGTGTATAACGGGCAGAAGAGTTTCCCGTTCGACGGCTTTCCCGCCAGCAACACGCTGGCATACAGCGTGTGCCTGGTGCTCGGCGAACCAGCAGGTGTCACGTCGCTGACGCAAAAGGCGGCCGCGCTGTACAAGGGCGGATCCCCGAATTCCAGCTGCGCCAAAGCCACCGTCCCGTGATCAGTCGGCAATCGTCAGACCATGCCGGCGCGAACCTTCTGACGACTGACGACTGACGATAACGCGTCATAAAGGCCGGGCGGTGTACGGGGCGGGCATGCGCCTGAGAGTTTTCCGCGCCGGCACCGTGCCAGCCGCGCTCGCCCAGGCCCGTGCCGAACTGGGCCCGGAGGCGCTGATCCTGTCCACACGGCGCGTCGCCGATGGCGTCGAGGTGACCGCGGCGCTCGAGGCGGAAGCGGCGGCGCCCCAAGTGCCGGCGCGCCCGGCGGGGGCCGACCACGCGGCGCTCGCCTGGCATGGAATTCCGCCGGCGATTGCTGCGCGGCTCACTGGCCGTCCGCTTGCCGACGCGATCCCGGCGGTGCTGCGTTTCGGCTCGCTGCCGCTGGAGGCGCACGGGCCGCCGCTGCTGCTGACCGGGCCGCCGGGCGCCGGCAAGACGCTCACCATTGCGCGGCTGGCGACACGGCTGGTGCTGGGGGGTGCGTTGCCATTGGTGATCACGGCGGACGGGCGGCGGGCGGGGGCGGCCGAGGAATTGGCGTCTTATACACGGCTGCTCGGTGTCAGCCTGGTCGTGGCGTCGCATCCGGCGACGCTGGTGCGCGCGTTGCAGCATCGCCAGGCGGGCGCGCCGTCGCTGATCGACAGCAGCGGCGTCGATCCGTTCGATGCGCCGCAGATGGCGTCGATCGCGGCGTTGACCGAGGCGGCCGCTGCCATTCCGGTGATGGTGCTGCCGGCCGGATTCGATCCGCTGGAAGCCGCCGAACAGGCGGCCGCCTTCGCCAGCGGCGGCGTGCGGCATTTCATTCCGACGCGGCTCGACCTGGCCCGCCGGCTGGGCAGCGTGGTCTCGGCCGCTGTTGCCGGCGGCATGATGCTGTCGGAGGCTGGCACCGGCCCCGGCGCCATCAACGGCCTGACCAAACTCACCGCAGAGTATCTGATCGCGCGGCTCAGCCAGATGCCCGTGCCGAAAACCGCAAAGGTGCCGGATGGCCATCCGCGATATGTCTGAGGCTTTGTCCCAACAGATCCGCGCCGGCGGGCCACCCAGGCTGATCGCCATTGCGTCGGGCAAAGGCGGTGTCGGCAAGACATGGTTCTCCATCACGCTGGCGCAGGCGCTGGCGCGGGCCGGCGCGCGCGTGCTGCTGTTCGACGGCGACCTGGGGCTGGCCAATGTCGACATCCAGCTCGGCTTGAACGCGGCATACGACCTGGCGTCCGTGCTGGCGGGCCGGGTGACGATGCGCGCGGCGGCACAGGCCTGTGAGGCCGGCGGGTTCGATGTGCTGGCGGGCCGATCGGGCTCCGGCGCGCTCGCCGGGCTGTCCGCAGAGGCAGCAGACCGGCTGCTCGAGGAGCTGGCGGAGCTGCCTTACGATCATGTGCTGCTGGACCTCAGCGCCGGCATCGATGCCGCGACGCGGCGGCTGGCGGCCGGCGCCGGCCTGCTGCTCGTGATCGCGACCGACGAGCCGACGTCGCTGACCGACGCGTACGCGGTGATCAAGCTGCACGCGGCCGCGGTGCCCGACGGCGCGGTGCAACTGGTGATCAACCAGGCGGACAGCATTGCCGTGGCGCAGCGCACTTACGCCACGCTGGCGCGCGCGTGCAGCCAGTTCCTCGGCCGCGCCCCGGCGCTGGCCGGCTGCGTGCGGCGTGACGACAAGGTGCGCGACGCGATCCGGCGGCAGATGCCGCTGCTGAGCCGCCATCCGACCAGCAAGGCGGGCGAGGACGTCGCGCGGATCGCAGCACATTTAGGAAGAACGTAAGGCCTTATTTTTTGAAAAAAAGAAGCAAAAAACTTTTGTCTGTTGGGTTCCGCGCCAGGTCGTGCACCTATGTGTCAGGTGATAAAGGCGGAGGAGCAAAAGTTTTTTGCTTCTTTTTTTCAAAAAAGAAGACCTTTCTTCCTTACTTTTCCTCACGCCACGCGACTTGACCGGCGCGGTGGCCCGCCCCCTTTACTGGCTCGTGTCCGGCACCTCACTGGCCCCGCCTCGCCCGCTGATCGCCACGCCGCTGATCCGTGACAATCGCGATCTGCGGATCGATTTCTTCCGCGGCCTGGCGCTG
>Ga0116228_10000752_pt1 | contig 25366 bp, 5 predicted proteins | sample S1TSphfallax_2_FD_89694 | JGI IMG/M metagenome (GOLD analysis project Ga0116228, IMG submission 89694) | Host-associated microbial communities from peat moss isolated from Minnesota, USA - S1T2_Fc - Sphagnum fallax MG | ecosystem: Host-associated > Plants > Peat moss > Unclassified | place: USA...
CCAACACGCCCTTCTACCCCTCCAAGTGTTGTGAGCTAGGGAGCGCATCCCGACTCCTCCTTCTTCCGCTGTCTTTCACTTGGACTCACATTTGAGTCCTTCAAGGAGTTGGGAGTGCGTCATTAATGGGACCTCCATACAATTTGATTGCACTTGAAGAATGTTATCAAAAGTAAACATAGATACTTTGTACTTGTTGAATATGGAGTAATTTCCATGATTTTTCAAAAATGAATTATTTTGGACTTGCAAATTTTATAAAACCCAATTTTGTAAGTGAATTGTGTTGTCATGTGTAATCAAATTTGAAACTTGTGAATCCATCCTCTTTACACATTTGAAATCTGTGTCTAAATCTATGTTTTTATAGTGATGATGGGTTTCTTATAAATATAAGATACAATGATCATATACAATTTTACACAAGTATTGCCCATCTATTTCTTGAATATTTGAATCAGGGATGATTGGACTTATCATTGTTAATTTTCTCCAATAAATGCTTTCGTAATTGATAGACATGTTTTTATTTGTTTTTGGCATTATTTTTCAAGGCAAGGATATTGTGTTTAGATCATTAAAGAGTAAAGTAGTTTAACAGATTTTGGCCCCCATGTAGTAGGTTTATTTTTATGCGAGGATTTTTGAAAAGATGATATGTTGGCTTATGTTGAAACTCGGGATTAATGATAAAGTTATGATATCTTGAAGGAGTTTGGTTTCTTTTAGAAGATTTTTTTTTTGAACATTATTTTTTGCATGGTGAAATATTGAAATTTCCATAATTCTTATTTTTCCTTTAAATATTCTTTCATGTAAATGGCAAGGCCATAGTGACACACCAAAAAGATGGTGATGAAAAATTTTCAGTTGCCAATCTTGTGTTTTTTATAAGAACCTTCCCAATGACACATTTTGTGCTTTGTGGTCCATGGCAAGTTTCTAAGGCATGTTGAATGGACTCTAATATTCAAGGAACAACATTTCTTTTCTCTTGTTCAACCATGATCACTTTTGTGCTTTTCATACACAAGGCCACAAACTTTGCTTCCTAAATTGCATAACACCTTCACTATCCAACATTTTGTGATGTTTTATTGATCACATTAACTTACAAAGATATTTTCTTATTTTCCTTTTTGGACTTTAGCTTTTCATTAACCATGTAGATTTGCACCAAAACTTTAATGTTGAGCTCAACTCTCAAGCTTTAAACCAACTTGGAAATCACTATGAGAAATTGTGTCCTTTTGCAACTTGTCCTATGTAACTAAAAAGTTTCTTTTGCGACTAGTTCATGTCCATAGTAAAAAATGACAAATTAATCAACTTGAACCTTTTAAAAACCATGATTTATAATAGTGAAAAGAAGGTTTAGCCTTAAAAGCTAAACCCAAATAAAATAGAATTATCCCAAATGACCTACCTACCTAGCTTAAGCCTACTTAGCTATAACAAATAACACCATGTGTCAACATCTTATCGGCCCTAAGTTGAACGATCTAAACTAAATTAATAAAAATATTGAATATCAAAATAAATTTAAAATTGCCACATGTCCATTGATGATTTGTCAACACATCATTGCCATGTTATTACACTATTGCCTATGTAATTGCATAGTAGTTGCAACATAAGCACAAGTTGTATATGTATATATTTTCATATATAGCGTGTTGTACCATTCCAACCCTCGCAATTTGTTTGATAGCACTCAAGTTATAAAAATACATTGAATTGCAAATGGTCATTGTGATTCAAAATTGCAATTAAAACCCAATTGCAAGCCTAGTTACAAAACATTTATTTTCTCATAATGAATGTTACACAAGCTACAAGCTAAATATATAGAATAAACAAGATCAATCCACCCTCATTAAACATGTAAGAGACCAAATCTTCAAACAAAATTCACCTACAATGTTGTAATAACACAAGAGAATAAATGTGAACTTGTTCTTCTCTTTGTGGGCACCACATATTTAAATGGACCACTCTTTAATTTTGTGTAAACCCTAAACCTTGCATAATGTTGCAAAAGTTGCAAGTTGATATAAATTTAGGAGAAACTTGAAATTAATGAATGCCCTTATCAAACAAACTAGATGCCTTTAAAAAAACTTGCCTGAAAATTTGCAAAAATGGAGACAACACATGATGAAAAGTTTAATGATTTTTTTTTTCTAAATGTTTAATAAAATAAGCAATATTACACCTTGCCTTAAGTGGGAAACTTTGCAACAACTTGAACTTGATGCCTAGTTTCCACTTTTTACAAAATAAAATCAAATGTTTTCTCCAAATGTCTTAGATGGTTTCCTATCTACTCATAAATGGATCCAAACCATGAACATATTTGGCAAGTAGTTGCTACATGGATGTGCAACAAAAACACGATGCAAAAAATTATATTGTGATTCAAACAAAAACAAATTGGTACAACATGTCACAAAAACCTCAAAGCTTCAAGATGGTCAAGGCAAACCTAACCTTAAACCTACCCTAAATTGTATGTTTCACTTACATAAAAACATATGTCAACATTTCCAAATTTCTTGCAATTTTCAAAAGTCCATTTCTTTATCATTTGATTTTGGAATGCCTTCCAAAAAGTAATTTAAAACATCTTTAATGAAGACATCTCTTGAAAAACATAAATTTTGGAAAGTTGATTTGTACTTTGCAAAAATTTGCAACTTTCAAACTAAAAATTTAAGTCATAAAAAAAGGTGGTAATTATTTTAATTATTTTAATCTCTAAATGTGATAATCCCTCAAAGAATTATGTCACAAAATTTAAAGAACAAACATCGATTCCATTATTAGCAATGAATCCATAACAATTTTGTTTACAAACTGCACGACTTAAAGCTTACCTAGATTGCAAGGTCCATTTTTATATTGAATATTAATGTTTTTTGTGTATTTTTTCTTTCAAAGATAAAAGGATGAAGATGCATTTCACTTATATAAATCCCTTTTGTTGGAATTTCAAACTTGAATTGGGGTTTAATATTATTGTCAATGTTCGACCCTAAAAAACTACCATGGTGACATGCAGAAAAGTCCTTTCATTGAAGTGACCTCCCCTATAACTTCTTTTGTCCTAATAAGGACAATTTTTGGATATAATTTCCAAATTTACTTTAAATGGTATTTCATTTTCTAATTGTTTAATTAATTGAATAAGTATAATTTAGAACTTATGAATTTCCAAATTTCATAATTAAAGGAAAGATCTTCTTGAAAGGGCTAGACAATTAGGAACATAAATTTGTAATGATTTCCACCTTTTTTATTCCAATGAAAACTCAAGGTCATATATTTTTGCATGCATTTGATAAACATGAGAGATATATATACATATATACTTTGTGAAAACATTCAAAGGAAAGGGTCCAATGGGTATTATTGGGTCAAATAGTATTCTTGGGCCCTTTCCTTTAAATGGGTCAATAGTTGGTATGGGGTGCCAACTATGAATGTAGTCATTGGTCTACTACATTAAGATTTTCATTCAAAGGTCACAATTTGACAATAATTCGTACAAAATTTAAGAATTGGTATCAATGTTGAAACTAAATATGATTTGAAAATATTGTTTAATAAACAATTTTTTTTTGCACAAAACCTAGCATTATAATGGAAATGGTTGCAACCAAGTTACCGAAATGCATAAGCATCCTTGGATGAACCTATTAAGAATATATGTCACACCTTCATTAAATGGTTTTTTTGTTTGGTGACATAATTTTAAAATGTAGCTCAAATGAATTCTATTTGAGTTTTTTTATTACATAATCAATTGAGTGGGCATAATTTAGTTATGAATTTTTAAAGTTTAGGAACATGATCTTGAAAATGACCATTGCAATTAGGGAAAAAAAAATCTAATAACTTTCACCTTTTTTGATCCAATGAACACTTTCCAACATGCAATGAATGAATACAAGGGGGAACAAAATTATAAATGTAAAAGCATTTAACGGAAAAGAACCAAGAATGTTATTTAACAAATTGTATTAGTTTCAAATCATTTCTTGAGATGGTTCCTCATGGGTTCACCCAAGGATGCTTATGCCTAGAACACCATTGCCTTTAACCATCATTATAAATTTCAAGTTGTTTTAGCCTTTAATTACATTCAAAAAATAAAAAATCAATACATGCATCCAAAAAATATTTTTGAATGATTCAGTACATGTTCAAATACTTTTTATGAATCATATTAGAGCTAACAATAAAAGAATTTAAACATTTGATGCAAGTTTGAGTACCAAGAAGCATGTTCATATCTTAAAGCAAGTTATTCAATGTAAGTGCTTCAAGTGTATGTAATAGAACTAGATCAACACATAATACGAGTTGACTCCAAATATATAAGATTGTAACTTCATGAGCATTGAGTATATCAACACAATGCCAAATATATATATACATATATATAGCATCCAAACACAATATCTGATTCTTTTTCATGCTAGACACAGTACAATGTAATCAGCAATCAGCATACCCCTTGACTCCTTTTACTTTTGACTACACCACATGGAAGTTCTCTTGAATCGATATATCAGTTTTCAATGTGAAGTATTTATTTAGTGTACCATAGACAATATTTTATATTTCTTTTCCTGTATTACTCATGGGTGATTGTCCTAGGCTGCATTAGTTCTGACATTCATTTGCCTTCTTTGACATTTTGTATGGTAGTCTACCATCCAAGAGCAGCCAGTCCCAGGCTTTAGGAATCATACCTTCTCTTTGATAATAATGATGTCCTTTGAAAGCAGTTCTGTTCCAACCCACCCTCTCTGCTCAGTGTTCTTGTATTGGTGGAATGTTGTGTCAACTCAGAAATGGTGGGGGATCATCTCCCCCCCCTCCCCCACAACATTATGCTGCGTCCACCACCGCCACGGGAATTATCGGCGGATCCTAACGAACACACAGCCTAGCACAACACCACCCCAGGTTGGGTCTGAACCCTGGACCCTTTTATCATAGCTGCTGCTGCTTGGCTGCCTCCTTGCAAAGGGGATAGAGAGTCCTTAAACAGACACGCCCCTTGCGAAGTAGCAGAAATCCTTGGGCTCAGGATATGTTTCCTACCCATAGACCAGCAGCAAGCTGTGATGCCTCTCTGTTCCGCCTGTAGTACAAAAAGGGGCTTCTTTCCTGGAAGAGAATCGATTAGAAGCTGCTTTGAATGTTTTCGAACTTGTGCCGTTGGAGACCGGGAGGGCCCCAGACAGACTCCAGAAATGTCTGCACAGTGGAATTTCCTTCTAGCAAGTTGGACCGGAAGCACAAAATTTGTGACCTTTGGTGGTGTAAGCAGCAGCAGCAGCAGCAGATCCCTTACCTCTTGCATGAATAAATGAATGAATGAATACAGGCAGCTTAACCGTTGCACCTCTTGTCAGGCCATGATCCATCCCCCTTTTCCCTGCTAGATACATGCACCGTCATCATAGAATTTGACTTCGTTCATTTAATCCAACTGCCATCCACACACAGCTTTTCACACCCACTTGTACGTAAAATAAGAAGGCAAGCGTCCTACCTGCAGGCAGTACACAAGTACTGATACATTTCTTTTTCCCGTTGCCTGCCCATTGCCCAACTTAAGATTTGTCTGGTGAAGACCAGACTATACACACAACTGGTTGCTGCCCAGACACATTTGTGCCCATGATTATGCATCGCATGTTGTGGCCGTGGCCGTATAATGGACACTAAGAGGCATAACTCATTTCGTAACCTAAACCCTAGTGCCAATTATACCTATGCCCACAATGTACATAATAAAATGTGTTGGAATTGAACTCATAATTTTTTCAAGAAAAAATATAAATTGGTTTGAAAAGGGCAGATGTCCACTGAAAAACAATTTGCAGCAATACTTTTGTACCGCCTGCATTTAGGACCCTTGACTGATTTACTGACCTTGGTACAAATTAGACCCACATTTTAAAGTGAAATTTACAAATTCAACAAAAATTGCATATCAATATGATATTATAATTTCCATCCATGAAGGAGATGGATATTTCAGAAGGTTACTAGGTGGCATAATATGATAAAATTCGAGCAATGATCTCATTTAAAAACGATAACCTGCCTAAGTGAGATGAGAAAGGGGGAAAATTATTTATTCATCCTTTTCAAGTACTTATTAAAAGGGGTTATGAGAAAACATAATGATCATAATTCCATTAGAGTAACTAATAGCACATTAGAATAAACCCAAAGTGTTTGAAAGGTGCAAGTCTTCAAAAGAGAAACTTATGTGGACTTGGTGAATGATCCCCACAAGGTGAACTCCTTTAGGTGTATGTAAATGATAAATGAGCTCTTCTACATGCTTGTGATGAAGTACTCCGTGGGTATAGCTCACCCACACAAAAGCCGAATCTTAAGCATGTGAAGAATCCAAGCCCAAGACATGAAAGCCTCACTTTCATGTGGTCTCTGTGTACTTGTGAGGTTATTTTATGTAATCGACCTTTCCCTAGGAGGATGTCATTGAATAAGAAAACCTGGACTACGACCAGATCCTATCCTATGCTACTCACCCTGTCATACATCTCAACATCATAAATCTGATTTATCCATACATAATCCACACTACACAAGGAAAATACACCCTGAGCTCCACTGGCTCCACTTCACCCTTGTTGTCTTCAATGTTGTTGAGGTCAGCTTCTTGTATAAAGTTGGGCCGTCCATGACATCTCTTAAATTGCAGTTTTATTGCATACTGTCAATTTGTACCTTGTCTTCAGACATTTTGTGCATCATGTCCACACTCTCTGAGTACCAAGTTGTTGATGAAGAAATTGGACTCACCCCCATCCTGCAGGTTACTCTTGTACAATAGTTTAAAGTGGAAATCTTCTCGAGATTCCTCATGATACTTTGTTGTGAATCAATTTCTTTGGTGAATACAAGTTTAATTCCTCTTGCCAAGTTTGGACAATGTTCCAAACTGAGGTAAATGTCCCCCTCTCTCGTTTTTTCCCCCCCTTGTTGCATTCCAATATGGTTCCCAATAGTTCATCATTATTTATGTTAGATCTTTTATGTCCATGTAAATGCAAATGGGAAAAGGATTAAGTAAATAAGCTTCAAAGAGGTGGGTTATGAAATTATTTTAATTCTTAAACATTGGCCAGAAACAAAAACACACTGAAAAGTGCATCAAATTGGTCTACTTGATGTTGAGAGGTTAAAATATACATGATATGGACATGAAAAACCACTTGTTAATTGGCATTTTCATATGCACATAAGTGGGTAAAAAAGGGAAGGCGACAGTTAGGATTGGAAGAGGTAGATAAATGGCACAAATAGACGACAAAAAATTTATTACATTGCCACTGTATGCAATTTTGCAATTGTCCCAAATCTCAAATAGAACTTCCAGGATAGCATAAAGCTTGTATGTACTCTAACTTATATGACCTATACATTTGCAGATTTATCACTCAGGCACTGTTTTTGACATGTCCCTAGATAGATTATATGTTGTTACATTATCTCAATGTGCCCATTTACCATCTTCCTGATGACGAGTCCATCAGGTGTACTATGTTAGACAAGAACAGAAGCTGATCCTGTATAAGTCAGGAATCAGTGTTGACTGAAATCATGGGATTGCAATCACAGCTGAAAATGTTGAGTGCCTTGAAGCGTAATTAAGGCTTCCAAATGGGAAACAATATCACATGGAGGACCTGACACAAATTGGCATATTATATCAACTATGGAATTTCTAGGCCTGCCACATCACTTCACTTACTTGAGTCGTTGTTAGCATTCTTACTTGCAAATGATTTTGTGCATGTGATCTGAATGAGGTAAATAAAATTTGGGGACGTCTTTGAGATAGAATTGAAAACATAGAAACTGTTTGAGAACACAAAACCAAATCATATTTGCTAAATTAGAAACATTGCTTGGGAACAATATTTTCACACAAATGGAAACATTTGCAAAAGGAGAAGAGACAAATCTCACCCTCCCCTATTAGAACGCACATTGGTCTCACACTTGCTTAGTTGGTCAAGAAAATGTGTGGTCAAGAAAATGTGAGTTCAAAGACACAAGTGATGTGGACATTAATGCATTATGGAAGATGACAAGGATGGATCCCTTCCCCACCCAAAGGCTGATCATAGTCTTAGAGGTTAGTAACAATAATTAAACCCCTTGAGCAAGAACCTTCATAAGCCATTCAATCATGTTTTTCCACCTCACTTTCAACTTTGACTTGCAAATGGATGATGGATGGGGCAATTTTATTCTAGACTACTGAATCACTGATGGCATTTTAACCACCACAAACAAAATATATTGATAGGAAGCCATTTTTCACAATGTATTAATGGCGTTTCTGCTACTAAAATTTCCATCATTTTAAACACATTCTCTACTTGTATATCTTGTTGCTTTTGGAATGTTACCATGGGGACTCCACAAAAAAGATAGATGAAAAGTTTGCCACTCAAAAATGATCTAATATTTGTTGACAAATATGCTCCATTTTGAAAATGGGCCCTTTTCAATTGCCATATCAGGGCTAACATGGTTGCCAATCCTTCCCCTTCAGCTGGATCAAATCTTGCAAACTCTGCACTATGAATCTGAAAGTTCAAACAAAATCTTGATTTTGTTGATTTTTCTGTTCTCTTAAAAAGGCAGAATGCACAACACTGGTCTTAAGCTTTTCATTGGGGTTATAACTTGCAAGGACTTGCAATTTAAGCACAAATGGCACAGGTGATCAATCTAAAATGAAACCCACGATTGGTGAAAAATATGAGAGCTATGAAAAAGGACCTTCCTGTGTAAGTCTTGTGGAAAGAACCTCCACATGATGCACCTCAAATTCCAGAAAGTTTCAAATATCAAAACAATGTATGCAATCCAAAACCATGATTGTTGTATTTTTGTCCATATTTTTCAAGAAAAACAGTGAAAAAATTCCAATGAATGATGAGCACATATTGTAACATAATTTGCAAAGTATGCACTTTTTAAACCAATTTATTGAATTCTCAATCACAAAAATTACTCCAATTTCAATAAATCCTGCACCATAGCTATGAAATTTTTTAAGCACACTCCAATTTCCCTAAAAATCTACTTTTTGATTTTTATGAAACTTTCAGTGGTGAAAATACTCAAAATTCAATCACCCAGTGCACCCACACTCTTTGAGGGCTTTCCAGCAATACAGAGAGCACAGCCCCAATTTCCTTTTAAATCTGTTTTTATTTTATATCAAGTTTTCAGTGATGAAAATACTGAAAATTCAATCACTCTTGCATGGCAAATCTAACATAATGAAATCACCTTTGTGCACTGCTTTCCAACTACAGCTGAAGGCCATGGTTTGGGAGATCTCAGCGTGACAAAACTACACAAACAAACTACCTTCCTTACTAGTAGGACAGTAGCCATGAACAGACTTACAATTATAAGTTGCAAATGATTTCACCATCCCTACTTCATTGTTTATACAATCTCTTTTTGGAGAATATGGACCTTGAAAGACTTTTTAAGGTGTTTTGTTGTCCTAGTTTTCTTTTGTTAGAAGTACTGACCATGAGGGATTTTATGACAAACGGTGCAGTGATTTATTTGTTTTCAGATGCAATGTTCAAATGGCCATTCACAATTTCCATGTTCATAGCATGTGTCCTTTGACTATGGCCATCACATCATAGGTGGAATGTTATATTCATCCCATCAAACTTCATGGCACCTTGTGCCATTTTGCACAATTGTGCAATTGTTCTACCAAGAACTGTAAAAAAATAACAAATGTTCAAATTGTGCTATGAAACCCAAAAAAATCAATATTTATGTTATGTTTCAAGGAATAGAATTTTATCCCAACACCAGGTTGGTGTGACAGCAAGTATTTACTAATAGCCTACTTCCAAACACATATTACAAGAACTTCTTTTCTTTAGTTTTTTTTTTAATAAAAAACCTCCACCAACATTTGGCCAACCCTATGGTGAAACCCCCTAGGCAGTGTGGAAGGACTTGCTTTGACCCCATGAAGTTCAATGAGGGAGGGGTGTTTAGAGTCTAGCACATGATAGGAGCCAATTGGGATTCAGTAGTTCCCAGTGCACACATGAGTTAGGTGGCAATGTCCTTTATGAGTACTTTTTCAAAATATGCTTTCCACTAGCATTTAATTGGTTGCATGTTTGGTACATGTGTCAAGCCTTCCCTCTCACAAGTAGGCGAAGAAAAAATCTTTCGCCTGGGTGCTTTTCAAAAGTAACAAAAGGCGTTAAGGGAAACTAAACTAAATGAATTACATTCATCTTTCCAAAAAGAACTGCCTATTTCTCATGTCACACTTTCAAGGAACAATGAGTCTTCAAGGCCAACCCATTAACTCCATCCCTTCAATAAATCATCTACTTCTTCAGTTCTGTTTTATTCTCAAATTCATTTAAACCAAAGTGATAAATGTTCATAAGATTTCAAGAGAGGGCCACTGGCTTCCCATTAGATATACTGTTTTCTTTTTCAATATTCTGATGTAACCAAACTGGCGATCATCAACAAGAAGAATTAGCCAAAATTGCCTATACATCAGATATGAAAATATAAAATTCTAAGAATCCTTTTAATATTTTGGCTACCTGCTGGAACCTATTGTAAGAATTTATTTTATTCTTCTGAAAGTAGGTCCATTTATATTCCCTGAAGTGCTTTGCATGGTCAAAATCATTATTTTCAGGTCCAAAAAGCATTGATTAGATACAGTTGGTGTTGCTGATTCCTTTGTGAATGGGGCTGATATGGTGTACCTGTTTTGGAATTCCTTCTCTCTCCTTAAAGCATTCACCCATTAGTACTGACAACCCAACTATGATTTTGCGCAAGGAGACTAAGAACGACCCAATATATATACAGTTAGGGCGTGGTTTTTCATTGAGGAAAGTGACATGAAAGTTTGACTTACCAATGTTCACTTCAGATCCTCCAGCTCTACTATTCAGTTCAAAAGACCGGTATAGTGTGATTGTTTTTGTGAGTCTTTTTCAAATGGCTCATAAAAATTGGAACTGCGAACTGTAAGCAGGGGATAATTTTTTTTCAAGGGGGTTGTTTGCCAGATTCGTCTGAGCCAATTGATGAATGATCGCCACTAATGATCCATCATAGATTCCTTTTGCCACCTTAATCATAGATGGCTCAGATGGATAGGCCAGATCTTACACTACACATTTACGCACTCCCCTCTCCTCCATTTGCACAATTGTGTCATTCTTCCTAAGAGAGTTCACCTCCTATGCTAGGAGATTCCAATCCATTGTCACCACTTTCACTATTTGATTGTTGTAGGGTTTACCAACATTCTCATGTTGTGCATAATGCATTACATGACACAATGCTCAATGCTCATTAGGTCTTAGGAATCAAGTCTCTTATGTTGGTAGTATTGGGTTCTTAAGCAAATCAGTTATCGTTTAACCTAGAGTAATGAGTTGTAACTTGCATTATCATTGTGCAATGTAGACTCTATAGTCTAGAGCATGAACAATGAGGTTTGAGCTTGGAACCTTGGTTTTTAAGGTCTACAACAATGATGTTGAGCCACATGTGTCATGACTATTGAAAATCTGTAGTTGTAGTCAAATTATAATGGTGGGGTAAATAACTAATTCTCTAGAATCCAAATGTTGTCAAATCTCCATGTCTTTGTATATTTTACATTTTTGTTTTAGACTTGAGTTGGTTTTTTTCATGGCTTGCATTTGAAGCTAAACTTTCAAAGCTCAAAGCTTCATGCTTTGGTTTCCTACATGAATCTATTTTGTTGTGTTCTCATGTGTTTGTAGTATTGGGTTCTTATGTTTGAACAAGTTGGATTTTGGAATAGTTTTTTAAAACCAATCACCAACAAGCAACGTAGTGTCAACATTGAACCATGGACAATTAATGACTCAAAAGTTGATGATCTTGGGTTGGGTCTTCAAATCGACACCACAATCATGATAGTCTTATAATTCTTTTTTTCTATCATGATCATGATTGTGATATTAAATCCATCGTCAACTTAACTAGTAATTTCCTAGGAATTTTGGTCCTCATGAATCATCCTTTGATTGACAACACTTGTGATTCACTTGGTCCTTTAAAGTTTGATCGATTTATCGACAATCTTGTGATCGATCTTGATTATGATCAACAATGAAGATCAACATTGAATAGTCATGGGAATCAAGATTTTGTCAATTTGATCATTGCCATGAACATTGCAATAAGGTTCAAGAATCACATTCAATTTTTAATCCTAATAACCAAACTAATCTTGGGCTTTGACATCAAAACCAAGTTTTAGGGATTGTGGCATTGCCTTGATATCAAAACACATTCAAACTTTCAAATTTCAACATTGATTAAGTATTCTAGTCTTGACCATGTGTCTTAAATCTTATGTCCTAGATCATGAATTTGAACTTTGTGACCACCTCATGAACACATTGATTTAATTTGCTATTTGTGTTGTAATTTGTGAACATTGAAATTCCATCACAAGGTGTTCATCCAATGTTCTTAATAATGGTAATTTGTTTTGTCATTTTGTGACCATCAAACCTCCATTCAAAAACCTTCAATTTCCTTTTTGTATTTTTATGACCACCTAACTATATGACAACTTGCAAAGGTTCAAGGCTCAATTAGTTTTATGATCTTTATATAATGAATAATTATTGCAACTTGTTATAGCCAAAATCAACCATCACACCAAAATGAAATCAATCATCCTTTAATTATTTTCACATTATGTATGCCCTAAGTTCTTCTCACATCGTGTATGTATTTATGTGACCATCGAAGGGCTAATAAGTTTTTTTTTAAATCATGTCCATTTTCTTTAAAGCTTTGCCACTTAGTTTTCTTTTGTTTATTCATTCATGGTTCGTATTTGTATCTCCAAAGATTTAATTGATTAAGTCTTGGGAGATACTTAATTGTTTGAATCATGTCAAAATTTTAGCCCCCTCCAAAGTTCATGTCTAAATTTGTATTTGGGGACAAAATCCCCCAATCTTATGTTGTTTTTTCTTATTTAATTCCCATGGATGTTCCTTATGTTGTGTAATTTGATTGCATAATCTTAGACTCTATTGTGATAGAAGAAAACATTGAGAGGGAAATTGAAAAAAACCTATGAATTGAATAGGCAGTTTCAAGAACATGCATGCACTTATAAATGATGAAATTTACAAGTTTCCCCAAAAATATATCATTATTAGGTTTATTCTCATTTTATTATTCCAAACATGGTTATACATTATTAATAATGGGATTTGAATCATGTGGCTTTGCATTATTAATAAAACATAATTTTCACAAATGATTGTCGAACATAAAATATTTCATTTTTTCAACAAATAAAAATATTTAGTCATTTAAATGGATGCTTTCAATTTCAAAAAATATACATTTATAATTAATCCTTGACATACTTAATTTTTTAGATTAAAAATTTACATGAATCTTCCAAGACTTAATCCAATTATCAAATGAAAGTTTCCATTTAATATTTAGGATACCAATAATATTATATTTAACTTATTAGCCCCTGAAATATGATCAATTTTAATTTTACAAATCAAATTAGTAGACTTGTCACTTGGAATGTAATTATATTTTAATCAAATTTTATTTTGCAAAAAAATTACCATTGTTGGAAATTGTTTTTACCCTTTGCTATGTTTTGTGCACCTAATGAACTAACCCCTATAATGATCCTTGGTTTTGTAGTTTAGGCAAATAATAAAATTTAGAAATTAGAGTTGTCAAATGTTCCCCATGCTTGTAAGAGCCTACTAATGTGGCTCAGAAATCCATTAAAAATATCATTGATGTAAAAAAGATGATAGGATATGTCCCATATACCATAAGGATTTTACCTTTTTAGCTCTTATATTCAACGTAGCTAATCTAATTGGGGAAGTTTTTTTTTTTGGTGAAGGTGAAATTTATCAATCTTTTATGACCCCATTCACAAAATTATTCATATGAAGTTTGAACTATCTTTGAAAACCTATGGTTTTTTGCAAAAAGAAAATCATGCATTTACTATCCTGAACTTCCAAAATTCTATGTAAATATTTATAATCCTAACACACCATATGGCCTATTATTTTGACATGGACCCAAATTGTTTTTGACACTCTTGAATTATTTCAATTTTTTTTCACAAAATAATTATTGAATTGAAGATTTAAATTAGGGTTTAAGTGGGTTTTGATTTGTTGGCCATTAAGGATGAATTTTAAAAGGTAATTATTTCTTATGTTTGTTATCCCCTTGTTTTGAATGAGATTTTGAAGAAACTAATATGATCTCCACATGAGCAAAACAACCTCATTTTTCATTACCTTAAATAAGTTAATCATTATCTACATGATTGTTATGACAATGGATTCTATGAACCTAAATTAACTATGCCACTTGTATGGTGAATTTCTCAAGCAATCACCAAGGGGATCTGTATTATTTCATTATTTGTTGTGCACAATTAAATTCCACCAATAATATCTTCAACCATTAGGTTGTAATTATTTCTACGATCAAAATTCTACAACTTTCTTAAACCACTAATACCCCCTCTCACCTTATTATGCCTTTTGATCTTTAGGCATATGGGTGAAAGCATGGTAAAATATACCAAAAAAAGTTGATGAAAAAAATCAAGTTTAAAAAGAGAAAAAAAATTCACAAAAACACAAGAAAGTATTTTCAGATTTTACTTAAATTTAATTTTGAAACTATCAATTGGTTTTATTATAAATCAACTTCAAATTTTCTTAAATTTTGGAATAATAAAAGCAGGGAATAAGTACGTTTGAAATTGACTAGTCAATGTGGTGTTCAAACCTATTTTTTCATTAAAAATTTTAATGAAATGTACATGTAAAAACTTATAGCATAAAGATCATTTTATATTCAAGGGCATCACCAAAAAATAAGACCTACATTCTTTTTGGTAGAATATACTTGACACATACTTGAATCAAATCTTACACTACAAAAAGAAGGTTCTTAAGCTACTTGCATTTAGAACTTGAAACCTATTTTTACAATGCAAAATTAAAAAATGAATATGTAACAATGAAAAAGTATCTTGTTATTTATCATTCAACTAAAAAGATTGAATGTATAACAAATTTTTTATGGGTTTTGGTCCTACTTTTTGTTCATTTGATAAGTAGACTAACAAGTATTTTTAGTTGTACACTTTACCATGCTTTCACCCATCCATATATTATTATTTTGGTGATCACAAGAAAATTATATGTTTTTCATAAGGCCATTGGTCATCAAAAGTTTTCCACAAATAATAAAAACATTTGAATCCACACCAACATTAATAAGGACGGAGGATGCACTCTAACATGTCTTGAAGTACTCCATATTTGGCAACATTTTACTTTGAAGATAATATGTGATTAGCATTCATGTTGTCAAAGATCTTATTAAATGCCATTCATGGGACATGAACTTGTGTTCTAAATTTCTTACAATGACTTTTCCTTGTTATAATGTGTTTATTACCTTGAATATGGTGCTATATTAACCACTAATATCGTGAATTTGTTGTTTTTATATGCATTCCCTTGAATAAGGTGCCAATAAACAACAACACCTTTTCCTTTTTATCTTGTTACATTGTTGTTGTAATCCTTTCAGTTTCAAATGAAATTTAATTATTGTTCCACATCAATGTTTTGAGAGAAAAAATTATTTCTTACATTCTTGACCATGACGCAAGTGCATGAGTTGCCCATGAGGAGTATTAGATGTAAATTACCTAACCCTCTCTTTAATTTATGTTTCAATTTGTGTTAAGGTTTTGTTATGTAAAAATATGGCAATAATCCATGCTATGGGAAAAGTTGAGTTCATTATCCTTGCAAATGAATTTGGAATTTCACATGTGATTAAAAAATCCTTGTGTGTAATGTTCGGTTTGCAACCCAACATTGTTCACATTTCAAAGGATGATGCATATGATGACAATTACAATGTTATTGAATCTATATACCAAGTTCTAGTGAATGTTAATCAATGATTGGAATGGACATTCAATGGTGAAAGGTTTAGGATTGTTGGGAAAATCAATTGAAAAGCTTTCAAGACATTGTGTTTACCCTAAGCACTACTACATCTATTACCAATGATGTATTATGTCCAAGCAAAACAGGAATTGATTGCCAATGTATAAGATCATCAAAACTACATTCATAAATTTGTGTGATTCTTTTGACATGGATGGTGGGTTGCAAAACTTTGTGCACCCCTCAACATCTCCCCATTTGAATTGTTCTATTTTTGTTTTTGACAATTGTCTTACATTACTGCAAATCATGGTTTCTTAAGAGACTAAAGTTGACTAATTTTTCCTTTTGACTAATAAACATGTACATTTCGACTGAAGGACAAGGGTTTGAATGACACATGTATTTTTTGATTAATCAACTTGATTATAATGGTTTATTTTATTAAATATACATAGTCAAATTGTACAATTTTAATCAAAATGGCCAATATTTTTAGTCAAATCACTAGTACAAATTGGCAAAAATGTAACCATTATATTTGCGACTACATGAGACTATTAGCTATTTGCAACTAGATTTGGATATTTTTGCAATTATTTATTGTGTTAGTCATATTTGTGATTATAGTGCAACTAATTTGTGACTATTTTGGTGTTCATCCTTCAATGTGAACAACATTTTGTTTAATTTTCATCCAAAAAGAACAATTTATGTCCCATTAGTTGCAAATGTGACCAATTTAGTTGTAACCTTATGAGTATACAAAGGTGTATTTTGTGAATTCTAAGGAATATAGTTAGGTGTATTAGGATTTATAAATGTATATTTTGGATTTATATGAACAACCATATTATATGTGTATTCAAGTATTATTATTAGCATAAATGGCCTTGACATTATGGTTACATTAAATAATGTATATTTTGAGTATATTAAAATTTTATGTAAGATATTTTCTAAATATATTATGCCCATATTAAAAGTTTATCCAAACCATCTTATTGTATTTCTTAAAATCATTACAAATGACATTTATTATTATTTGTAATAATATTATATTATATATTTATACTAATTACATGTAATAGAAAACTTATTATATTATTATTTTAAAAAATTCAAATGACTAATTTACTTGTTAATGATTAATTTTTATTTATTAAAAAAGAATTTTAAAAAAAAACCATAATAGTTTTAACAAGTGACATAATAATATATTATACTAAAAAATAAAAATAATTAACCTATGCTAGCTAGAACTTACATTATTATTATTATTATTATTATTATTATTATAAGTAATCAAATATGAAGTATTATTAAATTAATATAATAACTACTAGAAAATATTAATATATAGTTTTAAGTTTTTATATTTCAAATTTATAATTGATATTGATTAATTATTAATAACTCAATGATTATAATAAATTAATGATATGTAATTTTTATTTTCAGTTTTAATATTTTAATATTTTATTTGATTAGTTAAAATGGAAATCTAATAAATTATTATGTAAATGCCAATATTATTTTTGAAGGAATATATATTTATTAAAAGGAAACAGAGAGATGGAAAGAAAGAGAAGTGAAGAGATAAGAGGCAATAAAAAGAGATGGAGAAAGGAGAGGCAAGGAAAGAAAGGGGTGGAAGAGCTTGAGGCCCAAAGGATGGAAAGAGGGGGAGATGGGGAAGAAAGAGGATAAAAAACAAAGAAATGGGAAGAGAAAAAGAAGTGAACACAAACAAAGATGATGCTTAACATTGAATTAAATTGTCATTAATTGAAACTTTGGTTAACATCAATGTTAAGCTTTGAAATTTATTTTTTTTGAAGATTTGACATTGGTTAACAATTGCTACTAACATCATCCTAACATTGAATGTCATGTCACATGCCACTTAGGAATTAATGTTAGTTAACATTTTAGGTGTGGCCTAGTGGTTAATTTTAATTTCCTTAACATTAACCTAACATTACATTTAATAACAACTTAACATTAGGTGTGGCCATGTTGTTAGACTATTAATAAACATAGGATGTCCAATTCAATTTGAAAACCATTAGTCATTTTGACCAAGCATGTCATTTTGTTTTGTTCAACTTGATTGGATGTTTGATTTGATAAATAATCAAATATGTCATTATAATCAAGTTCATTAGCCAAAAAATACACGTCATTCAAGCTTTGGGCTTTTAGTCAAAACAAATATGTTCATTAACCAAGGTGAACAAAGCAATCAAGTTGGATAACTTTAAAAACCATAAATTGTAATGGTGATACCACCAAAATTTACTTTCATAAATCCTAAAGAGACATAGGTGCAATCATAGGGAAAATGTGGCAAGTACCTTCACAAAACCCACCACATTGGTGATATTTAATCTTAAACCTTGGCATATATAGAGGCCAACATAATCCTAGTTGGATTTGATAAGGAGGTGAGTACCATTGAGTTCCATTTTCAGAATTTTGCCAAGGTACCTTGCAATATCCACCACATGTTTGATCATCAAGGCCACAATGCCATTCTCTAAGTGTGTCATGTTGAATTTGGCTAGGTCAAAATTTCACTTACCTTTTAGTTGGTGATGGTTGGTTCACTTTTCATTACAAGAAATCACAACTTTTCAAGTTGTTCAACTTGATTGGGCCATCCCTTTTGATTTAAAAATTAGTCTTTTAAAATTTTTAATTTGCCATGGATCTTTTTGTTGGATCTTTTTACTATTTAAGTGATTTTTTTACTATTGGTCAAATGTGACACATCATCTAATAGGGGAAAAAAAAAAGGGGCAACTCTATTTTTAAAAATACAAAACATGTAAACCTCTAGGCAAATGGGACATGTTATTTTGATGGTCAAAAAATTCTAATCAAATGGAACATTTTTTTTAATGATCATGAAAAGACATGGATATCTCCATTTGGCAACTATGATGGCATATGATAATGACACATGGCAATTCAAATATGCCAAATTTGGGATAGAAGAATTGTGGGAAGTCCTTGCATTAGGCAAGTAGATTAAATTGTGGAGACTTGAGGTAGGTTAAATGATTATTTTAAAATTCATTAAATATCTAAATTATTTATTTAGCTTGAGGGTGCATCTATGGTAAAGGACCCACACCCAACTCCTTTTTACAAAGGACAACAATAAGGAATAGATTTTACAACATGACATGGCGCGGAACATTGCTCGAATTATTATTTAACATGAAAATATTAAATTTTCCCAAAAATATTTGGTTCAATTTCAAGAAATTTTATGCCAAATTCAAGAATGGTTACAAATGTTTTTTAGTCCTTTTCCACCATCATACGTTACTAGAAATAATTCCTTTTTTTCATAAATGATCTTGAAGGTTCAAAGATACATAATGGGAGCATATTTTGATCTAGGGAATTCACAAATGTGCATTATGGGGACTTTTCTTGATCTTGGAAACCCAAAGATACATAATAGGGGGCTTATTTTGACCCTAGGAGCTCAATTATGCATAATGTGAGTTTGTTTTGATTTTGAAAAGAGCATGAGCACACTAAGCCTCCCAAAAATTATTGTCACAAATATAATATTTTGCATTCAAGTTTTTCACTAACATATGGAGATCACATATTGGATTTTTTTTTTTAAAAGTATATTTGATTAGCTTTATATTTGAGTTAATCAATTATTTAAAAACAACAAACCTTGAAATTTTTGAATGCATGGAATATATAAATGATAAAGCAATATTTATCACAAAGAATGAAAAATTACATATATATTTCAAAGTTAAGGTTGTGGGAGAAATTTTTTGTTGAATTTTTTTTGCGATGAATGACATTGATATACATCAAGACCATTTAGAATTTTAGAGCTTATGGTTGAAAATCCATTCAAAAAATGTGTTTTTTTACACTTGTTATTAATAAATGCATAATATGTTTTTTTTTTAGGAAAAAACCACTATCATATGAAAAAGGAGGAGATTTTGTAGGTGGGTTTTTGCATTTTTTTTGTTTTCTTTTATTTGGTACTGTTTCATGAATCACAAACATGAAACCTTATGGCTGTGAAAAAAATGTATGTTATACATTTTAAGTACATTGATTTTATCTAATCTTCTTCATCTAACTATTACATCAATATTAACTTTGATTAAATAAATGTTGAGTTCCAAAATTTTGTCATGCAAATTCTAAAAGTTTTTGGTTGTGTTTAGGATAGCCAAAGGATGCACAAAAACACATTTTTGGTTTTGCGACTTATTTTTATGACTATGTATTAATTAGAAAGGACATTTGTGACTAGTGATTATTGAGTTGCTAAACCCATGTCATTTCACCCATTTAATCACAATGGTGGATACATTATAGGAAAATCACGATTTTTCAAAAGGTTAACTTAACTAAAATGTCCATGTTGACTAAAGGTTATGTCCACTTTGACTAAAGGTTTGGGGCATGAAAGGACATGTTACATTTCATTAGTACATTTGACTAAAATAACATTTTTGACCAAGTGTCAAACCAAAGATTTGGTCAAAATAGACAAACGTCCATCAAAATGGCCATGATTTAGTCAAATTAACCATATTGAATGGATAAGGTTTAGATAAATTGACCATCCTGATTTGACCTTTAGTCAAATTGACCATTATGATTTGACATTTAATCAAATGAACCATATTCATTTGATGACTTAACCTACTTGTTAAGCTTAAGCTACCTATTTAAATTAACAACATAATTAATAGGTTAGGCTAAACTTAAACTACCTATTTAGCCTATCATAATTAATAGGCTAGTGTCAAGGACATGAAAAATCACAAGAAGAAATGTTAAAGGAAAAGTCTAAGTTTAATTTTCAAACAAGGAACAAAATAAAATTATGTGATTCAAAAATAAAAACATAAGAACTAGAAACAAGAACACAAGATGTGCAAGACAAACGTGAAAATGGATATTTATTATGTTAACATATACAAATATGAACATGAGAAAACATGAGAAGGCTAAAGTGCAAGATTTTCCTTAAAACTAGTGTTGAACAAACTAAAGGAAATGAAGGGTCCTACTTCTATTTTTACCCCTTTGGGGATCTAGCTTAAGGAAACTTTCAAGGAGGCTTCTATGTGTGCATCGAATAAAAAAGTTTCTTAAGAACCTTCCTAACTAATAATCAATTATGAGTTAACTAAAAGTTAACTAGGATTTAATTAGGAGTCAATTGGAAGTTAATTAGGGTTAATGAAGATTTAATTAAAAGTTAACTAAAAATAAGTTAGGATTTAACTAGAAGTTTGCTCTGATTTAACTAAAACTTAACTAAATATTAACTAAGACTTAATTAAGAATCAATTATGAATTAATTAAAACTTAATAAAAAATAACTAAGACTTAGCTGGGAGTTTAAGGTTTAGGGTTTACTCAAATTTAACGGGAGTTTATTTGGATTAACTAAATTTTAATTAAAACTTGGGTACAACTTCAACAAGTCATGAATGAACATTCAAAAAAGAACCCCATGGCAGTGGCATCCGTGAGATCACCTCCCCTTTTAACGACAAGTTCCATAAGGAGTGGACTTGGGCTTATTTGTATATCATTGATGAAACTCATGCACCTTCTCCATAATATTTGATAGGTTTTTGATTGGCTCCCAAGTGCATTTACTCACATCATACCCATGCCAATGAACAAGATATTAAAGTTGATGATTAGAGACCCATGAATCCAAAATGTCCTTCACTTCATATTCGTGTTCACCATAAACTTCAATAAGTGGAGGGGGATCATGGATTCTTTCTGGATTGGTAGACGCATGGTAAAATTCTAACAATGAAACATGATACACATGATGAATTTTCATAGAACTTGGAAACTTGAATTGGAAAGCCATGACATTGATTTGTTTCACAATGAGGAATGGACTTAGCCTTTGATGATCCAACTTCTCTTATGGCCTTATTGTCTTGATATGTTGTCATTGAAACCAAACTTGCTCTTCGACTTTGAAGCTGGGTTGTTCCTTCCAATGTTCAACAACATTCTCCTTATATCGTTTTCATGTTTCTTTAAAGTTAAATACAAGTTGAGTTCGAACATCTACTAATCAGATGGCTTGATCCTCAACTATTGGATTCATGACTTTGTGCACACCGTGAATGTCAAACTTGGGATGCAAACCATGATTTGCAAAGAAAGGTGTTTACTAGGTTGATGAATACATTATGTTGTTGTAGCTAAACTCTATCATGGCCAAAAAATCTAACCAATTATCTTGATGATAATTAGTTGTGCACCATAAATATTACTCCAAGATTTTATTCACCCATTATGTTTACCCATTTGTCTAGGGGTGAAAAGCTGATGACAACTTCACTTTCACACCTAAAAACTCAAAGAATTGATTCTATAACTTGGATACAAACTGAGGCCCACAATCAGAAATGATATTTTCAAGAAGACCATGATACTGAAAAACTTAAACTTAAACTCAAACTTAGCATGATCAATGGAAAAGTCTTGGATTTGATGATTCTTTAATTGGCCTTGGATGCCAATAGTAAAAGGGTTTTTCTTCAAATCTTTGCGAATTTAACAAAGAGGTTGGATGCATGGTATGGTGTACACAATTTTAGGGAAATTTATGGGTGTTAAAAATACATATTATTTTAAATTTGATCACAAACCTAGTGTACATTGTTTGTTTTTGTAAACTAAAACAATTCATTATTATGTAATGGAAATTGTAGTTATTCAAATGAGCAACAATACCCTGCTCATAATGGCACCAAACTTAAAACTTGAATTATTGAAGACTCAATGCTGATTTATATCCTACAAAGCTAGTGAAAACAAGCTTTTTGTTTCAATGAACTAATGTGGTGTTGACATGTTGCCAAGTTTAAAACTTTTTTTTCCCTGACTCTCTTCCGAGTTCTTCCTCCCATGTTTGGTGCCACTAAGCATGCTTACCATTAAGAGTTTCTACTTTTTAGAAGTTGTAAACCTTCACGTCTTGCCATCGTTATTTTTGTCTGTATTTTTTGTTTTTTTGTTTTTTTTGGTACAAGGTTTTGATTTGTTCACAACACACCATCTAATATCACACAATCAGCATGAGGTCCAAAAACAATGAGGATTATGAACCATAAGAAAAAGGTTCTGATCATAGTGAAGACACTACTTTGGACACCAAAAACTTTAAGTGCAAGAGTAAAATAGATTCTTTAACTGAATTAGAAGTGAACATGGAGAGGTTGAAGCAACCAACTCTAGAGTGGAATTTTGCCTACTTTATGAGTTCTTCAAAAGAAACTTGCGGAGACCTTTGGTAAAATGACTTTTTGTTCAAGGTTCTAGGTATATAGAATGTTGAGATTCAATGCTAAAAGCTAAAGTGGAGACACTATAAGAAAATGCAGCTTTTCATGAGGCCAACTTGACTAAAATGTCCACATTGACCCAAAGGTATGTCCATTTTGATTAAAGGTTTGGGGCATGAAAAACACATGTTGCATTTGACAAGTACATTTGACTAAAGTGATTTTTTTGACCAAGTGTCAAGCCAAAGATCTGGTCAAAATGGACAGATGTCCATCAAAATGGCCATGGTTCAATCAAATTGGCCATATACAATGAATAAAGTATAATCAAATTAACCATCATGATTTGACCCTTAGTCAAATTGACCAATTTGATTTGACACTTAATCAAATGAACCATATTCATTTGATGACTTAACCTACTTGTTAAGTCTAGGCTACCTACCAAACCTAACATAATTAGTAGGCAAGTTAGTCCTAGACTACCTCTCTAGCCTAACATAATGAATAGGATAGTAGGTTATTTGTTAAGTAATAACTTAACTAGTAGCCTAGCTAGGTAGTTTAGCCTAAACCTATTTAGTAGGTTACTTAGGACAGAGCCCAGGGCTATTGTAATTACCTACATAACATAGCCCATTTTAGCCTACAAGGTAAATAACTTAACTTAGGCCATTTAAACCTACTAAATATGTGTGTAGCCTAGCTTAGGCCACCTAGGCCTACATGGTAGGTAGCTTAACCTAGGCCTACTAAGTAGGTATGTATCCTAACTTAAGCTATCTAGGTAGGTATGTAGCCTAATTTAAGCTATTTAAGTAGGTACATACATAGCCTAACCTAGGCTACCTAGGCTACCTAGGTAGGTCCAAAATCATGTTTGTTACAATATGTTGTCCAAAACAAATCACCTTATGGGGTGGTGGTGCAATGGTTAAGGACTTGACTCCTCAACGTGGAAGTGAGGAATTCAAGTCCCCACACCTAGGTTACCTTGGTTACTTAGGTGACCCGATTAAGTATTTTAGGTTGCAAAGCCTACTAAACCACCTAGCCTAGGTTACTTGCTTAGCCTAAGGGGCTTGGCCTAGCCTAAATGGTTTGGTCTAACCTAGGTGGCTAAATTAGGTGACCTAGCCTAGGCCTAAGACATAAGGTTGGTAGGTAAATAAATAAATAAGTTTTGGCATTACTTATTAGGTTTATTAATTAGGTAGGTAGGTAGGTTAGGGTCGGGTAGAGTAAGGTAGGTAGGGTAATTAATTAATATTTTCATATTAAATAATATATATATTTATTGTTGATGCCCAAATTACATTATTATCACGATGGTTTAGTAAAAAAACCAAGTCAAAAAGACCAACCAAAAAGACCCAGTCAAAATGGTTGTCCAAATCGACTTATCCAAAATGGCATTTTGGTCAAGTTGGACATGGGGGCAAGAAAACCATTTGAGGGGTTTTTAAACCAAAATTCTAAATAAAAAAAGCTAGGATTTCTTGTAGTGAGAAGACATGGTTGTTGTGTTATGGGAAAACAACTATGCCATATTCGAAGTTGATTGCAAAAGAGTTTGCTTTAAAGATTGTTGCAGAAAAGCTTGGGAAGCCCATTAACCATGTGGCTTTTGCTAAAAAGACCAACAAGAACCAATGATCCAAGTTTTTTAAGTGTATGGCAAAGATGGATGTGTGAAGGAAAAAGTTATTAGGGCAAATAAATCCATAGGTGAAGCAAAACTCACAACTCAAAGTTGAATTTGAGATTATTGAAAATTTGGGCACTAGTGATCAGCCGCAAGTTTCCAAAGATTAGACTTCAAAACTTGTGGTAGAAGTGGGGCAATTGCTACAACTTGCCTCCGTGGAATTGGAAGCTTGCAAGTCCAAGTTTGAACGTGCGTAAAGAGTAAAGCAAAGGTTTTTTGACCAA
>Ga0116228_10000753_pt1 | contig 25337 bp, 18 predicted proteins | sample S1TSphfallax_2_FD_89694 | JGI IMG/M metagenome (GOLD analysis project Ga0116228, IMG submission 89694) | Host-associated microbial communities from peat moss isolated from Minnesota, USA - S1T2_Fc - Sphagnum fallax MG | ecosystem: Host-associated > Plants > Peat moss > Unclassified | place...
AAAACACATTATATCGAAAAGTTTGCCTTGATATCTTATGGCAATTAATCCTTTGGGGCATTTCATTTGGTATTAGAGTACTAAATGTGCTTATCTTTATTCCACATAGTTGAAAGGAAGGATTGACACATCCCTTGGTTTGTTGAGTGGCATTGAAAGTATAAGAACCTATCAATTCCCAAGTTTGCAATGGAATACTATAGAGGTATTTTTTGAAACATTATGTACAATTTCAAACTCATGAACTATAGAGGTAATGTTCAAAGGTCACATTTTCACCCCTTTACAAAAGTAGTTGAAGGTAACCCTTCCAAGTGTGCCCATGGGAGATGGATTTGAAAACCGAGTCCTTAAATTCAACATCGTCATTTTTTTTAATGGGGTAAAATGTTTCAACCCAAACTTGGGCACATGATTAATTTGTGGGAGTTGCAAAAAAAATTCCCCCAATGGAACATGGAGATAATTCCTTTCCATAATGTGTCCTAGAAAATCAAAGTTTCAATGGGATTCAATCATTGAAGGTGGGTTGAATGCAAGTTTGAAGTCAAGGAGAGAGTTGCAACCCTTGTCTTGGGTTTGCAACACAAGTTTCAAATGATCATGAAGTCGAACTAAAAACTTTCTTAAGGTGGCTTGGCATGAGAAGTGTTAAAGGAACTTCCACAAAAATGCATGAGAGATGAGGGGTTCACAAGTGTGCCCCATAGCATCAATGAAGGAATTAACCTTTGTTTTAAATAGGGGAGAATGTCACAACCTTAACATGGGTGCATGACCAACTCTAATATGGACAAAAAAATGTCTTTCTTGGGTGAAGGAAGTTGGATGTTTCCAAGTGGAAATGGGTCATGACCAAGGTTAAAGAGGTCCATGACAAATATTTTTACAAAAATAGGTTTTTAAATTGATTTTTTTAGTTAAAAAACCCTAAATGATAGGTTTAAAAATTCCACCTTGTCATCTTAACAAGTTGATTTGGACTCAATGTTGTGATTAAGGTGGTCTTTTTGATTGGTAGACAATGGACAATTTGATTGGTTGAATTTCTATTTAAATTTTAATCATTTTTTTGGATTTTTTGTTGTAAAAAATAAGTATATTTAAATAGGTTTAAGTAAGTCTTGAAAAGGTAGGTAGGTAGGTGGTAAGCTTTGATTAAGCTAACTTATCTAGTTTGACCTACCTAACTTAGCCTAATTAGAAATTTCAGTCTAACCTACCTATGTTAGTCCATTAGGCATGCACATAACTTACGAATATAAGGAATTAAATCCCTCACCTCCATAATGATAAACCAAGTCCTTACCAATGGACTTCATTTCACAAAGGTGACAATTTTTGTTTAATTTTTTATTTCACATGTTTATTTCACATCACTATTTATGTAGGTAAGTAAAAAAGGTATATAATTAGTAAATAGGTTGAAGATAAGTTGGTAGGTAGGTTGCAAGATGATAAGTAGGTGGACCTAGGTATAAGGTACATAGGTTTACCTAGGTAGGTAGGTAGGTAATGTAAACCTAAGCTACCTACTTAACCTAACCTATGTAATAGCTAAATATGTATGTAGGTAGGTAGATGACCTTATACTACCTACTTACTTAGGTCTACCTATTTACCCTAGGTATGAACTATGTAGGTAAGTACATTAGGCTACTTACCTAACTTATGTAACTAGGTAGGCCTTGGTTAACTACCTAGCCTATATAGTAGGTAAGTAGGTCAATAGACCTAGGCTACTTTCTTAGCCTAGGTAGTTGACTCAACCTACCGACCTACCTTCAAAATATTGTGTATTGGTTTTGAAAATACATTTTCAAACTTTTGAAATTTTTGGTGATTTCAATGTAGCCTTTGTGGTTGTCACATAAGGAGGAAATGATGACTCCTCTTAAGTTTAGATTGTGTGAATTCTAAATGAATATGTGACCAGACTTGGTTCCAAATGCACAAACTATTTTTTTATTGGTTAATACATTTTCATATGTCCATGAAATGAACTAGAAAATTTATCTTAGTCCCATCTCAAAGCTTTCACATGCCCCTTTAACCTCAAATGTGAAGAGTTAAGGAACGCAACCAAGGCTTTTAAGTCTTGTGTAATGCATTGTATCAAAAAGTTTACCTTGATACCTTGCACAAGCCTTTAGAGCCACATATCACCCAAGCAGTCTTTTGAGAAAATTCCTACTTCAAAATTTCACATGAAGAATGTCAATTCACTTTCAATATTTACACTTCAAGATTTTTTCAATAATATGTTGCGGGTTCAATTTTGGACCATGTTTATTACATAAATTTTTGTCTCAAAACTTCAAACCTCCATGGGACTCCAACTCTAAAAGTGGGAAAACCCATTTGGCAATGCTGAAATTCATTCCCTCACACTTGTGGGAGTGTGTTTGAATGTTGACATACTTTTTTGGTCCAATTCCCCTCTCATGCCTTTAGGCCTTGGTCGTGAGCCCAAGACTAACTTAGTTGTGACAAAGATGATAGTGCTTGAGTTCTTGTTACTAATGTTATGAAACATTCGATTGATGATTGTTAGAAATTTGGAATTTACTATAGGTATGTAGTGCATTGTTTTAATTATGTCCACGTATGAAAAGATCTTTAATTTATATTTTCACCTAGCTTCAAAAGGCATGCACATGTACTTTGAACCACTTAAATCTTGTAAACAGTTGTCTATGTTGGGTGAGATATCATGTACCTTTACCATGTGGCTGATCACATGAATATTAGCTCAATTCACTCAAACCTTTGTGCTACACCATATTGCACAAATTGACATAAACTTGTGCTTTCATTTTTGCTATATTATTTGTTAAGTCAAGTCTTGTAAGAATCAAACCCTTCAAATATTGTGAATGACACACAATTTTCACTCACTTTTTGGTTTCATTCCAATTGGGGATGATATAAGGATTCAAGAGTTAAACTAGTGCCCAAAGCCATGGGTTTAGAGTTTAGGGTTTCACTCAAATTGCAGATGAAACAAAGATTTCAGGCTCAAACAAGGTGCCTGAAGATAGGACGACTTTACAAATGACCTCACTAGCTCAATCATCTTGACCGAGTCAAATGTGAAACATGTTTTGGTAACTTTTCCATTTGAAAGCTCACACACATCTTCACAAGGGGACAAGATAGAAGCTCCAATATGAGCTGAAAAAGACAACTTCAACTATTACTTAGAAGATCCTAGGGTCAAATATAAGGCTGCCTTTCACATCAAAGGACACAATTACTTTTCTTAGCAATTTCTTCAAAAGGTCCCATCCCTTGAGCACCATGTGTGACCTGAATTCATGCCAAAATTCTGAAATTTTACACATGGTGATTTAGAATGCATCCCAAAGAACCTGTCCCCTATGGATGGACTGCCCCAAACAATTGTCCTCCCTAATTCAAATATTTATCAGGGATTTGGAGTTTGTTCAGCTCATTATCGAAAGCTCTTATTGGACCGAGCACTAACAAGCTATACACCAAAATGTATGCTTAGAAAGAGGCACAACATACCCCAGGCAACATTTTCAATATGAAATGACATCATACATCCTTCTCATCATTAGTAAACTTGCTTTAGTACAAATACATGTGCAGACAAAGGCACAACCCAATGAAGCGAAGTGTAGGGCATGGGTTTGTAAGAATTGGACCTTAAGAGATTCTGGAATGTAATGACATCAACTACTCCCAAAAAGTCAATTTTACGAGAGGGACATCAGTCTATAACTGAGCAATCAAAAGGTTGTTGATCACTGGCAGAAAGCCATTATTGAAGTTAGCCACTTAGAAATCATTGTTAGAAAAATATAACTTGCTGCAGACTAATGAGGAGATAATCCACAATCAACATGTTCCAAAAGGTTAGTTTGGAACTACTGACAGAAACCTGAGGTGTGTACCACATCTGACCAGTACTAGAAGAGAGGTTTTCAAGATAGACATGTCAATCTGCCTTCAAGACCACAAGGGCTAGTAACCTAAAACCAAGCAACACTGCTTCGAGTTGCCAAATGTTCAGACACATGTCAAGACTTCCCTCCACACAAAATATTGGATGAACTGTTAATAATCTTCCTTAAATTTGGGGTTGTTGGGCTCACTTCAATTCAGATTTGTTCAGCAACTACTCTAGATGGCACCCACCAGGTCTCCTGCTATACTGATGCCTAAGGATCAAGCTCAACATGCTGAGAGTAGGGAAAAGTCTTTGGCTTAAGCCAATGCTCTGGCATCCACCCAATTCATTCTGGTGAAACTTTCCTGACTCCATCAGAGCCCTTCAAGGGACACAATAGGTTGCTCACATTAGGAGATATGAATACAAACTAATCAGCCACGACAAGGCATTACAGTATTCAGCAAGACTGTCAATTTGAATGAATGGGATCCCTGGACTTTCTCCACTAACAACTGAGAGCAAAATTTGTGACAATCAATCAGTCCACACACATTCTGGGACTACCACCTCTTTTCCTGCAGCAGAAGAAAATTTCCAGAGATGAGCTTCAATGTCCCCTTCCTGATATTATGTTACCATCACAGCATTCTCTAAAAAAGTCAACCCGACGGTTCCTCCACCCCCTCCCCACTAATGTACGGTTGCTGTGAGACTGCTGTTACCGGGAACTGTTGTGAACTTACTGGCCCAGGTACTACCCCTGTCGACAAATTTGGTGTTGACCCTGCCACACAACCACATAATAATTCTTTAACAAATTGCTATAAAGTCACTGTTCAGCTTAACATCTGCCAGCTGAACATCTGCCAAAGACAATTGATGCAAGTCTGAAAATAGGAGACAAATAGAACATTGGAGACATAAATGTCACATGCACATGCAGTGAAATTGAGACATACAAGCACTATGAGTAAGAAGGATTATTTACCTGTAGGAGGTGCAGGAGTTGATATAGGAACATATGCTTGAGGTAGGCCAGTAGGACTGTAGCGCACCAGGTGTGGAGTCTGCACACCATACTGTGGTACTGGATATACTGGGCCTCCCTGCAGAGATTGTGTTGTAAAGCCAGGATAAACTGGGCCTGCTGTTACAGGACTTCCCAGTGTACCTGGTCCACCATAAATTTGGGGTGGATATTGAGGTCCACCACCACCATAAGGAAACAAATTCTGCAAAACAGCAGAGACAAACACCAAACCCATAAACCATTTGAATCCAGGCCCACTTGCTTCTTCCACCTGTTCACATGAAAATGGTCTCCAAACAGTGCCTCTTGCATACTCAAAGATGTCTCAAGGTAAGCATTCAGGTGTAAGGCACGGAGCCCATATTCTTCCATATCCTAACTGATGTTTCAGGCATTGCACACACCTGAGGGTAGCCTGTGTAGTCTTGGGGGTATTGCGGATACCTAAAGTCCAGAAACACAGAAATTTACATTAGCTACAAGGCTACAAGCATGTGTCAAGAATGTGAAGACAACTTCATTCTGCTTGACAAGAAAGTTTTCAGTTTTCAGTCCCACTCCATCACTGAATCAAAGACTCAAGATAGATCACCCAGCATGCACACGGATTGCCTACATAGTAAATTAAGACATTATAAGACCACCCTCCCCCACCCAGGCATAGTGTACTTGCAAACCCTCTATGATAAAGTGTATTACCCCTGCCTGACTATCAGTTGACAATAAGACTATATGGAAAGATTGATAGGGTTTAGGAAGCAAAAAAAAGTACCCGCCATATGGAGGATAGGTGAAGCCACCTTGCTGCACAGGATGGGTGTATGAAGCACCAGATTGAGGAAATGAGGTTGTGCCAGTGTAACCGGGCCCTCCCTGCTGAGGGCCTGCAGCAAATGCAGGCAATGGGCGAAAACGGTTGCCTGAGGTGGATTAGAAAGCCATGCTCATTAGTATATGCCTGCCTCAATCATCATTCTTACCATCAGACTGCAAGTCTAAATCACATATATCTGATGGCCCAAGACAGCCATTTATCGACACTAGTCATTGCCAAGTTAGGCAATGATTGACAAAGACTGTTTTACCCATGTCAACTTTTGTACACAACTTCTACTGGCCGGGTGGCTTCAGACAATAGAGCGCATTAATAGCTTAACAGCAGCTAGACATGTGACAATTTGTACCAGCTTGCCTCTGGGCAGGGTGGTGATACCATACTGCACCCTTCAGCTCATCTGCGGCATCCCATCATTTCCGGCAGTTCTAGTTGGATAAGGTGAACACCTAGAAGTCACAAGTTTGTGTTCATCAGCTCCAACTACCTTCTTACTTTTCAGTGCCAGGCTCACACTAGACAGGAGCAGGAGTAGATCTTATTGAGGCTGCAACCATGTTTGAGAAAGAGGATAAGGGATTGTGTTGAGCAGGCAGGCGTAGTGGAAAGTCACAAGGGACTGGGAGCAACAGTGGAGAAGATACCGTGTTGTCCATGGGGACGGGGCCGATGAGCGCCTAGGGATGCTAGATTACAGTTAGCTCGCCTCCCGTCTATAATAGGAGTCGCATCGCTGCACGCTCTCCTTGCAGCTTCTGCATCCCGGAATGTCACCTGCACCCCCTTTCCCGATTTCCTTCTTCACTTTGCGTGAACCGACTGCCCCATTCAGGATCGTAACTACGAAGACAAACACGAGAATGTTCCTTCCATTCTTACCCCCAGCTCTCAATTAGGATCCCCTTGGAACCCAGTCATCGCCGCAGCCCAATTGCTGGTCCTTTGGGATGACATATAGTATACTGTTATGGCGGCTGGCTTAGACAGCCACCAGTGCTGCCAGACACCCATTTTGGTAGCACTGGTAGCACCACATGCACCTTCGGCCAGAACGAAAAATTTCAAACCTAATGTCAACAACACTCGAGGAGGAGGTGAGGGAGAAGAGCGGGAAGGATGCGCACAAAGCCATAGCCCTTGGATCGACCCGTGTTCTTGTCCGTGATGACCACGGCTTCCAGAATATCTCCAAACTGCTCAAAGTGACGTCGCATGGTGTCGCGCTGCGTCTCCCAAGCCAGTCCCCCCACGAACACTTTAGTGTAAGTCGTGTCCCCAAACTGGTTGCCCTGCGCCCCTGATCCTGCCCCAGGGCCCGTTGCCTGCTGGGCCATTGGTCCTGTCTCCCTCCCGTTCTTTGCCGGCTAAAATTCCACTACACCCCCGTGATATCTCCTTTGCCGCCTAAAACGTGATATCTCCTCCTTCACACACAGACAGACACAACACACACAGACACAGACACAGACACAACGCTCCCCAACCTGCCGCGAAAAACAAAAAACAAAAAAAACCCCCCCCCCCCCCCCCCCTCCCCACCAGGAAAAACCAACCCCCACACAACCCAAACCACACACAACCCCCCCCAAACCCACGCGAAAAAAAAAAAAAAAAAAAAAACCCGCACACCCAAAACTCTCGAACCAACACCCCCACCCACCAGCGGGCGGGTCCGCAGCTTCCCTCTTCAAACCGTGCCGCTTCGCATCGCTGGTCTGCCTGTCACAACCCACCCACCTCCTTCTGATGGTTGCCAACTCACAAACAAAGCCCGGCAAATCTCCGTTATGCACGCTACGCCCGCAATCCAAATACCAGGCAAACCACACCGCACCTCAAACCGCATAGCAAGCTCTCATCACAACAAACCCAATGTGCGACTGTCTGCAGTTTTGATAATGTTTTACGATCTGCCGGGGAGTCGGGGGGTAGGGGACGGAGTCGATTCTCGTGCCGAGGATCGATGGTGTTTCGGGACCAAGGTAGGGGGAGAACCTATCTCTGGCGCGCATGTCAACTTTCCTCCAGGAGCCGATTTCCTCCTCGTAAGGATTTTCAAAAAAATTATCATGTCTGCCCGTTTGCCCGTAACCCATCAGCATTGCTATTACCGGTAGCTGAAGAACTTCAACGAATTAATCCCACCTGCCAGCCTGGCACCCTTATCCTATCCACTTCCCACTTCCATACCCTACACCCGTGCCGATGATTCCCATCACACGGTCTGGATCGTCTCTGTCTGTGGAAACGCAGCGGCGGCTTATCGGATGCCAGCAGTGTCCATCGAGTGCCGTGATGCCGCGTGGCAACAGCGGACCCCATCACCTCTGGATTACGCACCCGGTTTAACCTGGTTTATTTCTAATACAGTAAATGTCGGGTCACGGCAGCCACCCCCGGGTCAACCGACGCCAAAGGACACACCTTTTTACCACGGTACAAATCGATGGGTTTGTCGTTTATTAAATCTTCGCCTTCAACTTTGCTGAGACTGAATTAGACATCAGCAAAGGCCTGGTTTCTTTTTCTTTTTCTTTATTTTTTTATTTTTTATTTTTATTTTTTAGGTGGTTTCCCCAATGTTAGAGGAAGACACAATATTCCTGAATAATAATGCCTCATCTAGACATGAGAAGCAAGGTGCCTCCAGAGTTGACACACAAAGAGGGGCGGGCACCTCGTGATCTATGCATCTATCATCACCTCGTGGTGCTGCAAATATTTAATTCATGATTCACCTCATTGGTAGTAGGGGGATTCCCTAAATGCTACACTTGGCCTAGGCCCCTTTATTTTGGGACTGCCCCCATACTACCATGGCATTACCCTAGACACGTTTAAGAGAATGTAACGTACTTGTAGCATGTGCACTTCTGCTACAAGATGCAGAGACAGTCCATGGTGTGCCACTACCTTTTTCCAAGCAATTCACTAACTGAAACTATTGTACAAAAACCATCTGTTTGAATCAGAAAGCTAACACAATAATATCTACAAGGAATTTGGTACTCACTCTTGGTGGGAAGATAATTGTATGAAAACATGAGTGGTGCAATCTCTAATCTGTAATCCATTGTCTCTTCGCACATTACAGGGGTTGAACAATTTGCTACCAAAAGAGAAACCCATTAATATAGAAGTAGAGAATTGAAATGTTGCTGTGTCTGTATCATCATCACAGGTCAAGATGGATTACCTCTCCCTTGCCTGCACTGCAAGTGCAAACTCTGAAGAGCATTGACATGGGGGGTCTTGGTAACTGAAACTAGCTCCGAAAGTGCTGGAACCTCCTTCGCTGGACTCCATGATTGCCTGGGGTTATTGCTGCTGCTGTTGGTAGTTGCAGAACTGAGAGTGAAGTGAAAAGAGTGAGTCATCACACTGTAAAGATGAAGCCATGGGCATGCTGTGGCCACAGGCAAGAGGTGAAATTGCCTGACATGCATGAAAATGCTCAAATGGATCCTGCCTTGTGAAAGAATGCTGTGGAATTACTGAGTGCCTCTCTCCTGCAAAAAACTGTGAGGTTGGTGACACAAATGGAGAACTGTTGGCGGAAAGAAAATGAGGATGCATAACTTCATGCAGAAATGAGTCCTCCACAGGGCCATGCACAGATCCAGCAGCCACAAATGGTGAAGATGTAGCTGAAGGTATGACACTTGATGAAACTTGAGAGGTTGCTGAAATTGTCTCATGAGGCTTTAAGGAATCCCAGTATCCCTGTTCCTGTTCATTGGAAGGCCTAGCACAGTGATGTGTGAGGTCTTCTTCAACAATCGTCTCCCTATGAGCAGGGAGGTGCGTCGACATCAAGCTGGCATTGGAAGCCCAGAACCATTCCCGAGAGACAGTGTCATTTTGCAGTGGACAACCTCTCCTCTGAGTTGATGACAATGTGGACCAAGTTCCTTCTGTACCTGTATCATTGCCACATGTCACCAAGAGAGAATTTCTGGGAGAAGCGCTAAAATCATTATCAAAGAAGTCGCTGAATGACTGTTGTTGTGTATTTTCAACCAGTGTCACTGATGGTGTTGGTGGAAGCATGCCATATTGCTGACTCCTTGGAGACACATTTGGTACATGTGAAATCGCAGACCTAACCACTTTCTGTTGTACATACCAATTCTGGAAGTCACCTCCATCTTCCTTACAAACAGGTTTTTGCAAAGCATGCTTAGTCCCAACAGTCTTGCTTGCTATGCCATTGCCATGCAGCACATCAGAGGATGTTGGAAAATATGACTTTTTTGGCTCTGCCAAGCCAATATCTCTCATTGCAGATCCATTTGTCAGACTATTGCTGCATTGATAACTCAAGTCAACTGCTCTGGGACGCAGCAAAATTTCCTCTTCCTGACCAAACCCAGTGTCTTCATGGTGCCTTGACGACACACCTTGATATGGACTCAACACCCCAGCTTCTTTGTGGCCAGCAAATTCTTCTGACCAATTGACTCCTTGTATTTCCATATCACTGGCACCCTTCCCTTCTCTGCTTAAGATAGTGTCACAAGAGACTTCATGTCCAAAGTCAGAAATCTCTCGATACCACATGCCTTGCTTTGCAATCATAGGAATGCCCTCACATGATCTGTTTGATATTAAATCTGAACCATGCAAAGGCTGTTGAATGGAGTTGCTACTGACTTCATCAATTTTAGCTTCGACCCTTGAACCTTTGTCAGGCATGTTGCTGATACATAAATTTGAACCAGGTTGCAAACCATTGCAACCTGACAAAAAGGGCCTTGAAAATGCTGTCAAGGATGATTGACCTACAGACACTGAAGGTAGTGCTGGAGCCAGCCACAAAGATCGCAACTGCTGAGTGGAGTCTTTGCTGCAATTGTCAGAACTGTTGCTTTGCTCTCTAACTCCCTTTGGACTTTCCTTGGAAGCAGCAGCAGCATCAATTGTTGGCTGCTGGGATGGAATTGCTGCTAAAAACTCTTGAACAATGGAACCCTCTGACAAAGTGTTTGTGGCTGTGCTTGTTGACAAATCAAAAGTGGAATGAGCCAGAGATGAAGAGGTTTCAGGAGCAGCTGTCAGGAAAGATGATTGCAAGAGCTCTGAAATGGTAGATGATGCAGATACCAAAGGTGGTAATGCAGAAGAAAGTCTGCCTGACATTGGAGGAAGGATAACAGGGTTGGATGAAAATGGCAGCGAGGAAGAACACAAAGGCTGGTAGATTGCAGGCACAGAAGTCTTGGTCAATTTGGTGGTGCGCAGTTGTGCTGGTGACCTCAACTCTAGAGGTTCCAAGTGTGATGGGGATGGTACTTGTGGTGTTGGTAGTTCTTGGGGTATTGTGAAAGCTGAAATACTGCATAATGGAAATGAATGATTGAATGGTTGCGCTGAGGAGGATAAGGATGGTGGTGGCACTTGTAATGATGGAGTTGATGACAATAAGCCGTCTGATGATGTTGACTGTTGAGGTGAAGACCATTGAGATTTTGCAAGTTGTGACTGGTCAGCTGAAGGTGATGCTAGTGTGGTGCTTGAAGAGTAGGGACTCCAGAACGAACCAAGCAAAGGACTCTCATGATTCAGGCAGTTGCCATATCTGTATGGAGGTGTGCTCAGCACTGGAGGGTGGGATGATGAATAGGTTGCAAAGGCTGCATGTTGCTTTGATAGCTGGCCTTCCAAACCCTCAGCTTCTGGAAAAGTAGCACAAGAAGGCTGAACTCTCATGATCTTCCCAGCTTCAAGAAGAGCAAGTCGTCTGTTGAAAGACTCTAAACCCTCAGCTTCTGGAAAAGCAGCAGGAGAAGGCCAAACTTCCATTGTCTTCCTAGCTTCAATAAGCTCAAGCTGTCTGTCAAAAGATTCCAAGCCCTTGGATTCTGGAAAAGTGGCAAGAGAAGGCTGAACTTCCAATATCTTCCTAGCTTCAAGAATCTCAAGTCGTCTGTCAAAAGACTCCAAAACCTTGCAAAGAGAAGTCTCAATGCGTACACAAACAGCTTCAAGTCTGTCAAGGCGCTGCCAAACGTCCACAGCTGAAGAGTTTTGCCTTACATCTGATGATGCAAGGCCTGCAGAAACCATGTGCTCTTCTGGACAATCAGGTAGCATGCTTACTATCAACTCTTCAATGGGTTGATCAACACTAGGCCCTGATATACTATGTTGGTGTGCTGATCCCAATACTAGCCCATCAATACTTACAAAAGATGACACAGATGGGTTTCTTGTTGCTGATGCTGGAAACCCTTGTGCCCTTGGTAGACTGCCGGATGTCAACATCCGTGGTGAGGAAGACCAATCCTCTCCACTGGATGCCAGTTGTGATAACTTCACACAGTCCGATAAACCTCCAGACAGAAAAGTTGGGCCTGGAGACACAGTGACCAGAATGTGTTCAACAACCACACAAGAGTTCTTTGTTGGTGAAAGTAACCCAATTGTCATAGATGAACAGAGATTCTGATTCTGCAACTCCAATTCTGCCTCAAAGAGAGCATTGTTGTCCTCAACCACTGTGCCAACCAGCTTGCTGCTGATATCCTTTTCCATCTCATTGTCAATGCATCTGAGATCAGAACTCCCCAAATCATCATTAGATCTGACCACACTCTGTACAGATTCCTTTGTTTTCTGTCTCCCTCCTGGATTACTTCTTTGTGGTATGAAGTTTAGACACTCAACCTCATTCCTCCCCTTCTTTCCATCTATACCAACTTGTGAGCTGCAAGGATCTTGAAAGAGTCTAGTGTTAGTATGGTCATATTCTCCACTTTGATAACCTTTTGTGAGCAGGCTGGCATCATCTTTGTAACCTCTTCCAACTCGCATAGGATATGGATCTGAAAGATTTTTGTGGCAAGTTCCCTCCTCTGTGTCAACAAGATGAAAATTGTTTTCTCTTGCCTCCATCATTTTTTTGTCCTCATCAAGATTAGGCCTGGGAGATCTGTTGAGCTGATGCAAGCATTCAACCCAATCTGTTGAATCCTCTGAACAGCTTTGTTCATCCTCATCTCTGGCACAAGAAAGGTCAATTCTCTCTTCCTGAAGATCATGTTCCTGTCTTGTCAACATGATACTCTTCTTGAACTGACCATCTTGTTCTCCCATCTTGTTCTCAGTGTGGGAAGACATCTCTGCACTCACTGAGTGTGAGACTGCATCTCCAGGAATCTCTTGAGGTCTACAACCCTGTTTGGCATTGATATCCTTACAGCCTCTTCCAACATCAGAAAGGCATTTCAAATTTGATCCTGTATCCACATAGAGATCTTTTTCACCCAACCTGCCAGCAGTAGTATTGTTGTGAATTCTGGTTTCAGCTTGAACATTAGCACGAAGCATACAAAGATAATTTATGTCATTGTTGCCTCCACCATGGATGCAAATATTGCAGGTCTCAGCAGAGCTTCGGATCTGTATGCTCTTTACATCACACAACTGCTGTGGAAATTGAACTGCATGCACAACACATACACAGGAATGAAATTTAGCACTGTTGAACATAACAAATTAAGAAACAAGAGGAAGAAGAGATAATATGAGGACCGGATTGTACCATAATTGCTACTCATCTGCCACAGCTTGTCAATCCCAGATTGAATTTCTAGAAGACAAACCCACCACAATGCTAGACCTCATGGGCTCTGATGTGAATTCCTGCAACTCTGTCCAAAAGAATGGGGAGTTGTTGTATTACCCCACATTCTCTCCAACCTTAAGAAAAGCATTCCAGATTCACTACACGAGATGTTTTATTCTCTCCTTCCAGAATCAGAGTTAACAGCAACAGAAATACGAAGGAAGAAGCGCTATAAGAAGCGCTACAAAATCGATTCTTACGTGTGATCTCACAAGGTTGTGTCTGTGACCCTGGAACCAAAAGCACCGGGACACCTGCTGCTGCATCGGCGTCAAAGACCGAACCCGCTTTTTTATGACCAGAGACATTCCCGTGGACGCAATTGTGGACACTCACACTCGTCCCCAGATCGCCACGAATTGTCGTCCAATTGCTTTGCACGCGCCAGTCCAGCACCTCCATCATCGACCTAACTTCACCGTTCTCGCCCTCCCCCTCCCCCCTTCTGTTCTCTTCTTCTATCCACAAAAATCTCAAAACATAAAAATCGGAGACAATTCCCCCTCATTTTCCAATCGCCTCTTCTTCTGGCCACGAAAGCTGTGCATTGTGTATGCGCGCGCAAGGAAATTAGGAGCAGATATGACACCCAACATAGCCACGAAACCAAAAACACAAAGACAAAGGAGAACTTCTCTTCTCTTCTTCGTCTTCTTCTCTTCTGTCTTTCTTGTCAGTGAAGACCTCTTTCACAACCTCCTCGAGAAGATGAACGTTGCGCGTCATCCACTGGACCTGCTGACTCACCCATTCCTTCGTGGGTAAGAATCGTTCTTCCGAACATCCGTGACGTGAAAATACGCGACATTGACAGACATTCACATCGACAGATTCCGACAGTTTCCGATCATCCTCGTTGCTTGCGCATTCATCCCTTGGCCGTTTTCGCAGATTCATGCGGTGCGATGGGGACGAGTGCGGAATTCGCACATGCCTTTCTCCTCACACGAAACTGCAATGTGATAAGATGGTGACATCAAACCCGGAAACATTTTACACCAAACTGTGTAATCTGCTTCCAGAAAAGCGTTGGTGTTTGACGGTGATGATGAGAGTTGCATCAAGATTTCAATCTTTCAACCATTCCCATCTTTCTTCTCTCATTCTTTTGGGGCTTGCTAACAACTTCTTCAGGCAGAAATGGTTACAAAACAAACCAGGTGTCTCCATTAGTGAGAGCCAAGAAGAAGTAAAAGTACCTATCTTGCACTTCGAACTTGGGGCTTCTACTTCTCACTTTAGGGTTGACTGCCTACATGATGGTCTCCATGAAGAGAGCATGAGGCGAGTGAAAAGTAAATGAGCTTCTTCTTCATGGTTGTTGACTCAGAGATCATCGCCTTCAAGTTAATTGTTCCTGCTTCAGTTTGAGGCCATCGACAACCACGGAACTTTCTCAAACCTTGTCCTGAAGCCACTGATTTCTAGACGAATCAATCAAGCAACCCATGAATCTTCGTTACGTGTTCACGACCTGTCTCTCATGACGGCAGTAGCGTTGATGATCCCGTATGCGCTTTTTCTTCGCAAACTTTGCATCCAAACCCATCATGAATTATTGTTGTTCTCACATTATCAAATCCATGTTTCTCACCCCAACACTGGGTTTTCAGTTTTCTTCCATGCAGAATAGCTAATGTTCTAGTCTCGAAACAAAAGCGTAGTTAGTAGCTGTTGTCTTGGATTGCATTCAAGCGAGGCTTCACAGTCGTGGCTTGGAAGTTCCATGCCTGTCTTCTGTCCATACACGTCATGTGGAGTGCCTTCACTTTCCAGCAGCAAGAGGCCATTAAAGAGCCCCTCGTTGATCATTGTGCATCATCAACACCCGGTTCACAATGAACCCGGAATATTCTCGAGAACAGATTACAACCTTCTCAAAACCTGCCGTCATTTTGTGCAAATTTCCAACTTTCGTAACGCATGTCAAGGCCCCCAATGTGCAAGTGTGAGGCTAACCGATTGCACACAACCCTGGAATGTGGCAAACGTCGCAAGAACTTCAGGACAAGATTGCTCTAGGCGCTCGTCTCCTTTTGCCCTCCTTTCCAGATCCCTCGTCTTCCCTCGTCGCTCCCATTCTCCACAGAGATCAGATAACCGGGTAAAGAACCTCCGGTTGTAAGCTGGATGGAGAGAACAGACTCGGGCATCATCGGCTCACCTCGTCACTATGTCCCAACGGGATACAACAATTCGCCGGGCAGGGCAGCCCGAAAAAGTCTGGCCTGGGCGATGAAAATAAGAGGGTTTTGCGTCAATGATCTATGTCCTTCATCTTCCTCCATTCTTCCTGTTGCTCTTTCCCAGTCACCCACCACTCCCTTTGCGAGCTTGAACAAACATATCTATGAGATTGTTGCAGAGGCCAAGAGCATCATTTGCTGAAAAGGAATGGCGAGAATTTCACGAACAACACCTGAGGATTGTGCACCTCTTCTAACATTCTGACCTCAAACAATTCCTTTCGGAACAGGAAAAATTTCACAAAATAGCAAACAACTGAGGATTAGGCAACTCTTGTGAGCTTCTAACCTCGAACAGACAATTTCCTCCTCCAACAGAAAGAACTTCTCCTCCAAAGGAACATCAAGAAATTCACAAAACAATAGCACGGTTCTCGACTATATTGGCGGAATGGGAAATTGGGTTGTCATCTACAAATCTTTGCAAACTTGCTTGTCGGAAACTGGACCCGAGAGAAAGGTACAGGTGTTCAGGGAGACGACAACTTCGATGGGAGCGAGCGAGAGATACACTTTGAGAGGCTTTCGTCCTGGACACGACGACACACTTCCCACCTCTTCGAACCCCGCCCAAAACCTTTTTTTTTTTCCCTTCACACAGGCCAAACATTTTCGGGCTGCCCTGCCCGGCAAAGTGGTGTATCCCCCTCGGACATAGTGCCGAGGCCTCGCCCGAAGCGGCGGCGCTAACAAAACCCTAACTCTTGTCTCTTTCAAGTTCCGCTTGGTTGGCAGTTGTTTTGATTGTTTGTAACGACTTGCCCTTCAGCTTCATCTCCAATCGTTTTCCGTCTGCGAAGAGCATTTTCTTCTGTCTGCAATCATGCAGAACGAGGAGGGCGAAAATGTGGATCTCTACATTCCAAGGAAGTGGTGAGTTTTCCCTCTTTCATTCCCTCTTTCTCTTTCTGGAGATATTCGCGTCGTGTTTTGTGTTATTGTTGTTGGGTTTTTTTGAGGGGTGATGTTTGGGAGTTTGTGAAGAGTTTTGAGAGAGAGAGAGAGAGAGAGGCGCTTCCATGTGTTTGTTGAGCGGGATCAATCCAGTAACCTTTGAACTACATCAAGGGTGAAGTGCATCAGCTGCCTTTTGCACTAGACATGTTTGTCCTTCTTTTCCTTATCCACTTCTATTTGTAAGCTGATTGTATGGAGCTTGAAAGGCCATGTCCTGATAGTGAAGACGGAACCTAGGTGGTTTTGAAGTTCTGCATCCGTAGTCATCTTTGTCTCCAAGCGGCTTATACCCAAAAACATATTGTGAGTTCAATTGTGCTTCTAAAGGCTTCTCTTGTAACTTCTTGCATCTAGCAGTAAAGCAAAGGCCTCACGGTTATATCCTGTGATATTTTTTATAGACGCTCTCAACCGAAGTATGCAGGTATTGAGGTGATTCGTACGCCTCATGTTCTAGTACTGCTGAGTTGGGCGGTATCAGTAGCCAATGTTACAGGTTCCTGAGGCGTCTTAGTTCTAAAGGTTTCTTTGTTTCTAAGATGGTCAGTCTTTATCGTCCTTCTAAAGAATAAATGCGTAACCCTCTAAAGATTCTGTCAAAGAGGACTAGAGGTCTATTCAATATAGAAAATACCATTCAGAGTCTTCCAAATGATTTTATTTAGGGTCTCAGAATTGGGGGAGCTCCCTCTAAGCCTACTTGATCTATATTTTTCCTCTGCAGTCTCTTCTGTCTTCCTTTTCTGCGTGTCTCTTCTGTTTTTTCCCCTTGTCTTTTCTTTTTGTGTTTTCTCCTGGTGTTGATGTTTGTCAATTGCCAGTCTTATGGTTGAGTCTTGCCATTGCTTCAGGACTTGCAGCAGAAACTCAGTATGCAGATTAGTGGTTGCAGTAGCTTCTTTTGACCTTGTTCTTGCTTTCTTAGTTGTGAGAATGGAGGTTTCTCAATTCTCATGAGAGGTACTTGTCTCCAAGCTAGAGTACATGTATATAGGACCCTAGAAGATTGCAAAGACACTTCATTGTCCCTTGCATCAGGTTGGCCAGGAATTTGCTAGAGAGAAATCATGGGTTGTATCTGGTTTTTCAGGTGTAGGTTTGTGCATTATGTTATGTAAAAGTGCAATTGTGATTGTTGGGTTGAGGCAAGCTGAACAGGCAGGGAGAGGGGTTAGTCTGTGGATGACCAGAGTTGCATGTCTCTGTATGTGTAGCTGGAAAGAGGTGTCTCTTTTGGCTTTTTTGGAGATAAGGGCTCACTGTCTTTTGAGTTTTTCATGAGGTTTTACCTTTTGTTTTGAACCCTGAATTGAGGAAATAAAATTTCAAAATTTGCTATTCAGATTTTAATATCAAGATTTACATGTCCCAGGCCAAAAACTGTCTGGGACATGTTGGCAAAGCTGTTGGAAAAGACATGCAGTTTGAAAACAGAGATGGAACTCATTGTGATTGTTCTTGCAGTTCATCAACAAATAGATTGATCACATCAAAGGATCATGCATCAGTCCAGCTGAATGTTGGGCATCTAGATGCAAATGGCATCTACACTGGCCAGTTCACCACCTTTGCTCTCTGTGGCAATGTTCGGGCCCAGGTATCGCAGTTGCATCATCTTGTTTATCATTGGAAATCATGATAAGAATATGGTCTCACTGTACATTAGAGTGGTGTATTTAGTGTGGTTTTACCTTTTGAACACTGGTTATCTATTATTCAGTTGGTCCTCAGTATGACTATGGACATCAGATCTTACTTTACATGTTTGTTGAAGGCACACACCTACAGTTGACAACAAAGCTGATAATAGCTGCAATTTTTTGTCTGCAGGGAGATGCTGACAGTGCCCTTGATAGACTGTGGGCAAAGAAGAAAGCTGAGCTTGGGCAGTAGAGTGCAGAGAGGTTGTTTGCTTTTTTGGGCTGGGAGTTAGCTGGGCAGGTTTGTGGCAATGGTTGCTGCAGATTTCAAACATTGCATCATGAAAACTGTTTTTATGCATTGAGGATTTACTGAAAACACACTCAACAAGATCAAGATCTCTCACCATTCTTGAAAAGACTTCTCTAAACAGTTTTGTGATGGTGTAGTCTCTTGCACACAGAGTAAGGTTTGATAATTTTCTGTAAGTGGATTTTAACTAGGGCAATTCCTTATTCCAGTCAGTATGAATGGATCACATCATTCAGATCATTTAGCCTGAGGGTGAAGACATCTACAGATAAAATGTGAATCTCCTCTTCCTCTCCTCTGTTTTTCCTTCCCTACTATTTTCCTTCTCTCTTCTTACTCTTTCAACTGGTCTCTCATATAAATCCACAAGCAAATAATTGTGAGCCTAGTCTTGTGCTGTCGTTGCATCCCACCCTCTTCTGCTGTCTATGGAATTCAATGATGGTCTATATGTGGCTATGGGTCTTGTGACAAGAGGTACTGTATTCATCAATTGGTAGTTGCCTAAGCCCAGCAGATGCGCTTCAAACAGATGGCATCTGTACAGTTAGGAAGAGACAGCACCAGAACCCTGAGTTTGGTCAGAAACAGGGTGAGATTTTAAAGTAACCTGCAAGTACATTAGCATTCAACTGTGCCATTAAAACTCAGAAAACCATCAATTTATGGTTTTCTGAGTTCCACCGTCTTTTATAATTCATCAATTCATCGGTGCCTGCATATATTTTCTCTGGTCCTACCTATACAACTACTACGATTCCTCTTGAACTTCACTGCTTGTACCTATACGGCTCCTATAATTCCTCGAGAATTTGTGCATTAAATGCTGTGTTCCAGCATTTCAAACTGAGATTTATTGAAATTAGTGTGGCCTGTGCCATTGGCCCAAGTGTGAACCCATTATAAAATAGGAAAACTCAACATGTTAACATTGTGTTACAATTTTTTGAACAGCCAAATATGAAAGGACATCATGCTTGAATTGAATGGTAAGCCTTGGAATGTTACCATGTTCTCAACTGATTTTTCCTTCCAAAACATTGTTTTTTGGAATTTTTGGAATTTTCAGCAGAAAAAATCACTTTAAAGCCACTATCTCTGACATTCTGAATCCAAATCTTGCCAAATAAATTCCATTAAATCTTGCTCATCAAGATCTTTCCAAGAACACCAATGGCACACTCCAATTCTTCCAGAATTTTTAGCTTCATCATTGAAGAACTTCTACAGCACAACTCCAAATGCCATGGAACCAAGCTGATGCAGCCCTCCTCCTTGAGAGCTTTCCAAAGACACCAAGACTGAAAATCTGAAGCATCCCAGTTCAGTGGATCTCATCAGTACAAACAAAACAAAGAAACTACCTTGCTTCATAGATAGATTTCATTACTTTCTGAAAAGCATGGGAAGAGGCCCAATTGTTGAAAGGAGGCCCAAACGTGGTGATCATAATGAATTCCTATTGTCTAAATTTGTTTGAAGGATCTTGGGTCAGAAGTTGTCCTCTCCATAAGGGAAACAAGACCAAGTGGATGTATCAGTATCCAGGTAATACTGTTCTAACCAGATTATAAGAATTTCAGTGTAATCCAGACTGGTGACACAAGCCAATGTTCATTAAGGCACACCAAGAAGTCAACTTGAATTCAGTGTGCACAAGGGGTTTCCACCTGATGCTGGCAGCAGAGCACATGAGCTGATCTTCCTACTGGTTGGCTGCTGCTGGGATCTCAGCCTAGTCTTGTGCTCTAATTGTATCCCACACTGATACAACACTTAAAAAGATTTGCTGGACACATCCATATCTTGATGTTTACAATACAATAATTTTATAGTGGATTGAAAGCAAGACATGGTCAAACTTCTCTATACACAATGGGACCTCTGGAAGGAAAGAGCACAGCAACCTGTGTCTCCAGGGTATTTTGATTGTTATTTATAGAAGAAACCCTCAAGAACAGCCCATGAATCTGTAGCTCAGTCTAAACTCAACTTCACCCACCTACTGGATCTTCTTCTCTTTCACAGGGGCCTTGGGAATCTTGCTGAAAACATTCTCATCCAGCTTCTTGTAGTGAGCCTGCGCCTGTTCACTTATTCTATTTGCATGATGATCAATAACATCCTCATACTTATCGTAAATAAATGGCAGAGTCAGAGCCAAGACAATACCTGGTTCCAAGAGCAGGGGGACATGGTCAGAATTAGACAATAACAGATGTTGTCTCACTATTGTTAGGGCAATTTGAACTAGATTCAAACAGAAACTCAAGACATGGAAAAGTTGAAATGAAACCTTCTTACAACCATGAAATGGTTTTTGTGTTAGCCAATTCTATGACCAATTTCCAAATTAAAGGGCAACAAAACCTAGAAAGATTGGGCAATAGACTGCTTACAAATATAGATGAGAGTCAAGAGGTTGAACCAGCTGGCAACAGTGGAGACAATCCATAACACAGCAATAACCTACATAGCACAGGAACATTCCCAGATTGGTAACAATGGCTTGAAAGTATAACCAAGTTTTTGACTAAATTGACAGCAACAAATTTGTCAAGGGAAAAGTCTGATTCACATCAAGCACCTTCAAGAAAAGCTTGAAATCTTTGCCAAGGGCTACATCATGGGCAATTGCCAAAGCCTTGTTTAATTCCAGGCGAACTGAGCTAGCTGTACTGAGGACAAAATCCTCAGACAAAGACAGCTCTGGCAAAGGAGGAGGGGCCCTGTACAAATACAACAAACCTTAGCAAATCAACAAGCCTTTATCCACCAGCAAGCCCACAAAATTCCCACATTCTAAACTGTGAACCCCAAACAGGGCTTTGATTAGATACATTCCTCTTCATGAACCATACAGAGTCAAAAGAGCTCAGGAACACTATTTCATCCTTGATAAGAACCAACAAGAGTATGATCAGTGCTGGGAGAAGGACCTGTTAAGTAAAGCTGCCACATTTGACCATACAAAAAGGATAACCACCAGAAACAGTATAACATTAGAGACAATTGACAACACTGTATATCCTGTCTTCTCCAGCAAAATCCATGCAAGAGTTGCTCCCACGAAGAGACCGACAGAAAGGTGCTTCTTCCTCCACAGTAGCACATCAGCAGCTGCAAGGGTATTCAGTCCCAGATTACCATACAGAGTGGTTGTGCCACATCCTTTTGAGAAAACATCAATTTACTATCTTTCCCACTGCTTCCCACTCTTCTCTAAAAACCATAAAATATTAGCCTGATTTCAGAGAGAACTCCACAAAAACATGTAACCCAACCAAACAAGTGTTGTGTCAGTTCCAGCCACACAAACACAAACAGAATGAGTGGAATTGTAACTTTGTGAGTGTTATTCCCAAAGTATGATACGACCACCTTCCTGGTGAATGGCAATGACTCCCTGCCATTACTCCCTCTGACATCATCAGCTCCCAGTATTAGGGCAAGATAAAAGTATATAACAATCTGCTCAAAACTTGGTGTAAGCAATTGTACAGAAATCTGCATCAAGAGGTTCTATTGTATGCCCAGAAGCTATGGAAATTGATCATGATGTTAACTTGCATTCAGAAGGCATGGCTAATTTGAAAAAAACAACAGTATCCTCATTCAATCTGCAATAAGCTTGTGACCAGAAGCTTCATTTTCACTTTAGCTTGTACCTGAACAAGATAGCATCTAAGCCAAAGGGAAAGGGATAGAGAAAAAGATAAAGCATCAACTTCTCTATGTCTGGGTACTCCAAACGGGTGGATGGATTGTCATTATGGTTTTCAAGGCTTGAAAATAACCTGTTAAGCAACATGCAACCAGACAAAGAGATTCTTCCACACAAAAGAATGTGTGGAAGTCAACAATACACACAAATTCACACCTAAATAGAGAACATCACTTGGATTTGTCATTCCTGTTTTATTTTTGCTGTCCACCACCTACTGATATACTACAGTTCTGCAAATTAAAGCATCAGAGCAAAAGTAGCTGAATTTTGATTCCAACACCAAGAAAACTAAATCAGAAAATGATGTTGCCAAGCACCAGAACACATCATCAGTGCCAGATGTCAAAAGGAATACAGGGGAAGCTTACTTGTACCACCACCAAGAACCTGGTGAACAGGCTGTTTCCTGCCAAAAGGTCGAGGAGTGCTTGCATACTTATCAGCAGGGGCAGGCTGATTGGCAGGAATGTTTGCTGCATTATTCATTACTGCAGCCACAGTCTCTGCCACAGCTGCATCTGCAGGTGGTTGCTCTGACATCTTGCTTCAAAACCTTCTCAATCAAGCAGAGAACTGCACCTGCATAGGCAGTGATATACAAATAAAATTTCATTCAGCGCAAAGAGCACACATTTAGGCTAGAAGTTAGTTTCATGACGTCTTCCAACATAAACCCTCATGTGAACTAGGCTAACAAATTGAAACCTCAATAAGAAATGAAGCTTAAGTGGGACCAGTCACATCAGAGTCAAGTCAACTTCACCAAACATAGGTATATTGTACAGCCAAACAAGCATCAAATTTGATTCAAATCTCATTGACCCCTGTCAAAAATTTCACGGTAATGCAGAAATTTTCCCGATGTCTGTTACAGAATATCCCCATAAGTACTGAGTATTTAAGACAACCGGAATCCAATTGGGAGATGACCGGAAATGAAGGTTATAGACACTTCAGATCCAACTACATATCACGGAACACACAACAGGACTTTGCCGAATCAAGCAATTCATCTCACATGCTCCAAATCCCCTGAACTCTGCTTGAAAGTCAACTGGAATTACGACCAAAGTTCCGAAATCGCTATGTGTATCACACGTCTCCCACTCCCCAAAAATTGAAATTGAAGCTAATGGAAGCAAATCTACTTGGAAAATAAATAAATCGACAAACTTTCCAGAGGTTATCCTCCTACGGCATTTGCAGTCGACCACAAAGAAAGCAACGAAAATCAAGTTAGTTTGTCAGTAGGTCATTTCAACGCTCCTCAAGAAGCATATGTTCAACTCCATTCACAACAAAGTTCATTATTAGGTAGCGACAGATTTTCGAGAATACCTTCTGGATACTTGCACAGAGTAAACGCAATCGAGTTGTAACTCTTGATATCGAATGGAAACCAAACTTAAGCAAAAGATTCGGCCACCGCAAACTGCATAATCACTAAAGACGAGTATGGAGCCCTCTCTCACCATAAAAGTTTAGGAAGCTCTTCAAGATTACCTTCAGCACGTAGCTCCACAGAACGAAGAAGTCACCGTTGTTTGGATGGTCACAAGCGGACGCCCAGGTGCTGGCGCAATGCGTTTACCGTCGAGGGGAGACGCAGAACTACTGACACACATGTAGCGATGGGGAAAAGCCGCAGAAAAGCCAAAGAGGGTTTGGCGGGGACCAGTGCAGAGAAGGCGAAAGACGAGGTTTTGTGCATGGCGCTCTCTATACTTCAGAACCGTCCGGTCCGACACAAACGCCCATTTCAGCCGTAACGGTGGTCTCCCTGATTTGATCTGAACGGTCCGATTGGAAGTCTGGAAAATTATTTAAAACACCCCCCAAAATGCCGTTTATAGAAACCCTGAAATATTTAATTGATGCAATAACCCAGTGATTTCTTTTGTCAAGAATTTTCTCAAATTTTCAACCTCAGAAATTTAAAAAAGGAGTATTCCTTCACAAATTCCATGTTTTCTCAGAATTTTTTGGCCAAAATTTTGAGGAAAATCTCCCTGCATTTCAAGTAGGGTTCTTAGATTTAGTTAGGTTTAGGTCTAGGTTATAGGTCAGGCTCTAGGGTTTTTGGACTGGTGAAAATTAGGCTGAAGAAAGGGATTTTTAAGTTTTCTTGGAGCCATCATTGGAATTTAATTGTTGAACCGACTTTTTTATCAAAATTGAATTAAAATTTATCTCAAACAAAACAAAAAAATTAATCAAAACATGTTTCAAATTTGTGTTCTTGACAAAAAAAAAATTCAAAAAAATAAATAAATATTTATTTATTTATTTTATAACCTTTTTCAAAATTTAATCATAATAAAATCATAATAAAAATATTTTTTATATAATTATAAGTTTCATTTATACAAACTAATAAAAATACTCACTTTAATGATATATTTCATTTGCATTTTATTTACATTTTTTCAAAGTTTGATAGGTTCAATAAAATGAAAGTGTGATGTTCCTACCAATAACACCCAAGAATATTTTTCCTCACTTGAAGAATTGTTTCTGAAAATTAAACAATATTTTTTAAAAATTGGACTAAAAAGGATACCTTCAAGAACTTAAGACACTAAAGTCACAACTAATAACTATGTTTGCCCATTAATGATGAAAATTTGGTGGAGATCTTGTTAAATGCCTTGCCCAGTTCTTGTGAATCCTTCATTCAGGCATATCACTAGCATAGATACCACATTGCCATTTGAAACACTTATGGGGAACTTATACCATAAGGACAACCAAAGATCCTTAAACTACGACATTAAATCATTGAAAGATATTATCTCTTACCCAATACAAGGGAGGCATGTTTTGGCAACCAATTGGTCCATGCTACAAACTAGGCATTTGTGACTGTTGTGGGAAATTTGAACATTTTGTGAATGATTGTCGGGAATGTGAAACAAACATTTGTAAGTCAGATGAAGACTTCATAAATAGTGGGAACATCATAATATGCAAATAATCATAATACCTTCGGAACAACTCCAACCAAAAGACTCTAATGTGGAGGAACTATTTGAAGTAGTTATAG
>Ga0116228_10000754_pt1 | contig 25301 bp, 15 predicted proteins | sample S1TSphfallax_2_FD_89694 | JGI IMG/M metagenome (GOLD analysis project Ga0116228, IMG submission 89694) | Host-associated microbial communities from peat moss isolated from Minnesota, USA - S1T2_Fc - Sphagnum fallax MG | ecosystem: Host-associated > Plants > Peat moss > Unclassified | place...
CAAAACTGGCGGACTCCCGGGAGTTCGACTCCCGGGCCTTCTTTTGGCCATAACTTGTGTTTCAGATGTCCAAATGAGCAATGCGAGCCCATTTTAGACATCTACACTTCAAGAGCTTTCCATGATATAAGGAGCGCAACTAGCCATGGAGTTTTGACCCCTCAAAACGCTCTCTGAAGTTTCGGGAGTCCTTTTGCGACTCCAACTCTCACCAACTCCCAACATGGGAGTTCACTTGGGAGTGTGAGGGTTCATTCCCTCACACTCTTTGCACTCTTTGCACTCCCGGGAGCATGTGATGTGACTCCCGGGTCTACTTCTAGGCCCGCAACCTCGTAACTTCCTTGCCTTGGTCGCAAGCCAAATGTTAGGGTTGCGACACTCTCCCCCACTAGAAGACGAGGTCAATGTCCTCATTGACACTTAGAGTTTTCCTCTCACACAATTGCACTCCCGGGTCTACTATTCGGCCCGCATCTTGCAACCCCCTTGCCTTGGTCGCGAGCGAAGGCTAGGGTTGCGACATTGTACATGTCACAAGTTTGGATTTCTATTGATATTGTACCATGTAATTTCATGTATTTTTATGCATGTGCACAATATTGTTGATCTTCAACTAGAAGCCATTATTAATACATCCAAACATTTTATGGGATTGAAATTCATGAATGAATTATGAACTTGTGCAACTTTGTGATATAGACCAATTTGGCCACTTGATACAAGTTTTTTTTGTTTTGAAGGAAGTCACTTAAGGTAATTTTTTGTTCCATATTACAATTTAGCATAATTTTGTATGAATCGTGATCATGTTTAAAGTTATTGGTTAATAAATATAATGTCCTAAAGTTGTATTGTTTATTGCACCAATGACCAAGTAGGTATTTGTGTTGTGTCTTGGAGTCTAAGATTACAAATGACTTTTCCTAGCTAGTGATTTAGATAATTTGTTGGCACAAATGTCCTTGGGATAAACAATTAGGGGTCCTTGGGAATTAACCATTAATCAACCACAAAGTGACTTTTTCAATCACCTTTGAATATTGGTATAATCACTAAATGTCTTTTTCAAACACCCTAAAATATAAACTAATGATTAAAATTCCTTGTCAATTACCTTAAGGTATTGGGCCACCACTTATTATCCTTGTCAATCACCTTAGAATATTTGTTAAGCACTTGATTCTCATTGTTTATCACCTCAAAATACTAAACAACCATTGATTGTCCTTGTCAATCATTATAATGTATTGGTCAAGCACTTGAATCTCATTGTCAATCACCTTTGAATATTAAGCAACCACTAATTGTCCCTGTCAATTATTACAAAATATTGGTTAAGCACACGAGTCCCATTGTCAATCACCTTAAAGCCTTGGGTAATCATTAACTGTCCTTGTTAATCAACATAGAATAATATGGAACCACTAAGACTCATTATCAACCACCTTAAAATGTTACACAAGCATTGAGTATCCTTGTCAATCATTTCAAAATACTAGTTAACCACGTAATCTCCTCGTAAACCCCTCTAATAGTCATGCACCAATGGTTAAAGTCCTTTCTAGATGCCACTATATTGTTGAACTTAGTTATGAAGGTGCTTACAAAACATTGTTTAGTCCTTGGAAAACAAATTTTGGTTGCTTAGTACCAATTAGTCTTGGATTAACACCTATAATAAGTCTTGGGCAAGAGAAGGCCACTTGAAAAGCATTTTATTATTAATTAAAAACTAACACTTTTTGGCAAACATTTTAAACTCCTTGCTTATAGATCAAGTCTTGGTTGAATATGTTTATTGGTCATGTGGATATGTTTGGAATGTGTGAAACATCAAAGCCTTTGGGAAACCCATTGATTATAACATAATTGCATTGTGTCCTTGTAGAACAATCATGCTCATGGAAATCAAGAAAGGGAAAAAAAGTTTTTAAAAATCCACCATTGGAAAATTATTGGCCATGCATGGACATAAAAAAAACAAGATGTCTAAGTTTTTTTGCCACAACTTGAAAGTTACACAATTGTGGGTTTTATCCAAAATTCGACTTGGTCAGTGATCAAGTTACTATTGAGGAATGTAGTTCCTTATTTCGAGGGTTTCAAAATATTCAAGGTCAATAATCCAAGCCTAAAGTTGGAAGATAGGGCAATGTCAGAGGACATTTACTACTAAATTTTTGGGAAAGGTTCTATCACCAATAATGAAATCTAGCATGGATTGTGTATGGCTACATTGCCCAATGTAGAGGCATTAGTATCAATTGGGAAAAGGTGACTAAGTCAACTACCAAAGAGAAAGCACGAAAGGGTGAAATGAACAAAATGCTCGGTTAGCAATAATTAAGAATAAAAGGCCTTTGGATAGTGGTGATGCCATGAATCCTAGTGAAGAAGGTTATGGAGTATCAAACACTGAACATATTTTAATTAAGCCTAGTGATTTTTTACCAAAGGAACTAGGGGAGGTAACCCATTCTAACAACATGTTCACCAACAACCTATTCACCAAACAACATGTTGAGGTAACCCATTTTGATAACTTGTCAAATGAAGAACCAATTGAGATAAACCATTTTGGTAACTTGTTTGTTGAATAACTAGTTTAATCTAACATTAGAGATTTGACAATAGACAACTTGACTAAAAGAAGAACGGATAATGCTTGATTTGAACCAAAATTGGTTCAAATGGGAATTAACAACCTATTGACGAAACAACTAGTTGGGAACCAACTCGTTAGCTTTAATTCCACGTGAAATAATGATATTTTAGTAAACCTAATTATAGGTATCAATTTTTTAAGGCAAACATGCCTTAAAAGTTGTGTCATTCTCCAAGTGTTGCCATTTTTAAATTTATAGCTACAGTACAAAAAACTCGCATATCTTTTGGAATGTCTTTTCAATTTTTCATTTTGGACTATTTTAATTTTTTGATGCACCAAAATGTGGCAATGAGTGCCTTGGATTAGTTGAAAGAAAAACAAAAAGGAGCAAAGTTGAGAAGAGAGAGGAAAAAAAAAAAAAAAAAAGCAGAAAAAAAAAAACTATAAAGAGTTAGACAGAAAACTTTTAGAGCAATTGGAGCAATTTACATTGAACCACTTGCATCAAGGCTACCTCTTGTATTTCAAGGAAGTAGTGAGAGTTCTAGGAAAGAAAAAGACATAGAATGTGAATTTTTTTAAACATTGAGTCATGTTATTATGGGAGAAGGACTTGAAGAAACATTGAGAGGTCTTTGAAGACAATTTTCACCTCTAGCATTTATATTTGCCATAAATAATGATTATGAGAAGGAAGAATAGGTTGAAAGAAGAGCTACCAAAAAAAATAAAAAATTAAGTTAAGTGATTTGTTGAAATTAAAACAATAGATAAATTTTTCATCGATATCAGTTGAAGGAGGATTCTTTGATGTAAAAGTCGATTCTCCTTACATACTTGTTGTTGGACCTGCCAAGGCACGGTCCAAGTACATGATGAGTTGCAAGGGAAATGAACTAGTAAAAGAAGTCAATTCATTTGCCAAAGTAACCTGAAAGCAAGCACTTGCTAAAGTGAAGGAAATTCAAAAAATGTTACAATGGATTTAGATGGGATCCAAATAACAACAATGGGGTAAAGAAAACTGGTTTGGGTGGCTTGTTTGCTATTCATTGGACAAGTCCACAATTAAACTTGTTGGAGGAGTTATTGCACACCTAGGAGTTCACAGAGGATAGATGTATTCAATCAATTATTTGTGGTGAAAAAATCACCATTGACCAAACGTTAATCATTAAGCAATTTGGCATCAGTGCTAAAGGAGCAGTTGATGTAACAAATGCATTGGTAAAAAAGGCTCAAGTTGTTGTTAAGAACATAATTAGATTGAATGCATTTGTTAATAGAAATTAATGGAGCGTCATTCGGATGAAGGAGGAGTACCATGCTAGGTTTGCAACAATCTTGCAAATTATTTACCAACGAAAAAGGTTAGCCTATTTCAATAACCATATTGCCATCATTCTGAATTTGGCAAATAAGTGAAAGAAGATCAATTGGTGTTCCATTACGTTGACACAAATGTCAATAAAATGGTGGACTAAGCACCAAAAGTAGATTATAGCAAGGTTAACAACACATGATAGGAATCCAACAACCTGTTACTCTAAACTAGTTATAAAGGTTTGTTTGCAAAATTGATTGCCCTTGTTAGAGGAGGATATGCTTGTTGATTCTCCAAAACCACAACCGGTTCAAAAGAGAAAGGAGAAGAAAACTGCTAGGAAATAATCTAAAAAACCTTCTCTTGAGGTTGTGACCAGGGATTAGTTCATTACTGAGCAACGATTGGTGTGCTTAACTAAAATATTGCCATGATTAATTTGGCAATCACAACCGGTGAAGATATGAACTAAACTATCAACACCAGGTTGAATTTGAAACCAACCAATTCACCACCGAAAAAAAAACCTCACACCCTTTAGTGAATCATGGTTATGGAGGGAGGTGATGAGGACATGAAAGCTTATGTCATTACACAATAAGATGACAAGTTGATTAGGACAAAAAGTGACCAATTCATGGATGATCGAAATGAACCTAACTTTGAACATGTATTAATCAAAAACCTTTACATGTTCAAAAAAATTCCATTCCTACAAAATAGGCTATCAACTTGTTATCAACAAATATAGAACCAACTCAACCACTTTAACCTAAACCTATTGAATTAGTTCAGCTTAAACTTGTTGAACTAGTTCAACCTATAGATGTTTATATTTTTCTTCAAATGTTGACAACCTATGTTCAACATGAAAGCCTAAAACAAGTTACATTTATCTTTAAATAAACAACCTTAATTGCCCAAACTTAACCTCAAATAGTAAACATCTTAACTAATTTGAAAACCAAATATAATACTACTAAGAACCTGTTAGAGGACACTAATAACCAGTTACTGGCCCGTTGCCTAGAATTCGTTAATCATAAACAAGCCTTGCAGAACATAGATAATGACTTGACTACTATGAAAACCTAGTTCCTTAAACTATAGGCAAAGAATAAGCATTTGGTTGTTAAAGGTGTTGAAGTTAAAAGGGTAATCAAGAAGGCTGAAGCCCTGTAATAAGTTAACCCAAGCTCATTTCAAAACCTGTAATGACCTAAAGACCTTGGAGATTGATTTTCATTGGTTAATAAGGGACCATGGCAAGATGGAGGCCATTAATGTACAATAAGAAAATAATTTGTTGGAGTTGGACAATACCTATTTGCAACAAAAAGAATAGTTGACAAAAGTCAACATTGACATGGAGAATCGTACCCATGAACTTTGGGTACATATCCAAGAATTAAAAGGCAAATTTGAAACACTTTGTAAAGTGTTGGGTAAAGTTTTTCAAACCACATACATGGATAACCGGTTGAAGGAATTTGAAAAATTGCTTGTGGATAATACCTTGCTTAAGGTACAAAACTAAACATTAGCTGATAAAAACATGAAATGGAAGGAATGGTGGTAAACTATGCATGATATTATGGAAGAACATACCCAAGATAGTTTGGAGATTGTTCATGAAGATGAAGAAGCCTACCTGAATGTTTTGGTTGTACACCAATTGCAATTTGAAAGCTATAAGTATGACTAGTTTACTAGTAAACTAATTGAAGTATTTGTTATTGTTTTCCATAAATTTTCCCATGTGTCAATAGCAATTGTAGCTACAAGTTCTCGAAGTGGACCTATTGTCACTACTATTGAAGAACTTGAGCCCATCAAAAGAGGAGCAAAGTTGGACATTACTTCTTGTACTTTTATTTTGCCCATAAACATGTGGAAGTACATGTTGTAGTTGTTAGTACTCATGTAGAAGCATTGGAAGAACCTATCATTCCAAAACCCATACCATTAATTATACTAGAAATTAGAGTAAGTGCAAAGGTTACTTTGATTGACAATATTACCCATGCCTTTGAAGTTTTTAAGACTCTAAACCCACACATGTTTCTAAAGGATGAGGATCTCAATTGATGCCTTTGGATGAACCTATTGATACCACAAATGAACAACTTGTTGATGATTTAGCTGCATGTATTAAACATGTAATTATAGGTGATTGATTCAAGGATGAAATCTGGTTTTCAAGGGGGTGTAATGTTGACCCAAATTTTCAATATGTTTATAGTATTGGTTAAACCAATTGTAAATCAGTGAAATAATATAATCCTAGACTATTTTAGTTTTTGGTTAACATGTTTTAAGTTAACCAGTCTATAATATGAACTAGTAATTACTCTATTACAATAACTAATTATTAACAAAACATGTTGATTTAAACTTGTGACTGATAATTTTGTTATTTTGATTTAGGTGTTTATATTGGCTAGTGACTATTTAAGTTGAAACAACACTATGAGTTGGTATAAATAGGAAGACTTAGAGCTGGATCTAAGGATATTTATTTTTTGTAACTCTTGGAATTTTTTTGAATTATGAACCAGTTTACTTTGATTTTCTTTTGAAGTTTTTCCCTTATGTTCTTTGGAATGTAAGAGTTAAGAATAACTTATTCTTGATGAATAAGCAAGAGACTTCAATGCTTCTTATGTTTTGATATTTCAAATTTGGAAAAAGAAATCATACTTGTTGATAATTTTAATAAACCAAAATTAAAAAAATAGATTAGAACATGTGAAATTAGAATGAATAGAAAACACCTTCAACAATGGTATACATAGGTGTATTAGGAAACTTTTGAAAAATATGTGCACTTTTGCTAAGTTATATTAGGGGTATAATGGGGGTATGTTTCCATTGGCGTATTTATAAAGTTGTATTTAATTTATATTAAGGCAAAATAACTACCTACCTACCTATGTATGCTTGTTTACCTACCTACCAACTTATCTATTTATATGTTTACCTACCTATCTAACCTAGGTTACTTATTTACTAAACGTAAATTACTACCTATTTATTAATTAATTACTGATTAATTAGCTACATTTATTTTGAATTAATTGATAACTAATAGTTCATATTTACTATTTATAATTAATATTTCATAATTATTCAATATATTAATTATTTACTTGTTTATACATGATTGATTAATAATGTATAATTAAATGATTTTTTTAATTTTTAAAATTTAAATAATTATTTTGTTATATAATTTACAAAATTAAAGAGGACAAAAGATATGAGATAATCTTTTTAATTGAAACCTAATTTACAACTAAGTTGCAACTTCAATTTTTATCCCATATGTTTTATCCTCCACTTCCATCTTGAAAATTATATAAAGAGGAGTTTATCCTACACTTGGACATAAAAAAACACATGTCAATTGGGATGAGCCAAAGGAGTTTAACCTCTATACAAGTTTAACACCAAAGGTTAAACCTATAATTTTTTAAAATACTTTCCTACCTACCTACTTACCTATTCCCACCTAGCCCTAAATATTGATTTTTAATTCATTTTGACCAAAATCCAAAAACACCACATGGCATATTGGTTAATTATGCCATGTGTCACAATCTAAAACCATTTAAATTAGATGACAAAGATCCATTATCTATTTTTTAAACAATTTTTTAAAAATCTTTTTCAATTGCAACATGTCATTATGTAAGTTGTTGATTTTTGTGGTAATATATGATTGGCATATAATAGTGTACAGACGGTGAAGTATTTGTTGACCATTGAATTCATCCACACTTGCAACTAGTGTTTAATGCAACTTAACAATTTTTTGTAGCAAATGTCTTTTTGCAATTAAAAAAAATTGCAAATTACAGTTTCTTTTTTCCAATTTTCTTTTAGTGTGAATTTCTTCATATTTGTATATGTGGAAATCAAAGACACACAGATATAGATTTTCCTCACAAATGCAAAATAAAATTGAAATCAATGTTCTATGGCAAGTTGAAAATAAAATCTCAAAGTCCATAGTAAACCTATTTGTAGACCAAAAATAAAATAAAATAAGTGATCTCAAAGATTAAATAAGAATGAAGTTCCAAAAAAAAGTAATTTCATTATCCTCCAATCTTCATATTTATACCAAACATAACACGGTTTCAAGTTAAGTAATCATTAGCTGATATAACAGTCATAAAACTCAAATTGAAACTACATCAACTATTAACCATAGATTCAAAACAACATGTTATTGTTAACAACTGGTTATTGTAATAGATTGGTTATTAGTTCACTTAATCCATCAGTTACCTTAACACCTTTTACCGATTATTTAACAAAACGGTGAATTTAAAGTCTTGTTATCCAATAATAACTAAACTAAATCTCAAAATCATATTGTTTCACCAATTACTAGTTGGTAACTAGTTATTATGTACATATTGAAAAATTTGGTTAACATTACACCCCCCCTCCCCTTGAAAACCATATTTTGTCCTCGAAATCAATCACTTAGAACTACCTATTCTACCCATGTAGCCAAATCATCAACATGTTGTTCACATGTGGTATCAATAAGTTCAACTAAGGAATAGGTTTAGACTTTGGTATCTCAACAACAAGTGTGTTTTTCAATATAGTATTTAAAGTTTTAAAAACCTCAAAGGCATGTGTGATAGTGTTAATCAATGTAACCTTTGCACCTACCCCAATATCTGGAATAACTAATGGAATAGGTTTAAGAGTAGTAAGTTCTTCTAATTTTCCTACCTAAGTACTAACAACTACAATATTATTTCCCATAGATTCTATGGGCAAGGACAAAGTACAAGGAACAATGGCAAGTTTTACTCCTCCTCTAATTGACTTTAGTTCTTTAGTGGTAGTGACAATAGGTTCACTCTAAGATCTCATAGCTCCAGTTGTTGCCTACAAAGGTGAAAACCTTTGGGAAATAGTAACTGGTACCTCAACCAATTTGCCAATAATCTGATCATACATGTACCCCTCAAATTGTAATTGGTATGCAACTAGTTCATTCAAGTAAGCCTCTTCATCTACACGAGTGATCTCCAAATTGTCTTAAATATGTTCCTTTATAATTTCTTATACAATTTGCCACCATTACATCCATTTTAGGTTTTTGTCTACCAATGCTTGGTTTTGCACCTTTAAGCAGGGCATTGTCCAAAAGCAATTCCTCAAACTTTTTTAGCTAGTATCTATATAGGTAATTTGAGAAACTTTACTAGGTGTTTGACAAAATGTTTCTAATTCGCCTTTCAATTTTTGAATATATACCCAAAGCTCATAGGTACGATTCTCCATGTCAATGTTGACCTTTGTCAATTGTTCCTATTGTTATAAACATGTGTTTTCTAACTCTAAAAGTTTTTTCTCTTGTTGCACATTGATAGCTTCCATTTTACCATAATCCTTTGTTAAATGGTCAAAGTGAGTCTATAAAGTTTTTAGGTCATTATGAGGTTTAAAATGAACCTAGTTCAACTCATGTACTCCAACTGCAAAGTTTTAGCCTTTTTGGTTCCCTTTTTAGCCTCAACACCTTTGTAATTAGGTGTTTATTTTCTGTTTGCAATTTAAGAAATTGGGTTTTCACAATAGCCAAATCTTTATCCCTATTTTGCAACACTTGTTTGTGACTAACCAGTTCTAGGCAATGGACCTATAGTTGGTTGTTGTCCTCCAATAGGCTTTCAACAAAATTATATCTAGTCCTCAAATTATCTAGGTTGTCTATTGTTTGAAGCCAAGTGTTGGTAATTAAGGCTGCTTGCCTCAAAGTGTAATTTTTTTTACGCTTTTGTGTTGAACATAATCTACTTATGTTTCATGAAAAATATAAATGTGTCTAGGTTGAATTGGTTCAATAGGCTTGGACTAAACTAATTGTATTAGTTTAATTTTTGTTGGTAATGGGTTATTAACATGTTCAGTAGGAGTAGAAGTTTCTTGAATAATCAAGGCTTTTGATTTGGTACCTATTCAAAGTCAAGTTTTCTTTTATCCTCCATGAATTGATCACTTTCCATCCTTATCCATTCGTCGTCATGTTGCATAGTAACATTAATTTCCATATCTTCGTTTCCTCCTTCCATAATCATGATCTGTTGATGGGTGCGAAATTTTTTTTTTTGTGGTGAACTGGTTGGTTCTAGACTCAACTAGTCTTTAGGTGTTGACAATTCGATTCATATTTTCAAACATTGTGACTATCAAACTGGTCATGCTGATATATTAATAAAGCACACCAATTAACACTCACCAATGAAATGTTCCCTTGTGATAATCTCAAGAGAGGGTTTTCTAAATTGCGTTTCATCATGAATTTGGACCGCACCTTCGTAGGTACAACAACCATTACTAGAATTCCAAGTTTTTCAAATGCTCCAAGTTGACTTATTGGTATTTTTTTACCAATGTACATGTCCATTTTGACTAAAGGTTCAATGCATGTATTTTTTGACCAACCAACTTGACTATAGTGACTTATTTAGCCAATACATCTAGTCAAGTTGAACAACCTTAGTCAAAATGACAAATGTGTTTTAATCAAATTGAACATAAAAAATTGGCATTAGTAGTCAAAATGACCAATGTTCTTTAATCAAATGGGACATCTTAAATGCCTATTAAATACCTACCTCTCACCCTGAGGGGGACACTAATAAAAAAAAAGTAGAAAATACCTGAATAAAAATATATGGTGCAATATATTGGTTATTAGGTAAAAACTATAAATTAATTAGTTGAAAAAAGGTATCTTTTATTCAAATAATTAATTTAACTATAATATAAGGTATGTAAAATATCAAATAATGGATTATAATTAATATAAGATGCTTTTAATATGTATATGTTAAAAATTAGATAATAATAGGATGATAAAAAATAGGTTGCACAATTATCTAATATCCCTTGTAAAAATGGTTGTTTGATGCATGTAGGTTTCAAACTTTACATTAAATGTCCCCCCTAGGCTTCCCACCTACATCTTATAACCTACCTAAATACCAACCCACCCACTTGCCCACCTACTCTACCTACCTACCTAAATGTACTACCTACTTACCTACCCAACCCTTGCTGAACTTAAAAAATCGGTAAAATGGGTTCAAATTGTCTTTAACAACTTGCATTTTAGGTTGTAAGATCTATCCATAACAATCAAATTGAAGAAAAATCACGAGGAGACAAAATTTGATGCAGCCTAGGTCATTGACATCATTATTTGCAATTGGTTTCCAATCAACCCCACTTTCTAGGTATCAAAATTTGATGATGAAAGTGAAGAGGAAGATAACTTTTCAACAAAACCAAATATTAATGTGAAGAAGAAGGGGCCAAAAATATCTTCTTAGGACCAAGCCTATTGATTTTGATAGTCCCCCCCCAAACACAATTAGAAGTTGGTTAGTTGAACCAACAAATATTTTTCGGTTCTGCACCGAAAAATATATATTGCCAACAATGGACAGTTTATATGTGGGACATCTACAAGAACAACCTTAAACCCCATCACCAAGGAAGAGGATGCTTGATGACCAATCCTTATCTTGCAAACCAAAACCAAAGAGGTAGGACAAAACAAGGAATCCAAGTTTGGATGTGGCATTCGAAAATTACATGTCCAGCCTACATTTACATTTTTTGGTATTGTGCCCTCACAACCCCATTCATTGTCCTAGAGATTGCATGATAGGTTATAGGTGAAATATTCCATTTGATGGTATACCAAAAATGGATACCCCCCTGGATTTCAATTTCTGTGGGACCCAAGCAAGGTCCCTTCCTTGAGATGCAAAGGCATCATTTTCAATACACCTTTTTCACACCTTCATTTCGGTTGGAACAAGATCTCCACCAGAAAGGGAATCTCTTCCTTGGTAGCCATTTTTGCAAGGATTAGAGGACCATCTACACATTGTTGATACATACGTGCAAATGATAGGCCTATTGAGGCACACTTTTGAAATAACAAGTATTGAAAAAGAGGCTACGTTTGAAGACGCCCTCAATGCAATGGCCAAGGTCTTACATTTGAAAAAAGTTTATGCCAAACATAAATTCAAGCTCAGTAGGATGCCTTGATGATCCATGCATTAGAGTTTGCCAAGTCCAACTTTGCAGGTATGTAAGCACAATTGGACAAGAGTCTTGCCAAAAATGAAGAGTATCAAACTTAGTTCCCTACCTTTTAGGATAGTTTGTCCATTATCTAGGTGGATTTAGAAAGTCGAAGAAGCAAATTACACTTTTCACCATATGGGTGAATTGGAAGGGATCAAAATAAAAAATGCCTCCATGAAAGTAGAGCTCCTCATCTATCAAAAGAAAGTTAGGAAGAACCGGGCTAAATAGTGGGAATTTTGCAAGGCATAGATCACCAAAATTATAAATGAGTCCTTTCCCACTTACTAAAAAGATGAGGACTTGTATAAACTTCGGTTAGCCACTTATGCCTATGCCTTCCCTAATTTTGTCCTACCATTTTTTGTTGCCCCCTCTTTAGCTAGGATGTCGTCACAAACTAGATTGGGATAGTCAATTGGGAAGAGCATAAGAAGGAATTAGAACCATGATAGAGGTGTCTAGATTCCATTGTTGTAGAAGTGACAACCAAAAGTACTCAGGTTGCCCCAAACACTATTGAAGTTGCCACTGAAATGCATCCCTCAACCTTAGATACAATTTTAGAAACAAAAGAGGTTACCAAAAACCTTCAAGAAGATGAAACCAGAATTGCTCCTATGGTAAAATAGATAGTTTTTTGTAGAAGTGTAGGATAGTATTATTTGATCCTAAAGATGTGATCTAGAATAGAAGGGAGGATCATGTTAAGGTTAGAATGTTCTCTAAGTTAGTTTTGAAGAGTTGTAGTTTTTGAATCGAAAATCAAACTTTACTGATTTTGAGATAAAAATCGATTTTATGATAGAACCAAAAATTATACATAACCGATTTTATGACATGACTGAATATTATATTGAATCAACTTTCAAAAGTTGTTTATTTATAGAACTGAAAATTTACTTGTCACCTTTGACTTCAATTCTAGATTTTAAATGTAAAATAAGATTAGGTAACTTGGAGTTTAGGAGGATTTCTAGGGATTTTCATTTTTTTAAAAACCCCCACCATTTTCTTACAACTTTGAAATCTTTACTTGGGGGAAACTCAAAGGATCTTTTTTTCTTATCCTTGTTTTTTTATGAAACTGTAATGTATTTTTTGCACTTTGAAGTTTTTGTAATGGAAGAAAATCCTATTTTTGCTCAAGGAGTATTTGTTATGTCATGTTGAATTTGTCTTTCCTACTTGCTATTTTGATTGTCATCTTTGGAAATTTCACAAAATTTGTTTATTGCAATTCACTTGTTTTTCTTAAAAGAAAGTGGTAGGTTATTTGCCTAACTATTTTTCCCTGTGTTTTAAATTGTTTATTTGTCACTAACCACCAATAGACTTGAGGTGTTTAAGTTTGTACCACTTTCAATCAAGTACCCAAAAACACTTGAGAATTCATTAGGTGGGCCTAACAACCATGTGAAGCCATCGTTACACCAGAACCTCACACATCCATTGTTACACTTGTCACATTAAAGCCTGGTGAAGGTATATAGCGACTCCAAAACTTTGTGAAATCATTGTTGCATTAGATCCTTGTGAATCCATTTTTGTAAAACTTTACATTGACAAAATGTTTTTAATTATCAAAGTTGGAAATTCATCATTTTAGTTTTCAAAGTGTTAGTTTGATATTGTTGTTAACCATTATTTGGAGTGAAAATCTATGATTTCACCCTAATTTTATCACCATGCCTTGTTCTTAACATTTTATTATTAACTGATGATAATGTTAGTGATAAATTGCCACATTAGTAAGACATATTACTTGTCAATTAACACATGTGCATATGTGAACAATATTACATAAATTTTAATTTAACAACATTGATATCTTCATGTGCAAGTGGACCATTATTAAAATTGTGTCCATATGACAAGATAAAAATTTAATCTTAATTTTTTTTCAATAATGTGCACAATTAGATATTTTTCCTTTTAAAAATATAGATTGATTTGGAAAAAAAATTTGAATTTCATTATTCAATAAAATTTCAATGACCATTCTTTGGAAAAAATAAAATCAAGCACATGATTTATAAATGGAAAATATTATATATATTTCATAACTTAAAACTCCATTTTATTTTTAAAATTGTATTATAAAACTTTCTTTTGATATATCATATTTTCACCAATAAAATTTGATTTAGATGTGTGATATATATTTCTTGACATATAATATTTATAAATGGACCATAAATAAATTATAATATAAATAAAATATAAATCTTTTTATATTATCCATATCATTTTTAATGTAAAAAAATCTAGATAATCAATTTTAATTTTAAAATGGTGATTAATGAAATATATAGTCAATTTACTATATGAAATTTTAAACTTTATTGCTTTTACACATATAATTTTAACATTTCTACTGAAAATTATGATAAAATTTGTATGTAGAAATAAATTATATGTTTTCACATCTCAAACCTCTATTTGATTTAAGAAATTATATTATATAATGTTTTATAATAAATCATAATTGTACCAACAAAATGTGATATAGATGTATGATATATAACTTATTCACTATATAATGTTTATAAATGGATCATAACTTATTCCTACTATTTACTATTTAACCCACATCATATCACGTGTTAGTTTTTTACTACTTATTATCTAGCCTATTTGATACTTCAATTAATTAAATAAACTACCTAATTAAGCAATGAACTGAATTAAAAATATTATCACATATTAATTACTCCCGCTACCTTTATTAGTGCACATGCATACTACCTAACACCTATCTTACTTATTGATTACTTAATAAATTAATTGCATAACTTACCAAATTAATTAATTAACATAACACTTCTTCATTCAACACAATAAAATACCTACTATCAATTAACCTACCTACATACTACTTAATAATTACCTCCTATTACCTAACTTACTTAATTATTTATTTAATTAAAAACACTGTGACATATCAACATGATAAAATACCCACCGTTTAACCTTATTTACTACTTGCTACCTATTACCATTTATCTACAAGACCAATTACAAAAATAACTATGTTTTCATCCATCAATCAATGACTTAAGAATTGGATGATAAACATGTTTTTTTTTGCACCTAATTACAAATTATGAAAACCCCTATAATGTTAAATTTTTTAAAATGTCCATTTCTACCATTAATTGCCATGGCTCCTTTGAAAATTTCACAACCACCATACCTTATTATAGATTTTACAATTAGTTCAATGAAAAAAGTTAAAGGAAAAAATTAAACCACCAAATCCAACAATTGTACTGACCAATTTTTTTTTTCACATTTAATTACATGTACGTTTGCAATTAAGATTTATAATTATAAATCAAGTTGAAAAAATGTCATGTGGTGTCCAATGGCCCATGAACCACCTTCCAAGTCACAAAGACAACTATTTTTTCATCTACTTTGGGATGCCATTAAAAACAATTGATCTATAAGTATTTTTCATTTTGATTTTCATTCAAATCTATATTATTTGCAAGTCTAAATCACATATGCAACTGCACACCATATACAAATTGTTTTTATTAGATGCCATAGAGTACAATCACATTTATAGTAAAAAAATGATTGATTTGGACACAAGTTGCAAATGCATGGTTGGAATGGACATGATCCCTTATAGTGATCATTTTTTTGAGTGTATTTTTGGTAGTGATCTAATATGTTTAATTCCCATCATAGTTTTAAGTACAATGCTAACTATGGCCTTTTTAGAAAAATAGATTAGAAGCTTCCTTAATTGGTTTTGCTCATGAATACAAAGGCATAATATTTTGCATGTCCTTTGTAATTGACATACATGAGTGGTCCATACAATAGATTGTGGTCCTATGAGTTGAATTGGATCTATTCTAGCATACCATAGTCCTTCAAGGATTACAATAAGATGTGTTAGTTTGGAACCAAGTATGGACAAGGTGGCATCCATGGTGCATTATAGTTGGAGTTTTTTGTAACTTCAAATGATCATTATCATACCTTTGATCCTCTAAACTTAGATTATGCATAATGTCATTCAAATTTGCTTGTGTTAATTTCCTTTGCGGTGGTAATCTTGCATTGGGTTTATTGTGAAATAAATTTGTGTCATGGTTAGCAAAACTTTATATAATATAGTCCCCAATGAAAGGACAATCATTGATTATGTGTCCTTTTTGGTGATAGTAGTTGCACCAAACATGATCAAATCTTAGTATCTTATGCAGACAATGGATTTCTCTATGCCAAACTTGTTTTCCATGTAAGGTTATACTTTTGGAATTCTTCATGAGTCTTGATTCACTATTCTTCATTCTATAGTTTGTAAGAACACCTTCAATTACTATAGGTTTAACACTAAGCACAAACATAATTTGAGTATCAAACTCAAAAGCTACATATGATGCCTTTGAGCCCAATGTACCATGGTTGGTTCATAAGCTTGATCTTCCATGTATTCATCCCGGGTTTCAACTTTCTCAACCGCATGTTCTACACGATCAACTTCACAATTGGTCATGGGTTCACTATTCCAATGGTTGGTAATATGGAGGTGAAATGGATTGTTAGGTTGATGCTTGGTCTTACCTTCTTTGTGCAATTCATTATCGTTCCTCTCTTGAATTTATTCAACTAGATTTTGAACTTTGCAAATTCAAATGCTTAGGATTTGTTAGATTCATTTTTGCTCTTCCCTACACCCGTTGCTTTAGAACAATAGGTGAAAGTTCTAGTGTGTTTCTTTCCCTTTTCAATTCTTGGTTGCTAGAATTTGGTCTATTACACTTGATTTGGTGTGGAAAATTGCAATGAAAATGATGAAGATGTTTGTTTTGAATTGGATCAACAACATCAGCATTTCAATTTGTTTTGTAATCCAATTGTCTTTACAAACTTCTAATTACCATTTTAGATATCTTCTTTTGCTTGCACAACTTTTGAAATGAACTTTTTCAAAGTCAAATCCTCCCAATAGCTACCCTGCTCAAATTCTAGTCCTAGAAGAAAATCTAGTCAATCATGAACTTGCAGAAACACAAAAACTACATCCTAAACTACCAAATCTATTCTTAGAAACAAAAATATATTAACAAGAGATACAAAATCAGAATTCTATTACTAAATTCATCCCATGAATGGTTGCCAAATGGTAAGTATTAATTTCTATCCTATTTAGTACAAATTTGTAGTCACAGAATAAAACCATACTTCCAACAAACACATACTTTAATTAACAAGATCTACAAAAACACAATAGTTTCAACTTTTAACTTTTAACAAATAATTTGTCATGATTAGAATGTACAAACAAAACATAAACTGACAAATTCAAATCTATACTTCAAGCAAGTAAATTTGCACATTAAAATCATAATGCAAAACAGAGTAACATAATTGTAACAATTATGTCTCCATCCTACTTCTAGAATCTTCATACTTTTACTCTTGCTTTATTAACTCCAAACAATGTAATATAGTCCAAATCCATACAAGAGAGGAAATAGTTTTAGATTTCCCTCCAAAACCCAATTCAAATTCAAATAGTAGTAAATTATGCTTCTAACCATTTCCTACTGGTATGCCTTAACAATCCTACATTAACATCGTTGTGACTAAACACAAAGTCACTTTGATTGTGTGAACACAACATGTTTTAGGGTTTCGTTTTGTTGTTTGATTGCTTTTAATAATTGTCAACTTTCTACATGCTTACGGCAGGAATTATTGCATTGCTACTACAAGGAATGCGTGGGTAGGCACCCTTATTTGTTTGTGTGCTATGGAGAACATGATTTGCATCGAGCTATGGATGGTGGAAGGAATTTCTGCATTGAAAAAAGGTTTGCGTAATTGATGGTGGAAGGTAAGATAAGAGGTAGAATGAAGGAGCGAGGCAGCATGTTTTTTTTGGTACGAGTTTTTTTTCTTCTTGTTGGCATTTGGACTACCAGGCTAGTCATTGTTGAATTCCACTGCAGCAATGACTTAACAGAGTAAATATGTTGTTTTAAGAAAAGATAGATGATATGAGGGGCTAATGTTAAGGAATGATGAAGACAAAGGAAGTCCGAGCTGTAGAAATAAGGCATATAGAAATCAAGATGCATTTGGGAAGGGGAACTTTTGTTGCAACACCTTGAATCCATGTTGTAGATAATTGTCAGAATGAGTACTAGAAACCTCAAAGGGGTGTCCTTGGGTTGGGCAAAATGAGATGAATGAGGACAGGAGTGGGGGGAACTTAGAGAGATGAAACGTGTAGTGCATTCTTACATAAGAATTTGTCTTCTTGAGTGGTTCTAAGTGAGTCTGATATCTATTGCTCAATGCCACAATCAGAACATTTAAATCCAAATATGTTCACAAGACTTAGGGTTTTTCAGATGAGAGATTTGATGTTACACTTCATTGTGGCATTTAGTGAGAAAAAGGGTTAACATTCCATATGGACTAAATGAACCTTGAGAGTTCTGACCTCAGCCATACCTCAATAGGTTCTAGATTTTTAGTGATATGGATTGGTACTCGGTAGCCAGTTGTATATGGCTACTATGACAAAGTGTGACGAGATTCACACAACTGTGACAAATTGGCGAATTTGCATATACAGAACTTGGTTTTGTTAGAATCAAGAAACTCTAGCAGAATTTCAGATTGACAACAAGTTCCAAATCAAGTGATGTAATTGGTTGTAGAGTTCCAATGTTTCTGGCTCTGTTTAGAAGTTTCATAGGCATCAAGCTTTGTTCTTGTTACCTTCCCCTTTCTTTTTGGTTACACTGTCATCATAAACACAAATAATTCCATGTATAAATTGCTAGTAGAAATAAAGTCTTAGGTTTAGGAAAATTTCTCCTTAGTATTTCATGAATCTCCTTGCACTGATCTCCTCATCATCAACTTCTATCACATAATACATTTTAAGGGTAGGAAGTAGTTACTGTAACTTCTGTAACTTCCAAATGCCGGATCAATGGTAAATTGATTTGCCAAATTAATCTAAATTGGTTTGCCACATGCCAAGATGTCCTACATCTGGTTTGCCATAGTCAACTCTGTTCCGAATCAGTTTGACATTGTTCATTTGCTGAAACCGATTTGACCCTAGTTGACTTGCCTACCTCTGACATGCCACTAAGTGATCATGGCAAACTGCTTTCTACACATTACTGCCAATTTGCCTTCTACTGAAATTCACTTTTCCTAACAAGAAGTAAAAGGTAGAAGAAAAATGTGTGAACAGTGGAGATCTGACATAAATCCAATTCTATCTGTAGGAAAAGAAAACAGGCATTCTGACCTCAATCTGCAAGAACTTGCTCATGACACATGGGTTGCATGAATAGTATTATCAGCCTACACACCAACAACAGTAACATCCAGAAATTAGTACCCATTTTCAGAAAGTTCTTGCACTGCCACCAAATATGCACATGCCAGTGTTGGGTAGGTAGACATCAAAAAAGCTGTATCTGACTGGGGTGACAAGGTGCATAAAAACCAATGATGGGTGACTATGGGAACCAAAGTGGATCAGATTCTGGATATGCGGAGATGCATGCAGCTTCACCATGCCAGCTCTACCAAACACTAGCTCCTTTAGGTTATGTCCACTAGATTGTATAGGTAACTAGATAATACACTAGATTGTATAGCTTCCCAGTCTCAGTAACTGAAGTCTACCAAAGTGCAAACAAATTTCCACCTTCTGAAAAGGACAGAGACAGACTGAAGAGGCTGAGAGAAAAGGCACATTTTGCTCAGAGCTTTGTGAACCAAAGGAATAGCTTTGGCATTCATGATTGTACCTGGCAGTATCTATTTTTGTAACATCTACAAGTCCACAACACCTTCTCAATGAACCCCCTCATGCCTCACTGAAGGTCAGTTAGGTAATCACTGAGAGCAAAACATTCCAGGCAATCACCCATCTAAGACATAATTCTCTGACAAGCATAATACCTCATCGATATAAGGGGGGCTTTTTAGCAAGGTAGTCATTTTGAGTTGATGGTTGCAAGCTGGGCTTCCACACAGTCACCTGCACTAATGGGGGCATACAGGTGAGCACCTTCTGCTGTGGCAGAGGGACCAAGTGACTCAAGTCCTGCACCTGACGCCAATCTGTGCAAATGTCTGTGCAAACCAACCCAGGGAAGAATAGCTCAGGAAAGTTACAATTTGGGGGACAATGTATAGCAATATAGCAGCAGACATATGATAGATTAAAGATGGAGACTCAGAGTATTCATGGATGCCAGTTCCCTCACATGTAAAAGCAAATGTGATGAATTACAGTGGAAGAAATTCTCTGCAATATGTTGTCAGCTTTGCAGGCAGCTTTGATGCCTTCTTATGTGCTCTCAGTAACCACAACCTTGTGCATCCCCACAGCATATACCCAACCTGTTAGCCCACTCCATCCGTTGACAACCCCACACCCAAGATCTAAAACTGAACTTCTTTGTTAATGCGTTTGCCAGCTTCTAGAAGGAGAAAAGCTTCTGGAAACCTTTCACAGGAGCTTAGTAACTGTGTTTGAGCCAGATTGAAAGACTGCAGAGGAGCGGGCTCCATCCATCTATTGTAAGAAAATTGAGGTCATAGTGGTAGCCTGCAAACAAATAGATTAGAAAGATAGCCACCAGTTTGGTGCTCGCAAGTTCGGTCCCTGTCCAGTAAATATCACAAGAGACAGCTTCAATTTCAAACTATACTCTAAAACTTTGAGAAATCGTCCCGATTGCAGATTCTAAGGCGCTGCAGTCTGAGATTTATATTCAAGACATAAAAAGCTTGTGCTTACATTCTTGAAGTGAAGGCTGTCTGTGAAGGCACAAAGCCGATTGGAGCCATCTCTGCAACAATCTGCCAGAACAGCACATATGGCGACTACTCTGCGAGCACCATGCCAATTTGTCATTTCGGATGCATAGAATTGCGTCCGCATTTGAAGCTACAGAGAAAAAACTCTGCCTTAAGAGCTGTAATCAGTTCGTGACTCCATCCATTGTGTAAGCTCCACCAAGTTCAGGGAATCCCCTGAGGTGCATAACTGGTTCAGAATTCAAACTCTTTGACACACAAAACAGCTTCTGGACACGCTTCAGGGTACAAAGAATCTCTCTCTGGTTTCAGAAAAAACCAGAACGTGTGTGACATCAAGATTGAAGTATTTGGAAGCTGGCACATGAAAACCATTCGCAATTCAGAATCAGAATTGTGATTGTGCAAAACCATTAGGCGTGTGCGGTTGGACATCTGGAGGCAAGTATCATTTATGCTTGGAGCTTTTCTGATTTAGGGTTTGGCGTAACGACACTTCTTCCGTGGAGATCAATCGCCATGACTCTCCTGTCTTCCCTCAACCCCTTTCAGATCCTTCACCCGCTCGGTTTGAAATCTCCATGTGCACGTCTCTCAATCTTTCTCGGAATTGAGTCACAGTTGTTTGTTGGATATCACTTTCTGGAAGGTTTTTCTGGAATTTGCTGTCCCTTGGATATTGGAAAAACAGTAAAGGGACTTCGTGTAAGAATGTGTGCGAGGGATTTGGTAAACTCTGGATATCGAGGGCATCTGCTATCTTTGTATTGAGCACCCAGTTCGTCGAATGAGTTCAAGGTGAACCCTAAGGATATTCTCTTCGAGAATCTCTTCTTCCACTTCTGTTTTTTGGTGGTATGTGATTTGCGACTCATGAGATGAATCTATTATCTGTTGGTGTCTCGCAGGCAAGCGTTGGAAAGAAAGAAGGCGGCTGGAATGATGGGGTCTTCTTCCATGCAAGAGCGGCAGCGTCGAGTTTCTGAAGCAATTCACTACGGTGTTTTGAGGTTGAAGCTTTAAGACTGGGATCTGTGATTCAAGAACCACGGAGCTCAATGGTTTCCGAGGAGACGTTCTTAGCGTATGCACCACTTACTTCTTGATTTCCTAGAGCGCTTAGAACACCGTTACCGTGCCATTATCTTTGAGGATTTCCATCAGTTTCTCTCCTCGGTACAAGACTTCGTCTTCTCCTTGAATCGATCGCGAGGAGTATTCTGCTCATCAAGTATGCTAGGTCTGATCACAAGACAGATTTCTGTCTAAGAAACCGGAACAGCTTCACAAATCTTTAGCACAGACAGATCGGCTATACACTGATGAGCCCAGGAAAATCAGCTAAGGTGAGAATGTATTTCTCTTTGCTGCAACTCCATTGATGGGGAGCATAGGTCCCTGCCATCGCTGTGGACGCACGGGCCACCTTGCTCGACATTGCTCCCTCCACACCTGCTTCCGTTGCAATGGGTAAACAGCTCTCTCTCTCCAACCATGCCACTGCATGACATGCATGAGGCAATCTTTTCAGTTTCTGGAGAAGTTGAATAATTGTTGAGTTAAATGCTGGAAAATTTCTGCTCAAACTCTTTCATGACTGAGAATAGCACAATCTGTGAACTAGGGTTTCATGAATGTGATTTGGTGTGTTTTGATCTGAGGTGAAGAGAGAGAAGTGCATTGTGAGTTTGTTGTTGCTTTTCTGAGCTTGAGTTGGATGAGGATTCTTTTTCTTGTTTGATTTCTTTTTAAATTGCCTCTTAAGTATCATACATGATCAATTGGTGATCTTGGTCATCAAACCTGGGTCTATTTCTGTTTGTTTTAGCTAGGATAGCAGCTGGGGTTTAGCAATATCTTCCTCTAAGAACCAAGTCTTCCAAACTGCTTCCAGAAATATAACAGAAACTCAGGATTGCAGATTTTGGTGTAATTGTTTACCCAAACTTTTGGGCAGATTATTGTGTACTTAACTCAGGAGCTGATGAAATCAGTGGCGAATCATAGCAGCTAGTCACTGCTATTCCCAGTGAAGATGATTGTATGAAATTTCATGAGTGACACTCATGAGGTTATGGCCATACTCATCCTTGTCATGTTAGTTTCTGTTTGCTGCAAATAACACAATGGTCACCTTCAAAGTGTTGTTGCCGAGTTCCCTCTGCAATCTCATAGATATTCTCAGAGCAAGTTTGTCATAGGCACAGGACCTATATTGCCAAAACCTGATAGTTCCAAAAACCCCACCAGAAGTTTTTACTGTGGTTGAAGTCCTTGTGGAGAAATTCCATATCTTCCCAAAATCTGAAGCTGTAGTTCTTGACTGATACAAGGCTCAGTCACTTTAGTGGCTGTCTGAAAGATGCTTGTGACAATCTGAGTTTCCAAATTGAAGCAGGTCTTGATCAGAGTCAGAATTAACAGTAGTAAAGAATGCAATGTAAATGCTTAATTATAGTTGTCAAAAGAACTTGTTTGAATGGATAGTGTTTGGGAGTGCAGACGGGGCCACATGGCATGGGAGTGTGTGGAGGGTGTGACATGCAGCCGTTGTGGAGAGAGAGGCCATCTGCAACGCAATTGTAGAAATGTCTCTTGTCACAAGTATGTTTCATCTCCTTCAAATTGACCATGTCTTGTCCAGTTATCTGGAAACACTGAGACACCATGCAGGTGGAGGCTTTGTATGTCTGGATGGAGAAAGATGTGTACGGCATTACATTGTTGTCAGCTTTCAAAGAGAAATACAGGGCAGGATGGGGCCATTTCTCTGGTTAAAGTCATGCAATCCTGGTGTTGGATCTGAGTCAACCTGCAACGGGTTCAATGCTATGATGCACCAATATTATAATAAAGTCATATCACTCTTAAAGTTTCAGAATGATATTTCAGTTCTGCTGGGAGGAATGCATTGTTCACTCTCTTTGCAAATTTTTAGAGTTATTGATGCTGGTGAGAGGCTGGTTGAACCAGGTGCAAACGGAAGGGCCATATTGCCAAGTTTTGTGATGACCCATTTGCAAAGGTCTCTTTCTCTTGCACTTTCTCAACACTCTCATAAATTTTTAAAGCCAGCTCATGAACATCATCAAGTGAAAGAAACTATGTTGGGCAAACACTAAGCACCTCTTTTGTGCCTCCAGGCAGCTGAGGCAGAGAGACAGGAGCAGCAGAAGGTGTTTCTTGCAGCCAGAGCAGCTGGAATGAAAACCTCAACTTCTGGGGAACAAGGAGGGTCTTTGGTAACTGGATCTATTCCTGCTAGAGGTGTTGGCCCATGGGATGGTTTAGGTGTCACCATACTCTCTTCCAAGAATGAACAAGATCAAAAGGAGAACTCCAGGCATGAGATTAAAGCTCTCAAATTGAGACAGCAAAGCCCAATTGAAGTTTTACAACAGCAGAGTGGATTCTCATCAGTTCGGCTCAAAGTATTTGGGGTCAAGAGGAAAGGAATTTCTGTTTGCCAAAAAAGTAAATTACTCAAGCCAAAGCTTTCATGTCATGATATGGGCAACAAAGAAGAAGGTTTGGATACCTTCATTGAGCCCACTAGTGAGGTCCCAGAGACAGGTGCATTGGTTACGGAACCATTGCAAAAGCCTGTGGATGCTGTGAAACCAGAAAGGTGGCATGGCCTTGTTGGGTATGGGAGTGAAGATAGTGATACAGAGGTGGCATTGTGCTGTCGGTCAGATGGCTGCCCATCAGAGGAAGAAGACCTAAGGGTTGGATCACTAAGGTAATTCCCACACTGCAGACTCTGAAAGGCTTCTCATTTTTGTTATGAGCAATCTCTAGAGTTGAAAACATTTTTAGGTTGTGGTTTGGGACAGCTCAAATGCATGTTGCAGTTTCAATCCTCTACCCACCCACTTGTTATCTGCATGCCAAGAATAGGTACTGAATGTTCACAAGTCCAAATTCTGGTGGCAATTTTTCCCACTGTTCATACCATTATGCTACAAAGTTAAGAAGGTTTGGTTTTGTTGGGTTTGTACTCCTTGATTTGTGGAGATAGGTCACATTACAGGATTTAGGGCTTAGAAAAACATCCTTTTTAAGTCTTCTTGGCTTGCTTGCACTACTTTGTTCAGTGAAACCAAAGTAAAATTGAGTACTTGGTGTGCCAAACAAATGTGTGGTTTAGTTTGGCTCACCATAAAAATGGTAACATTTGAGTTAATTTTTTGTATCACTGAATGTTGCAGTTGCAAATGTCATACAATTTTGATCCACCCTTTTTCAGAGTTTTAATTGTGATTTGTTTGAGACATGATAATATCTGTGGTTTTGTCCTGTTGTGGCGGACGCCGCCGCCGCCGGTGGTCGTCCTTTAGGGGTCGAAGTGCAGTGACGGCTTTAGGTGACAAAACCAGTTTTGGTCCCCCTTTTGTTTTCTGTGTACTG
>Ga0116228_10000756_pt1 | contig 25287 bp, 14 predicted proteins | sample S1TSphfallax_2_FD_89694 | JGI IMG/M metagenome (GOLD analysis project Ga0116228, IMG submission 89694) | Host-associated microbial communities from peat moss isolated from Minnesota, USA - S1T2_Fc - Sphagnum fallax MG | ecosystem: Host-associated > Plants > Peat moss > Unclassified | place...
AAAACAACCCCCCACACACCGTGCGCATTCATCAACCCCTATTCTAACACAAAGTTGTAAAAAATCCCTAATAACCTCATCCCACTTGAATATCCCTAACGCAATTCTTAAAAATTGAGACTACCAACCATGGCCATGTCAGTATGGCTCACAGTGTGCCATTGAGGGACCCCTTTTTCATGGCCTAGAAACATTACGAACCATATTTTTTCTACCATTATCTAGGCGAGCCATTGAAGGTCCCCTTCTTTTACCACCTAGAAACATTGTAGATGATTTTTCTTTTGTCACCATCTAGGTGTGCCATTGAGAGACCCCTTCTTTCATGGCCTAGAAAAGCTACAAACAAATTTTCTTCAATTGCTATATAGGTGTGCCATTAATAGTCCACTCTTTTGTGGCCTATAAAAGTTGCATACGATTTTTCTTCTAATGTTATCTAGGTGTGCCATTCAAGGTCCCTTCTTTTGCGGCCTAAAAAAACTATGAATGAACTTCTATTGCTATCTAAGTGTGCCATTAAAGAAAATTAGATAGGTGCGACGGGTTTTTCATAATTTATTTTGCCTATTGTTAGGGTTGTTTGCTTCAAATGTTTTCATATTTTGTAATTTATGTTTTAATATATAAATGTTCTTGTTGGGTTTTCATAATCAATTTGGGCAACCTTGATTGGGCAAGATCTTCATGTACTTTTACAATCATAACATTAAACTTTTTTACCATCCAATCCAATGATGTTGGTAAGATGAATAAGTAAGTTGCAATGTCCAATTGTCTCAATTTTGTAGCAAGTTCTTGTAATATTTACCATCAACAAGAAAACACAAGGCAATGACTTATAAATTGGTTGCTAACAATTATGAACATTACTATATTTTGTGTATATTGATCTAGCTTAGTACCTTAGAAGCTAACAATTCTTAATTTGGTTTTAGTTTGAAGTTATCAAAAATACTACATAAATACAAAGGTGAACTTTGAACATTTATCAAAGGAGAATATGGTAATAAGAGTAGTAGAATGCTTGATTGGCAATAAGATTAATAGTGTGTATGTGGTCTTGTGGATGAGAAGTTTAGGAAGTTGAAGAAGGAAAACACTAGTTGAGGAGGAGGCTTATGGTGCCTATTGAATGCCATGTGAGAAAATTTTCATTCCTTCCATTTTGGTTAGAGCAACTTGTTATCCATAGTTGTTGTGTCCTTCATTTTTTGTAAAGTTTTCAACATTTTTGAAGTTTTTCTTGTCCCATGACTTGATTATGATTAGTCATTATGATATTTTAAATGTTGATAGATATTTTTTATATTGTGTGGAGAAACTTGCATACCATTCATATGATGATTTCATAAAGCAACATGGTGGTACAAGGTTCTAACATGACTTTCTACGGATACTTAAGAAACCTTAGTCTTGGGTCTATGTTTGGAAATAATATAGTTTTTCTAGCACAAGAGTAGGCATATTGTTGGAATCCAAAGTCACGATGTTTTGCAAATAATCAAAGATTTGAAGAATTCCAACACCAAAAACAATGGAGCATTATATAAAAAGGGACCTTGGCATGTTGTGTAAGTTTACATCAAATACACCACTTGAAAATGTTTTAAGGCCAAATAAATTGCTTATTGGTGAGAAGATTGAGGGATTTAGGACTAAGGTTAGAATTGTGATCTCAATTTGTATGTTAATCAATGATTGGTAGTCTTATACCATCTAGTTATTTTGGAATCAATTTATTAAAGTTAAAAAAGATAATCCATTCATCCTTTTCTAAATCTTAAATGGTCAAGGAGACTTCTTGTTTAGGTAGTGCATTGTTAAATATTATGAAAATTACAACTCTATGATGTTTGTTAACTTATTTTCAGGCACTTGACATCAAAATTTAAATATTAATGTGGACATTCTCTTTTATTTTTGGAGGTTTTGATGGTAATTAATTTGCATATGAATTTCAAATTGGCTAAATGTTAAACTCAAGATGCCCAAAAATTAGTATGAGCTTTTATTCACATGTTACATTGATATTTAAGATTAATTATTTTTTATGACTATAATATTATGTGAAGAATATAGCCAAGGTTTCAAAAATTGGTAGGATTAACATTTAAAGAATGTTAAACATGTGTTTTTAAAATCCATTTGATGTGATTGTAGAGTCTCATATTGACATTCATTTTCTTTAAGAGCTTGATTACTAGAAGGGGTTCCACTATCATCAACTTGTCAACAATCATAGGGAAAATTGTGATTATGGTTAAATGATTCGCTTGATTGAATTTTTTTTACAAGAAGAAGGAATCATTATCAAACTTTTGTGTTGACAATCTTTGGCTACAAATAACTTATATGATGTGTTTATAAGCATCCATGAAGATGTAACCCAAGATTGCAAAACATTGTACTAAAGAAGATGCATCATGTTGCTTATGCTAAGGGTTTTACATGGTCCTAATTAGTTTTGCATTTTTTCAAATCCTTTAATTTTTGAACTATTTTTTTTCTCTTTCACTTTTCCACTAAACATCTTTCATTTTCACCTATGTGACCACCCTTCTAACATCCTCTTCCCACCAAAGGACCCTTGGGCCTACATGGTTCCTAAATAGTTGGGCATTTGTGTGAAAAAAGTATGAATACAATGGAGCGAAGGACGTAAGGTCAACTATTGAATAGGAACCTTTTAGTTAGGATAATCTTGACATATTTGTATTTGTTTTTCCTTTTGATGACCTAATAACATGTTAGGTTCCAAAATGTTTTTGGTTATTTTTATTTTTATGTTGTAAATTCGAGGAAAAACAAATATGGAAAAACCTTACAATGTTGACAATGGAAAAATTGTAAAAAAATAAAAATTGGTTTAACTAAAAAATATTTAATGCTAAAGAATGCCAAATACCCTGAATGCAAGAGATGTTGCCATTGTGTCTTACTTCCTCTAATGATTTGTCATTTGGGTTTCTAGTGGACAATGGTGGTGCTCTTTCAATGATGGATAATGAACACTTTGGAAGGTTCCTTAGGTTGTAAAAGGTTTAAAACTTAGTTGGACCATATTTTTGAAGTTTGGAATTGGGTGTGCATTATTCCTTTAGATGCTTGAGGATTACCCACTTTGGGCATTGTTGCAAAATGGTCCCAATCTTTCCATCAATCAATAGTGGGCAATGCTGAATTTTCACGCATTACTTGTTGACAAAGGTTGAGTATTACAAGTTAGTGGCATAGGCTATAGTGATGTAGACCTAGGTCCTAGTGATAGAAGACTAGTGACATAGGACCTAGGTCCTAGTGATTGAGGTTGAATAACACATTGTTAAAGGCAAAATTATTGGACCCTTGGTTGGTTTTATACTATTTACCATACTCTAATACTTACTATTTTACTATTTTTTTACTATTTATTATGTAGGGTTGTTGACCAAAGGGTATTGAGGGTGCCCCATTTGTTTTGCACACATAATATCCTGCATGTTTAAGGCACTATGGAAGAATGTGTACACATGCCAACATAGGAGATGGTTGCTTGAAGATCATGAGTTTGGTAGGGACTTGGCAATGTTTGATGGGGTTTGAGAGATGGGCCTCTCTCCACCAAAGGTGACAGTTGCTGACATTTTTAGGGAAGTTGAATTTAGGGCACAATGGCTTGCTAGTGGGGGGTGTCTAGCAAAAGAAGACCCTTCCAAGAGGACTAGGATAAAAAAAGTGTCCATCCTATTTGAACTAGAGTATTGGAAGGTACTAGAATTATTGAAACTTTTGAAATTCCTTCATGAATTGAAAGTTTTTTCCAACTTGAACAATATTTAAGCAAGGCCATTCAATTTTGCTCACATAATTGTCCCCATTATATAATGGCCATGATTGTGCAATGTCAAGCTTCCAAGATGAAAATTCAGTAATAAATCTATGAAACAAGTCACTTCAACATATTGTCAACAGAAACACTGGAATATTAGTCCCTAGAAAGTCAACCAAATCACTTAGATGCCACTAAAGAATCACCAAAACTTGCATCTATGGGTGCACCCATTGATGAACACTCAAGGGTTATCATATGGTCACCTATATTGTTTATGGATATGCTGCAAATTGTGGGTGATAATAAGTGAAGAGAGGGCAATGAGTCCATATAAATAACAATTTGCGCAAAGTAATTTAATTGAAGTTAATTGTAATGGGTGCATTTATTGTGAGCAATGCAAGAACTACCTATTCGAAACACTTTGGATGTGATGAATGTGGAGCGAAATGTTTCAAATAACTTGTTGCGATATTTAATTAGGGAGAAGGACACAATGGAGGTGCAAAAGGACGTGCAAAAAGTTGGTGTACACCAACATTTGTGGCTATAATCAAGGCCTAGATCATCTAGTGTGTAGAATATGTTGCAAGCAAGCCTGAAAATGGCAATCATATGGCTTGAAAAATCATTTCAAAGAATTTGTGCTAAGGTGTTGAACCCAGAAAACCTTGTGGCATTGTGAACATATGTGGCAAAAAAATATGTTTGTTTGAAATATGGTTTCCATCGAAGTTCTTTGACATGATGACGCACTTGATTATCCATCTTGTAGATGAAATAAAAATATGTGGGCCAGTAGGTGTAGGTGGTGCTACCCAATGGAGAGATATCTATAAGTCCCAAAAAAATATGTTAAGAATAGGGCTAGGTCAGAAGTTTGCATGGCATTTGGTTACATGTATGATGAAGCTCTAAGGTTTTGCACATAATACTTTGCATTGTATTTGCACTTGTGTTGCTGCATGTGGGATGCTAATGAAGAGGAGGCATACATTAGCGAGGTGTTGGAAAGGCATGCTTGGTTTAAGAAATTGAATGCGATTGAGCAAGAAGCAATACATGAACATGTCATCACAAATTTTGTGGCAACAAATGCATTATATAGGTATACATTTCAAATTGTAGCATGTTGGTGGACTTGTGGTGGATTTTCTATCCATAAGATTATAGTGGAAATGACGTAGTGATATAACATATGCATAGTAGAACGTGAAAGTGGAATAGGGGCCTAAAAGGTTCCCAAAGTGGCACTGTACGATCTCACTTTAATTAGTGGGAGTGATTGTTAAGTGGAATGTGTTAATGGTGGGAGTGATTGTTTAATGGAATGTGCTAGTGGTGGGAGTTATTGTTAAATGGAATGTGTTAATGGTGGGAGTGATTGTTTAATGGAATGTGCTAGTGGTGGGAGTGATTGTTTAGTGTAATGTGTTAGTAGAATGAGGTATTTAATGTGTGGTGGAACACCTTGGGCTGTGCCCATAAAGTGTGGCAGGAAGCAAGGTCCCAATTGCAAGAGGATCGAAGAAAATTTAGGACATTGACAATGCATAGGTGGTGTGGGCCCATTGTGTGGCCACTTCATTTGGCACAAGAAATCCCAACATTTGCAAAATGGTTGTTGGATCATGTTAGGACACAAATGGAAAATGGAGTGGTAGTAGACCCTGATGTGGTGGTTTATTTTCATCCACCACCAACATTGGCCTATACATACAACAATATGTGGGCATATGGAAACCACTACATGCACTACTAGAATTTTTTTTTTTTCAAACTAACCAAGTTGACTAGATGAATGTTTTTTACTACATGATATGTATTTTTTACTAGAGGCCAAGGGCTTGAATGACATTGGGTATTTTTTAATAAATCAATTTGACAAGAATGAATGATTTGACAATTAGTCAAATTGGACTTTAAAATACCACCTAGTCAAATTGGTTAGTGGCGTAGTCAATAAGACCACACAATCTAGTCAAATCGATAAGTGCCCTAATCAATAAGGACACCTATTATATTTAATCAATAAGGCTAACTAAATAGGCTTAGTTAAAGTGGCCAATGGCCTAGTCAAAAGGGCCAATTACAACTTTTAATATTAATTGGGTATCTTGGGACTACATTTAACATTTTGACTATGTTTGATTAATTAGAAAAAAAATTGAAAAATGCAAAAGTTAATTAATCATAATTAGATGAATCATGACCAAATTAATTATGATTAAATTAATTATATATGTATGGTTTATCTGACTATGGTTAAATTGATTATATTGAAATTAATTATGGTTCAACTACCTATCAAAAAATTAATCGAAATTAAAGCTAACCATAATTAATCTAACCATGTTCAATTAAACATAGTTTGTTTAGTTGTACATGTTTAAACCATGGTTAGTTTAACCATATTTGATTTAACCATTATTCATTTATCCATAACTTATTATTCCATCATTGTTTTGGCATATTTAATTTAATTATGGCTAGTTTAGCCACAAGCAATTTAACAATTATAAATAATTTAACCATAGTCAATTTAACAATAGTTGGTTTAACCTTAGTAAGTTTAGCCATGATAATTAGTTTAACATAATTGATTTAACCATTATTAATTAGGCCATTATTGGTTTTCCCATAATGAATTCGATCATGGTTACTACAACCATAAATAAATTAGCTATATTTATTTTAACATATTACTATTTTACCATAATCAATAAACCCATAATTAATTTAAAACTATTGTTAATTTAACCATGGTTGGTTTTGCCATAATTATTTCACTCATGTTTATTTTAGCCAAATTCATTTTACTCATGGTTAATAGTTTAACCATGGTTGGTTTGCAATACTTATTTTAACATAATTATTTCATTCACGTTTATTTTAGTCATAATTAATTTTTACACAATTGGTTTTGCCTTAAAATATTTATTCATTAGCTAGTTTAACCACATTAAATTTATTAATAGTTAGTTTAGCCTAATTTATTTACTCATGGTTAATTTAACCATTTTTAGTTTAACCATGTTTAATTTTTACATAATTATTTTAATCATTTTATTTTAGCCATAATTATTTCATTCAAGTTTATTTTAGTCATAATTAATTTTTTCATAATTGGTTTTACCATAAAATATGTATTCATTAGTTAGTTTAGCCAAATTAAATTATTCATGGTTAGTTTAACCATTTATAATTTAGCCATATTACTTTTATTAATGGGTAGTTTAGCCAAATTTATTTACTCATGGTTGGTTTAACAAATTCTAATTTAACCATGTTTAATTTTGTCACAAATATTTTAACCATTTTGATTTTAGCCATAATTACTTCACTCATCTTTATTTTAACCATAATTAATTTATGCATAGGTGGTTTAGCCATATTAACTTTATTCATGGTTAATTTAACATTTAAAAATTTAACCATGGTTGATTTAACCATAAATTATTTATTCCTTAGTTAGTTTAACGATATGTATTTTACTTATGGCTAGTTCAATCATTTTTAGTTTAGTCATGAAATATTTATTCAATAGTTAATTTAACTATTTTTTAATTTAGCCATGGTTGGTTTAACCATAAAATATTTATTCATTGGTTAATTCGCCCATATTTACTTTATTTATGGTTAGTTTATCCATATTAATTCATTGGTTAGCTTGGCTTTATTTATTTTATTCATGGTTAATTTCACCATACTTATTTAGATATGGTTAATTGAACCATAATTAGTTTAGTCATGGTTATTTTTTTATAATTTTTTATAATTTTTGGTTGGTCTAGCCATTATTAGTTTAATAATCATTAGTTTTTCCATAATTACTTTAATTATGGTTGGTTTAAACATTACTTTACCATTCATTAATTTTACCATAATTAAAATTTCTTAGGTTAAATTAACCACCTATTTAACTTATGTAATGTAAGTATGTGGTTAAATAACCTAAATATAATTAACTTATATGTAGGTGTATTTATTTATACATACCCTACCTATATTCCACATGTTTACCTATATTTTACCCTATAGGAAACCTGGTTGTATAGGCTAGGGTAGGCCAATTATATACCTATGATAAATTATTAGTTGGTTAACTAATTATTTATTTAAAATACACTAATGATTATGCAACTAAATAGTTAAATAATAATTATTACAAATACATTGTTGATAATATATAATGAATTAGGTCAAATTTGTAAAGATTAGTTATAATTTGGTTGTAATTATTAATCAATAATATAATACATTATAATTATCATGATCTGTTATATAATTCAAGGATTTATAATATGCTTTCAATTATTAATTATAACTAAATAACTAGATATAAACTATTACTAATATTTATTTTAACTTAATTAACATACATATTTACTTACCTCTTTATTTATTTATTTACTTACTTAATTTATGTATCTTACATAGTTATTTAAGAATAATGTTGTGTGAACTAAAAGGCTCTAATGTTATGTGGATAGGAAAATGTTTTTCCCTCCCAAAAGTTTGTCCCATATTGTTTGTCATCCTTTCCAAATGATGAGCAATATAAATAGATGCACCATAAACATCAAAGACATAAGAAATATTTTTTAAAATGCCACTTCATATGAACCAATTGAAAAGGCTCAACCTTAAAGGCCAAATTCAAAATGAAATCGGATTTTTTTACCTAGGTCATCTAGGTGTAGGCTTAATTTAGGTGGTGTACATTTAAGCCTTGTAGAGGTCATAGCTTAGGTTGCCCTAGCCTACTTTAGGCTTCTATACCTAGTTGCTAGTTATAGGCCCCTAGACTTGGGAGTTTAGGTTGTAGGTTCCTAGACATAGGGACTTGAAGAGTAGGTATCTAGTTTTAAGTCTAACATCTGGTGTCTACGTTCTGGCCACATGGCATAGCTTAGTGGCCAATGTTTAAATGGCACATGGCATAGCCTTGTTGGCAAATGTTTAGATGCCATGTGGTTTAACTTGGGTGGGCACTATTTAAATGCCAAATGGCATTTGCCTAATCAAAATGGCGTTTGACTAGTCAAAAACTCATTTGATTGTTATATGACTAGTCAAAATGACTAATAAAAAATGTTAATTTAGGCTTGGTCAAAAAGTACATGGCCTACTCACAGTGGACAAGTTCAAATGACTTATCCAAAATATCTTAGAGGTTTTTTTTATGCATGTCCAAAATGGGTCTTTTTGGACCAAAATTTATAGTAAAAAAAATTAGGAATTTTAGTAATGAAGGTTGATGTTGAAATAGGGCCAACACATGCCACATATGATAGTGGTGTTGCATGCATATTCAGGCAAGGTAGATGTAGTTTTGTACAAGACATGAACATTGTAATGGCCAATTTGCATTATGTGGGCATGTTAAAAGAAATAATTGTAGTGTCCTACACCGGCCAACATGTAACATTGATGAAATGTTCATGGATACTTGTTCACATGCAAGGGAATGTGGCAACCATGCAACAAGATGAACATGGATTTTGGGTAGTGAACCATGAGCGACGAGTGAATGCAAACCTAGAACCTTATGTGATCCCAACAATGGTTTCACAAGTATGGTTTAGCCATGACCACAATGCTTGTAAAACATATTCCAATGGACAAGAAATATGCAAAGTTATGTGTATATGAAGGTTGGCCCCACTTGGTGTAGTGATGACCTAAACAATACATGGGTCTTAAATGGGGGCATGACAATATTTTTACCATGCACACATCTTCCATTGTCTACCCACTAATTAATTGTTCTATCATTGTAATTTGTAGGTGTTTTTTCTAGAAGATGAAGTGCATGGTGGAGATTGGTGAGTAGTTGTGCAAAAAGAACCTCGTGCTCAACATGTAGTGGTTATGGTGGAGGACATAACACTTGGGGCAGACATAGATGGGTAAGGCATTATCGCATTTGTAAACCTTCAAACCGATGCTGAAGATTGTGATCCAAGTAATGCAAATGAAGGGAAGAGGTTGTTGTAATAGAGGTGGAATGTGTGGAAGCTTTAGATTAAGGGGGGGGGGGGTGGCTTAATTCTAACTCGGATGATGTTGTCACTGAATGATCAAGATAGTTTACAAGGTGTTAGTTGCCATTTGTATGCAAGTTGGTTCATTGTTTTTCGGGTTTTGCAACATGGGACGTTATAATTATGATTTAACTATATGATGTACATAATTCCATTAGGCAATGTGGGAAAGTCGAACAATGATTAACCCACATATGGATCTGTTAGTGTGTATGTGCATATTTGGGGTGTAAATGATAAAAATTATATTTATCCATTCATTTTGTACCAATTGTCATTGCTACAAATGATCCTTGAGTTGTCATCTAATGCATGCATGACCCAATAATCCATACTTGAATATTGGCAATGAGGCTAGTTGGTGACATGTCCTTGTTGGTTGTTTTGAATAAATGGGCTTGGATACATGTAAATGACCATATGGCTACCTAGATGGGGAACCATATTTGGAACATGTATGTAAATGGATAAATGTAGATGAACATGTATGTTCCATCACAATGCATATGCATATAAATGGGATTGGTCATATGAGTGGAATTTTCCATTCATTTCATATGTATATACATGAGTGAGGCAAGTGGTCTTTTCATAGGTAGTACCTTGTAAGGAAAGAAGTATTAATGTAGATAAAAATCCTACTAAATTGGAACATTTAAAAAAAAAAATGCATGCGAGTATGTGAGAAATTGAACGGTGTGGCAAGGTCTAGTGGGATCCTAGTAAAATCCAACAATGGTGGGATTAAAGTGGAAGGCACGGTGATGTTTATGTGAAGTGTGGTGAAAAAATGGACATAGTGGCAAAATCCATTGGGATCCCACTAAAATCCAATAATAAGTGGGATTAGAGTGGAAGGTGGTCACTTTTGTCCAAGTGTAGTGATTTGCGGCATGTCTAGTTCCACTTAAATTGAATTTGGGTGGAATCATGTAGTGGTTTCGACCACAATCTGTTGTAGTGGGTTTAATAGTTGACAAAGATGCCAACATGCTTTACTTGTAACTCGTTTGAAACAATTCACAACAATTGGTTGCAACAATTTAACAAAAAAAATGCAAGGACCTTTTTGATGCCATAGTTGATGACCTTATTAAGGCTTTGGAACAACAAACTTGGTGTAAATTTCATTTGATGGGTAAATTGAAAGGAATGGGATTGAATCAAATAAACTTATGTTTAAAAGTGGCCCAAAGATTCAGTGACCCCAAGAAAATAGCACACGTTATTGCAAGTTTTGTGTATGGTAGTCTTATGCATAGTAAGATAGTGGGTTTGGAAGGGAAAAAAAATTGGGTTCTTGCAAGAAAAAACTTGACATTATGATTGGCTCATTAATAAATTCTCGTCACCTTGAGAAAATCAATTTCTTGGTGCCACAACAATCAAACCCTACAATGGTGTAAGAAAACTTTACAATGGAATTTTCAAAATCTAATTTATAATGCGGGTTTTAATCAAGGTCAAGCAACCATGGTCACATGTCCTTGGATATTCTTGAAAACGCATGTAATTAAAAAGTCTTCCACATTGCAAAGACAAATGCAAATTCTCAAGTGCAATGTTCGACCATTGAATCTAAAGGTTGTAAATGTGGAAACGAAATATAAAAAGGTTACTTTTGCAATCCAACCCTTGTGTGTAATGGGTGGTTCAAACTTATGGGAAATAAGGATGCTAGGCATAAAGCAATGTGAGTTGTGAAATGTTTGAAATTCAGTGAACAAAAAGCTTCAAATTCAATATGTGCACAACCAATCTTCATTAATAATAGATTCATTTAAATGGAGGTGGCATCTTTAAAGGAAGTTGGATTTCACCTTGTTAAGCATGTCGTAATAGAGATTAGGGGCAAAATCTAGATGTAGATGACTATGCATCATGTTCCACCTAAGCAAGATCATGATAATATGTGGTTGTTTGGGAAATACCTAATGGTAACTATTTTCAATGTGAAGGATGTTCTTCTTCCTAGATATGGGCAAATCTATTAAATTGAATCCCATGGTGGAGTGGTGACTGTGACATATGAATTGATAATTGAGGTGAACCTTAATTGCATTTTTAAAAAAATTTGGGTCTATGTTGGCAAATTTGAAGAATAAAGGAAAATTCATCCCTTGCAAGCATTTGTATTTCATTTTTAAAACTAAGATGTTTTAGGATCACAAGACATATTATGATTTCATCAACTAGTTTACACTAAGTATCAACAAAATCAAAAAACTATTACAACAAGAAATTTAACTAGGTAAGACATTGTAGTTGCCCATTTGGTTGTACTGATGTTTATGATGCCATGGTCCTCATGTGATAAAACTAGTTGTGCATGTGATGTCAATGCAAATTGAAATAAAAATTGTGTTATACATTCAAGATAATCTTCCATTTTCAATTTGGTTTTCATTAACACAAATTCTTTTAATGGTTTGTAAATATTTGAATTTTGTAGTGCATCTTTTTAATTTGACTATAATTCATCAACGTCTTCAAGTGCATTTTTTGATGTTAGGTTATTCATGCTTGCATTCTTTTATATGCAATGCCCATCTACTACTCCAAATTGTGCTAAAGATTGAAAGTTACATCCATAAAATAGAATAATGTATTTAATCATTCATCCAATTGACCTAAGTTGTAGGTTTAGTTTTGCATGGTGGGGGGAGGGGGGGGATTTTCTTTCCATGCTCCAAGTTTTTCCTTTAAGCTCCATGCTTAGGTTCCACACTCATACAACAATTGCTTCATCAAACATAACCTACTTTATCTTCCATTCCATCACTCTGATTCTAGATTTTACTTCATCTATGTTTGTGGCTAATGCATTTTGAAAGGGAAAGAAAAAGGTTTGTGACAAGATTTTTGTGTGCCAACATTTTAATACTTGCAATTTACCTCTACTATGTGCTTACTAGAATTGGACAATATCTATTGATTATTGATGATAGTGACATTGAACTGGGTGAAAATCCTTTAAGGTATATCGTTTAGAATGAAAAGGAACTAGTCTATAAAGTTCTTTTTTTCTTATATTTTGATCCTTATCAACATTAATGAATAAAAGAATATAAAATATTTTACAAAAAAATATTTTAGACCATCACAGTTCTAGATTCCATCAATATCATGCACTTTTTGTCCTAGGTATGATAAAATAAAACTACGTAAAAAAAAGAAAACAAGGTGACATTTGACAAAATTTTGGTACACTTAAAAAAAAAATTTGGTCCAAGTGCACTTTCAAGTTTCTTTTTGGTTGTTAAAAAAAAATTAAAGTAGGGGTGAAATGCAAGTAATGCTTGAGTTGTAGTGGATAGGATTCCTTTAGGGATTGGAATTCATTTACCCCAAAAGTACTTGTTTGTTGCAAGCATGGATGCAAACAATAAAAACAATTTTTTTTCCAATGTGGGAGACAACAATTTTTTGAAACCTTTTCATACTCTATAGTCACAAAACCTCCCAAGTTGAAACGTTTGTTGCTACATTAGTCAAAATCCAATAGTTGGTAAAACCTAAATATTACAAAAAAATCTAACCACTTAAACATACAACATTTAAAAAAAAAATCACCAACAAATTATGAACATACAAAAATGAAGATAGTCATATCTACAAAAATATATTCTTGGTGTAGCCAACTAGATCCCCCCACCCAAGGGACAACCTTGACATACAAGCACTGGAGAATTGTAGCCAAGCAACTTACCTCACAAATTTGGAGAAAAAAAACACTGATTGCAACTCGTCAATTTGTAACTCATTACCTTCTTAAACAAAACTTTTATAATGAAAGAGAAAACTTGACTCTTTTGTCCACATATCTATGCCAAACTAATGCAGTGCCCCTGTCACCAACGACAAACTCCCATAATGCTGCCCTACTTAGTATACATGGCAGCAAAAACCGCAACTGTGTAACTTCCTTGTGACAGTGTTTGGAAAAGGGTGCAGGAAAAGGTAAATGATGAAGTACCCTGAGAACACTGGGAAGAAGGACCCATCCAAAGTTTTTATGCAGGTAATCAATTGGCATGCAGCACCTATTATAAGCACTGCCAATCATGAAATCCCTTATGTGTTGTTTGGTCCATCATCATGCAACTCGCAGGTAGCCAAAGATTTTGATAATCAATTGATGATGATTGCATCATTGAACTGAAGAAATTGATGGCTCTCTCTCATGGCAACCTAGAAGATTGTCCTTGTTCTAGGCTCCAGCTATATTGATAATGAAAAAAAAAACTTTCATAATTCTAAGTTGCAGGTTGTTATGATTATTGGAAACCAATATTCATAATAACAGTAATAAATATTAACACATTTTGTGTGTGATATGTGATTATTTATGTATAGAAGCTGGATGTGCATTGTGTATAGTTTTAATTTTATGTGTTGAGTTTCTACATTTTTTTGTTGACAATAGTTTTTTTAATTCTTTTGGTTGAGTGTTCTGTTGTATTATTCCATAGTACCTTGGCAGATTTGACATTATTTGTATTATATTCAGAAATGTTGAAATTTTCAAATTATTTTTTCAATGAACAAAACTTTGTGAGGGAAAACTGATGGATTCTTTTTCAAAATTCTGAAGTATAATACTTTTCAACATGGAATCTTCAAAATGAGATAATTGTTCAACACTGAAATGTTCAACTTGCTATGGTACTACAGTAATGGGTTTACCAAGTCACATTTCTAAATGTACACTACCCTCCAGATGCATTCTTTCAGTAGACAATAAATGACAACTTACTTAAGCTGCTTTATGTCAAATTGAAGTTTTTCCTGTACTGTGCCCTGCCCTCCAGGTTCCTATGCACAATCGGTGCTTTTGAGCCAGCAATACAGATGCATATGCTGTGCAACTGGGATAATGCTAAATTGGGACCCTCACCTGAGCTATGGAGAGTCAAGACTCAAGAGTCTGAGCAGGTTCTAATTTGACTTTATAATCTAAACAGCAAGTTTTTAACTACCCTTCACAAAAGAAGTACTTATTTACAGTCTTCAATAAGGAGCAACATATCGTTTTGGGTGTTGTCCTCAGTGTCAAGTCTGTGAAATGTACCAGTGTTGTTCAGTTCTTGGATTTGAAGAGAATCTTTGCTTCCAATTCCAACTCATTTAAAATTCTGACCAAAAACTTGGGGTTGGGGTTCTAGCTATTTTTTCAATTTGATTGTGCTTCCAGCTCAATTCTGAGAAGGGATTTCCCTAACCCTTTATTTTCAATGTTTTAAAATAATAATTCCAAACCCTATTTGATCAGAAAACCAGGTCCAGCTCCACCTACATTACACACAACCCAACATTGGAAATGTGTTGTAATATCAATGTTTTACAACTAATTAAAAGTGGTCATATGATTATTTTTTTAAACCCCTACCTGCCATATCTTCAAAAAAGAACTAAATGCTTGCATCGAAAACTGGAACCTGCTTTTTTCTTAAAAACAAGGGATGAAAAAATATTTTGATAAAGGTTTGGATTCCATAATGAGACTGGTTGCATGATGAAGTCCAGGGTACAAGTCCAGCCTGACTGTAATGGGCCGATCCCATTCCAATTCCGGACAATAGGCTGGACCTGGTCGACCTTGAGTCTGGTTACTGAAATGAGAAGTGGCCCAAAACCCGAATCCAGCCAACAAAGGTACCTACACAAGGGCTTTCAACAACCCAGGTGACAGGGCTTGTTCCATAATTTATTATTCACGAGTTTTTAGCTGCAGGCCTAGAGGCTCGTCGTCCATGCTTGTAAGAAACCTCGTCCAACTGGGGGCCATTTTGTCTTATGTACAAACTTTTGACCCACATCGACATATGTTGCTTGCATCCTCACCTCCAACTGCTTTATGTATGTAAAAAGCTCATAAAATCTGCTCTTCTGCAACTTGTGAAAGGAGGGGAGTCCTTGATTGTCAAAATTTGGTCGAAATGGTGGTCATCTCATCCACTTCCTTCGTTTGCTACACACACATAAACTTTTCACCCACATTTTCACTTCCACGAGGACGCAATCCTAAGACCTCCACTCCCAAATTTTCTGTCCAAATAAAATCTCAAACCTAGCTGATCTTTTGTTCTTGCAAAATGTCTAAAAGTAGAGTTCAGTGTGAAAGTAGCTATTAAATGTGCGTCTGAAAGGAAGAGAGAGAGACCCCGCGTTTGTTTGCGCTACGACCCAAGGTTTCGCCGGGTAGCGTCTCTCTTCTTTGCGCTCCTTCGTCCTCTTTGGTTCCTGATCATCTCCTGCGCTTCGAATTCTCTCGGACTCTTGTTTTTTCTGGCCAACTTCCGAGCTCTGGACAGCTCCCGCTTGAACCCATTAGTTCATATTGCACACTTTTGTTTCTACATTCTTTAGCTTTTACTCATTCCTGTTCCATTGTATTTATTTTTTCGCTTGTTGGGTTTTGGACTCAGGAAATGAATTTTGGTCGCCGTCTTTAACAACATGGCGTTCCTGTTTTACGTTCTTGAGTTTGCGGTTGTTCTGCGCACAGGTCCAATCTAATCCCTAAGTACCTAATGCTTGCAAAAAGTTACCGTCTTTTTGGTTCGAAATCCGGATTTCTTCACACTTGCGTCAAGTCATTGCGATGATGATAATGATGATGATGATATTGGTCTCTTTGCATTGCTTTCAATAGTAGCAGTTCTCAAGCTGTCTTCACATTGGCGTCCGTTTAGTTCAATTATCCTTCAGGTCCGCATTTCCTCTGAGAAAACCTGTTGTTTACCCCTCATTTCTTGGCTCGTCTTGTGAAATCATTTCCTCCAGCTTTCTCTACTTCCCTGGTGTGCGCCTCTGACACTCTCTTTCTGCTGTTTTCTCGCCGGTAGTTCCGAACTCGTCACGTAATTTTTCTCTCTCTCATCATAGCAATGATCCATTGCACGCTATCTGATAGTTTCCTACACAAAATCTCAGCAGTAACATTACAGCGTGGCCAACTGATTTTCCTCTCGTGGTTGAATGATTTCCTCTCACGTCCAAGAATCTCATGCCCCGAAATGTCTTTTTTGCAAACAGGGTAATATAGCGCTCGGCGAGTTTTGTTTTCAAATCAGCAACTTGATCGAAGGAAACTCCCCAGCTCAGTATAATTGTATCATGTAAGTTTTCATTCAAAACCTTGTCGGTTCATGTTTCCAAGGACTGTTCAACTGCTGATTCGCGTGGTACCATTGGGCAAGTTTGTTTTTCACCTCCTCTACGCGCTTGAGATCCATGGTGGGTATGTTATTTCAGTTGATAACTTTTAAAACCAAAGTCCACTCGATAGAATATTAATTTTGATACACACCAAAGGGTTTTGAACCAAACCATTTTGTAGAAAATTAAAATGTGACACCAATATTGGTCCACCCGTTCATGCATTGCATTCACCCTGGTACATTGATCAATTCATTTTTGCCTAACAACCCCTGAGAAACTTCTGAATTGACGACCTTTATACAAATAAGCTTGTTGAAGGCTTGGATAATCACAGAAAGCCTCAAGATAACATGGTAGGTTGCAACTTGGATATGCATTTTACAGAGGAATTTTTATATCTCACAGAGTTTACATTCAGAATTTCAGTTATGGCAACATACTCTGGGACTGCAATTACAACCGAGCTAATTCAAAAGGTAATGTAATTCTCATCTTGCTCTATATACCCAATTTGCAAAACAGTACCAGCCAAAACATCACCCAGATTTCATGATTCCAACACAGTTTTCATTTACTCCTTTTGCTTATAATCTTTTGACTTTATGCTCACATTTGTGATCAAGTTTGAGCATGTGTCAAATCTTCCAATCCATGTACAAAGCCCAATGATGCAAAAGTTTTGTTTTCTTTGTTCAGTTTAGCTTTGAAGTTTAGATCTGTCTGACAGAACAACAAATTCTGACTTGAAGAAAGCTTGAGCAAATGAGGCACATGCATGTGATGACAGTCAGGTGTACATGGTTGACATCTCTGCAATGTAGAGCACTTATCTTGCAAACTCTAGGAAGCATTAGGCTCTCAGTTTTACTGGCATTGGTCTGTCTTATCTCATGATGCATTTGGATTGATTGATCCAGTGGCTAGCTGAAATTTTGAATACACCTTTGTACATTTTCCTTCTCGATGGCCACCATGAACAATCTTCCTCATAAGGAGCTGGAGTGCACATACAAATATTGAACAGAACAATTTGATGCAGAGATTGAACTGTCTTCAAAACCTAAATTTGTGAAGGAGAACTGTTCAACTATAGGCTCCAGGCATGGAATTAATGAAGCCGATGTTCTAAGTATGCTGGCTCAGGATCACTCGAGTCCTTAAATTGCAAAAGAAGTTGTGTTTTATTGGAAATGTCAGCAGTCTGGGTCAAGAAACTTTGCACCTGAAGATGTTTTTGCTTGCGACTAGTTAGTATTAACCACTATGTGATGCTGCTTGCAAGAAGGGTTGTAGGTCAAGAAACTCCATAACCAAATCTGTCTGTCCTTGTCAATGCTTAGTGCTTACTAATCTCATGTTCTGCATGTTGGTTTTCTCAGACAAATTTAGAATTTTTTTTCTGAAGGCAAGTGCAGGTGCCTCTGGTGTGTATCTTCTACATGATCCCAACAAAAAGAGATGATAATGGGTTTTGATGTGGGATTGCAGTATCTGGATGAGAACAAGCAACTCATACTTGCAATTCTTGACAACCAAAATTTGGGGAAACTCAATGAGTGTGCATCGTATGTCATCCATTTTTTCCCCACTTCCATTCAATACTATTTCCTTTTTTCCTCATTTTTCTGAGAAGAATTCTCAATTTCTGTTTAGTTTATGATGTGCGAGGGTAGACTGGTCACAGAAGTAAGAGCCAATTCTTACATGCAATGTTCAGAAGTTGAGATGTTGGTAGCTGTGGAGACATGCTTTCTGCAACCCTATTATTAAAATTTAAAGTTACAGGAGAATGTGTGGAATTGGAAATGTTGTACCTTCCTCTGGCAACATCATATCATGTCTGGCAATGGGAGATTTGGAAGTGCCATGTGACCAACTCAGGAATTCTGTAAAAGTAGCCTGAATGTTCCAAGTGCAGGTATCAAGCAAAGCTACAGCAAAATCTGATGTACTTAGCTGCCATAGCAGATGCACAGCCTCAGGCACCTTCTGCACAGGTACATACTTCTTTCTTCCCTTCATTTTGGTACTGAATATTCAAATCTTCTTCAACAATTTATAGATTTTGGTGTCCAATTGCATTGAATAACCTGTGTGACAAATGACCTTTCTTGTTATCTCATTGTTTTGTGGGAAAGGTGAATCCATTGTGGATGGATATTGGTAGGCAGGCACAAAATTTCTTTTGCATGGTTAATTTTGTTCTGTGGTTGTGGCACTGAACCCAACTCTGGTGGCATTTTGTACAGATGGGGCCAGGTCTGATAATGCAGCCAGGACAAGGCTATATGACCCCACAGTCATATGTCTCCATTGCTCCTCGAGGCGCAGTTCATTTCAACATGTCACCATTACCAGCCCCAGCTCATGAATCCTTCTTAGGACAGCAAGGGTTTGTGTCAGGACAAGAGGCAATGGAGTTGAGGAAAATCCAATTAATGACAAATGAGCCTTTCATGGCAGGTGGCAATGGCCCAAATCTGTCTGGAGGGTTTGCTGAGTATGGGCAACATGTGAATGTTGAGGGTGGCTCCGGGAACGGGCAGAGTGGATCAGGTCTTCAGGGCTCTGAGGTTCAGCCAAGTGAATCAGGAAGCAGACAGTTGCAGCAGGATATTTCAGTATCAAGTAGTGATGCTGGGGTCCAGACTGGATCCATAGGTGGAGATGGGGGTCAGACTGCAGATGAACTGGAGCCATCTTATCTTAAAGCTTCAGATGATGAGGGTAGCTAAGAATCTCATCTCTCTCTACCTAAGCTTCCTTTCTATTGTTGATGCAAGCATTCAGGGCAGACTCAATGATCGAGGCTAAATATCTTTATTAGGTTACTCTCTCTTGCTGTTAGAGGGGATTGGAGAGCTTACAGCTTCTTATGTCTTTTACTTCTTCACTTCCTGATTCTCTGGCAGATTTAGTGGATAGTCCACTACAGGATCTGTTCTCTCTAGTTTCTTCTCTGTACAATGTGAATCATTTGATTATCACCTCCTGCTAGATCCTTGTACAACTTCTGATGAACAACTTCACAGTTTCCAAGTCAATTCTTGATCTCATGTTTGGGATCACCTTTTGCTTTAGATGAATACAGATTGTGGGACTGCAGTTGTTTTCAAGAAGTCATGTATCTCTGAAAGTCACAAATGACAGGAAAAAGTCAGCAGCGGTTTCTATCATTCCTGGCATCCCTTGGCCAGATGATTGTTGCTGTACAGAGGCAATAGTATTGGCTACCTGCTGGGCCATGTTCCAAGCTTGGTTCTATGGTTAATATGTACTATCTGGAGGTTTCCTGGACCTCACTTTAACAATCTAAACTGCATCAAAAAAGTCGGTTGCACTATGCACAAACTTCCAGAAGATGTACAATCAGACCATTCATTTGAATTGTGGGAATTTTCCTGCAGAAAAGTTTGATGCCAAAAGTGCAATGACCATCAGGTTCACTGTCTTTAAATTGACAACATCAAAATTGCCCATGGAGAAAGACTCCAATTGCAGGTGCTCAACCTAATGTTTTGTGGAGATTACACATTGAATTTCTGCATTTGTTATTTGTTAGGATACTTGGTTACATTTGTTCAGCTAGTGACATAAAACTTTGTGTGCAAGTAATGTGAATTTTTTTTTAATACATGATTGGACATTCCTACCACATAGTTATACATAGGTGTTTCGTTTGTTATGGTCTTTTACCTCATTTTGTGTCATTGACCTAACCAAGTGATGACCAGAAGTGACTTTCATGTTTCACTGTTTTACTCCATTTTGTTGTACATGCAATCCACTACTTTATCTCATTTTACCCTGTTTACCTGTGATAATATTAAATGTTAATTCACTAAGAAATATCAAACATAAAGATGAAATTTCATTAAAGTGTGGAATGAATTTTGTGGCTTAGATTGGGATATACAGCAAATATCAGCTCACATTAATCAGGTACATACTAACAAATATGTACAGGGTATTGCAGTCTTGTTTCATGTAAACTTGTTGAACATGACATGTTATTGAATGTGAGTATGCAGACTTGTAAGTTCATCAAACAAATGGTATCAGTAGCAAGTGTTGAATGTGATATATGTGTTTGTGATGTGGGTATTCCCCATATTGGCTTGATGAGTAATGCAAATTTGTAAACCTACTTAGTGATGCATGTTCCCAAACGCCACTATTGAATAATATGGCATTTTAAAATTAGCAGTCTTTTAATAAAGGCCAATGATTTCCAAGTTGTCAATGGGGGTATTGCACAATTTTTGCTTCATGCACATTGAATATTATGTCCTTTATACAAATGTTGAAGTTTTCAAAGTTTCTATTAATGTGAATATTACATGTATTAAATGATATATTGCAATATTTGTAGTTAACATGGCAAGTGTCAAATACTTCATAAATGGCTTGAAAGGGTCTTACGACCTATCTAAATAGTAAAAAACTAGTTTAAAAAATGCTACCAAACTAAATCAAAGTCCAAATGTGGCAAAAGAAATTCCAAAAAAACTCTTTTCTTCCTGAAATTTTGCAAATCTTTTTCAGAAAAAGAGAATATTGTGACAAAATGCTCCCATTTTTCCCAGTTTGCCTAATTTCACACACAAAAAAAATTGCTGGTTCCAACCAGTCTTCAAGAGTGATGAAGAATGTTTAATGCATTTAACACAACTCAGTTCATCATTATGTCAGTATATGCATTCTTACCTATATGGTTAATTTTACATTCATAATGTGGCCATCATTCATGCAATATCCCATTATGTTTATGTGGGTATTTGAAATGACGATCTCAAATTTCTCCATGATTTCCATTTTCTTATAATCATTGCACACAAACTATATTCTAAAAGTATGTGAATTCTTAATTGTAAAGACTTGTATTGACAAATATTGTAAAAAGGTTTGTCATAAAGAATGTTTTAAGGTTGGAGATGGAGGCATTGTACAGTACAACATGCCAATACCGAAGAGATAATCAAGACTTGTTAACAGTTTAAAATGTTTTGACGATGTTGTTGTGCAGTCATGAAATTTCTTGTTCAATGGGTTTGACATTATTAAAGTACCCCCAACATAGTAAAGACATTCATATTTTAAAAGCATCAACACCTTCATCAAACACACTTCAGGGTCTCTTTACATTAAGCTGCTCTGATCACACTTACACTGAATGTGCTATGATCCCAACGGCCTAATGGAAAGCCACTAATGTAGGGCCTAATTTTTTTGCTACATGAACAGGCCCCATCCATGGGAGAACTATATCTATGTTGAAAATATGTAATGAATCAATGTTAAGAACTTTGAAAACATGTTCACAAGAGAAAAATGAAAATGTCACTTTGTGGTGAATCACATCTCTCATAATTCTACATTTGGTCAATGCTTGACAGGCTGCTTGACAGGTAGAACACAATTGTGACCATGGGTAACTAAAAAAATGATGGAAGATGTTGTGATCAGAACCATCCAATGGAAAGATGTCCGTAGTCAGGGGCACAAAGTACGATGATAAGTGGATGAAAACCATATATCTATAATTTGCTACTAAGAAAACATATTTGTTTTTATAAAAAACCTTTAAAGCCAGAATATGCAATCCAAACAAGGTTAGTTGTACTGTCATAACGTGTCCATCCTTCATTCATGGTGACTGATATTGCATTTAGACAAAATCAATGCAACTATTCTCTTTCCCAGGCTCTGGCCAAAGAAAGCGTGAGCAACTAAATAAGTTTATTGCAGGTGTCAGGTATTATTGAACATTATGATTGTGCATCATATTTGTATAAAATGTTAGGTTTTGTCACAAATTTTATATTAACAACATATATAAATGTTTTATGGAATGAGGTTAGATATTTGAATCAACAATTTAAAATTATATAACATATTATATATTTTTAATAATCTTTGAAATACATAATTCCCATGTGCAAATTATCATATTTTGGAACTCAAGACAAGGCTAATCTTAATAAGCAATTTATGGTTAATTTTGTGAATATTCTATATTGCATGCCATTGACTAGTCAGTAAAGGATGTTGGATCTAGGTGCTAATGATTTAGGATGTCTCCTTAATACAATTATCATAGCAATAATGGGCCCAATATTACTACCATTATCAATACCAACACACTAATGTAGGTGCAAATGATTTGCTACATATTCAAATCATCACCACCTAATTCAATGTGTCCATAGTTCATAGATGCTATGTGTATGTTGGGCCAATTATTATCACAATGTGTGAATACGTCTACATTGTACAATATGCAAGGTAGAGTACATATTCAAAATGATTATTATCAATGTTCATTAATCAATGACATGCCACATGTTACAATGTCCACACTTTAAAACATAAAACATCATTTGAATTCAGAAATATGTCTCATAATGAAAAGTGATCCAATGTATAATTTGCCTCTTTCCACACTTCAAACATTTTATATTGTTTAATTGAATTTTTTTTTGTAGTACTCACATTTGATATACAATACCTATAACATCACATATTATTTTATACTAGAACTGTAAATCATTTTGAATGGTACAACAAAACCTTCTATAGTCATGAAAATGTCATTGTGGTAAGAATCAAAACATGCAATACCTTCATTAGGTGACAAACCTTGAATATGGTATATGACAGAATTGTAGTTTTTATATTTAGTTGACAAACCTTCATTTTGATAAAATGTTGTTCCTACATTTCCCTTATACATTAATTCATTATTAATTACTAGGCATTGGTACATATATTTGCCTTCAAAATGAAATGCAAATGCCAAAAAAATGTGATATTGCATATATTGCAAAAATTTGTCTTTATTCGTTACCAAAAGTCTTGGTTTCCAAATTTTTAAATGTTAGGAAAAGTCAAGTTTGGAAAAAGGAATCACTTTTTATTGTGCTTATCTAACTTAACATCTTATTTCACATGTGTAGCTATGGGATAAATAACTTGAGAGTTGTCTACACCATGGCCACTACAAAATTTTGAAAATGAATTTCATTTCTTTTCATAACGAACAATTGATTACATTATGACTAATGACTATGCCTTTTATGGCAAGTTCAAATTTCAAACTAAACTTCCATTAGTGGAGATTTAGAAATCATCATCTATATGCATGCACTTCCATGGAAAATGCTCATTCACTACATGCACACATAATATTCCAATGTCACTAACACATTGAGTTAAGTTCGAACTAAAATTTTATACCCAAATCCTACACCAATGCATAATCTCTAGCTTATGTATAGAGCCAACAAACATGATGGTGGGTGTACCATTAGTGTGCAAAATCTTTGTGAGAATTCCTCCATATGATTCAAAATCTTGCCCCAACAAATGAAAAACATAATCAAGAAACAGATACCTACAACCAAACAAAAGTAGAATCAATTGAAAAAAAAAAAAGAACTTATTAATCATGTACCTATTTTAGAATGGTACTAAACAAGCCTCTTGGTTTTCTTTGGTTTTCTACATATGTATTAGTTATTTCCCATCGTTAAGAAATTGGGCTATGTGAAAATTTTAGTTTGGGATTTTTAAGGTACCAACAAAGTTTTGATTAACTTCAATGTAAAGATTGATTTCTAGAAAGAATCCCCATCCTTATATAAAATGACATGCAATCATATTTGTTCAACAATAAACTAATACAACTATATGTTGGCTTAAATAATATTAACATGTTATTGTGTAAATTGGTTGATTTCTATTGTTAACTATTTATTGCACATTTAATAATGTTGAAGTTTGTTTCTCCTTTACACTCTTCTAAACATGGACTCATTGTTGCATAACCAAGTTGCATTTTGCAACTTCATATTGTTAGAAAAAAAATACAAGTATTACCAAAAGAAATGTAAAATTGTAAATCACTTCCCATTCATTTTTAAATATGTGAATCTATAGAAAATGTACATGTTGTGTTGATGATATCAACCATTGATTCTAATCAATGATTAGTCAATCTACCATGAAGTTGTTAATAACAATTACTAGAATTTTGTTACATGAAGTAGAATTTTGATGACATTTTTTTGTCATATTGTAATGACTATTTGTTAATTAGTTATAATATTGTGAATAGTGGTGTGACCTAAACTTGTGTCTTTTTTTTTTTTTTTTTTTTGTTAAAAAGGGCTATATAAAGTAGGGATGAAAATGATACTTAAAGGAAAGAGTTTTTGATAAATTTGGAATTGCAAAAAGAGGAAAAAAAAAAAATGGTGGATC